>Ga0364873_10047_pt1 | contig 74637 bp, 54 predicted proteins | sample ExccelAu500001D3_2_FD_206928 | JGI IMG/M metagenome (GOLD analysis project Ga0364873, IMG submission 206928) | Enriched cells from Trout Bog Lake Hypolimnion, Wisconsin, USA - BchlTB.Aug07.5000.01.D3 | ecosystem: Environmental > Aquatic > Freshwater > Lake > Hypolimnion/Profundal zone | place... | reverse complement strand
CTTCATATAGTTTCAAAAATGCAGGCAGGGCTCCTGAAACTTTAGTGACTGAAGCCAAATCATAAATATCATCCAGTTGGGCAGGAACCCGCTCTTCGAAAGTATGAAACCCATAGGCCTTCCGAAAGATCACCTTACCGTCCTTTGCAATTAAAACATTGCAACCTGGGAAAGCCTTATTTTTCAACGCATTATTCACAATTGAATCAACCGATTCATTAAACTGAAAGGAATTCAATCCGAATTCTTCAGGTTGCGTATATTTTAGCCGGACAGGTGGTCCGGTCGTTAATCCTGTATTCAGCGGATAACGTGATCCTATTGAAACCGGAAGTTTACCTCTGGCACAAACTCCTCCAAACAGTAATTGAGCCGCCAATTCCTGGGCCAATGTTGTATTCTGATAAGCAACCACCAATCCGTCCGGATGGCCAAACTCTTTGATCTCATTGATCGCATAAGGGTTTGCAAACAAAACAACAATTGAATTTCTGGTCATTGAGATCCGGGAAAGGAGGTTCCGGAGATTTTCCGAAACACCGTAAGGCTGAATGGAATTATTCGAAATTACTTTATTCCCGGTAAATGATCGACGGTCCCTGCATTCATAAAGAGAATGGACCCCTGTTATTACCAGATTGTAACCGCCTAATTTTTTGATCATTTCATTGGCTTCAGTTTCGGTAAAACTATCCGGAAGGTTAAAATGATCAATCCGGGTATAGTTGCCAAGCATCTTCTGAAAAGGGGTAATGGCCGAAGAACCGACAGAGAGTGATGCAATTCGAAGAGTGTCCAATCCCTGTATCGGGATCAATTGATTTCTGTTTTCAAGCAGGGTAAGTGCCGATTCCATGAGTTGCCGCTGTGCAAATTGCACCGATGAAGAATTCAGATTCTCCACCAGGTTTGCCACTGCCAATGGTCTGCTGTGATTAAGTCCGGTTAGATATTTTGCTGCCAATACCCTGCGACACTTATAATTTATATCATTCCAGGTAAGATCATTAACCAATATTGCCTCTTTTACTGCTTTAAGTGTGAGTGCTCCGTCAACGGGAAATTCGATCACATCGTTCCCTGCCTTCAGGGCAAGAACCTCGTTCTTTCCGCGCTCTCCAAATCCGGTGACCCCACCCATATTCATAGCATCTGTGATAACCAGCCCCTGAAAATTCCATTCCTTTCGGATCACCCTTTCAACGGCACTTTCGGATAAGCTGGATGGAGATTCGTTTTTAGCATCCAGCGCGGGAACCCTCAAATGGGCAGTCATAATTCCTCCGATACCTTCGGCAGCGAGCCTTCTGAACGGATACAGCTCCATGCTGTCCAGTTGCTGTCGCGAAACGGACAAAAGCGGCAAGGCAACATGCGAATCAATCCGGGTATTGCCGTGTCCCGGATAGTGTTTGGCGATTGCCAGGATTCCATTCTCCTGCAGACCCTTCATATAAGCCACACATTTTTGAGTTACCAGGTCCCGTGATTCCCCAAAGGAACGGATCCCAATTATCGGATTCTGTGGTTCTGTATTGATGTCGGCGACCGGTCCCAAACTGACCTGAACACCAAGCATTTTTAGCTGTTTTGCCATTGAAGCAGCACAATTTGTGATTAATTTCTCATCTGAAACTGCACCCATTGTCAGATTATATGGAAACGGCTGAACGTCGTCAAGTCTCATCCCCGGTCCCCATTCGGCATCCATGGCTACGATAAGGGGGATTCTGGAGATCGACTGATAATAATTGACCAGTTCTGCCTGTTTGACCGCTTTCCCGGCAAAGAAAATCAACCCTCCAAAATTATATTTCCGAACCAATTCACCCACCTGAAATTGTTTCTGCAGGTCCTCGCCACTATTTGCGTCAATCCAAATCAGCTGAGCGATCCTCTCATCCGGCGACAGGGAATTAAAGACCGAATCAACCCAGGGATGATTTAAATATTTATCCAGGCTAAATTGTGATTGAGACTTTGCCTGAAAAACCAGAAAGGACAGAACAAATAAATATAACAGCTTAATTTTCAGCATTATTTATGTTTTGAAAACTTATTTATACTTTAATATAGATCTTCTTTTTATAAAGGATAAACCCAATTGCCCAAAAGATCAGGATGTGGGCAAGGGCGAAGAGCAAAGAAGATATTTTCGGATCGGAACACATGGGCTGGAATAAGTAGTGATAGAGCCAGGCATATCCATTTGATATGGTTCCATCAGTTTCAGGAATATGAATCAGATAGATAATCGATTTCACATAGATGCCTGACAATGCAAAGATAAATAAGGGGTTCATCCCAAAAACCACAAAAAACGGCGTCCATTTGGACCAACCTTTCAGGTCGATTACCCATATGAGCAGTGCCAGTACAAGCAACGCCCAGCCTGCCGTATAAATTACATAGGAACTGGTCCAAAGCGGTTTATTTATGGGGAACAAAAGTCCCCAAAGGTAACCGGTTATTACTCCCGCTATTCCATAAACAACCAGTTTTAGCGGAACCTTGGCCGGTATGGTCTGCCTGATTAATCCTCCGGTCAAGTAGCCAATGATTACAGTTACAATTGCTGGTATAGTACCCAGGAGCCCTTCCGGTTCAAACGGAATTCCAAAACCTCTGTACATATGGCTGACTCCCAGGATCGCCAGATCAACCGGATTACCGGCATTTCCAGCCAGTGAATAAGGATCACCATTCCCAAACCAGGCCAGTATTCCCCAATAAGCCAATAAAATGGATATTCCGACTAATGGAAGGTATTTCCTTGGCATAGCAAGAACAATCAGTGAACCAATTCCATAGGCTATAGCAATGCGCTGGAGAACCCCCATTATCCTTAATCTCGAAAAATCGGTTAGAGCCTGTGGAAACGCATTAAGAAACAAGCCGATCCCAAAAATCAGCAAAGTCCGCTTTCCTATTTTAAAAAGTGAAGCTTTATTTAAAGTGCTGTTATACTTTGAAAATGAGAAGAACATGGATACCCCCACCACAAAAAGGAAGAATGGAAAAACCATGTCAGTCGGAGTACATCCGTGCCATTTCGAATGCTCAAGCGGAGCATAGATATGCTCCCAGGTGCCGGGATTATTGACCGTGATCATTGTGGCAATAGTGATTCCCCTCAGAACATCCAGGGCGAGATAACGTTGTGATGAATTCATAATTAGTTGTGTTGGTAGAATTTCACTGGGTGACTCTCCTGGTTTGTAGGACTTATTGCAGTAACCACATATCGGTAATGGTCAGGATCTGTCAATTCATTATTTAAATAGGTAACTGAATTATTAGAAGTTGTCAGAAAAATACGGGCAGGTTTTTTAATATTTATCATTTGCCATCTGTTGAACTGATAAATTACAAACGATTTGGCATTTTCCCCTTTCTCCCAGGTAAACCGAAGTCGTCCTTCAGAAACGGTAATTTGGGCATTTTGTGGACTCTCAGGAATTAAAGGAGATACTCGGTCATTTGCCGGAATAAGTGCTGGATACCGATAAAAGCGCTCCTGCAATTTTTGTTGAAGTTCAAGGGGATTTTTCCGGAGGAACTTAGCACTGTAAAACATGCTTCCCGAGATGGAATGATGTTTCCGGTTAAGTTTAACCTGGCTGACAATTTCATCCGCACTTTGCCACGATTTCTCCTTAGCCTCCGGATCAAGTTTGTAAAGTCCATGCCCAATAAACAGCTGAGTACCAAAGTTATTATGACTCCACCAATCGGCAATAATTTTATAATCGGCAATCTCTTTGCCAATTTCCCAGTAAACCTGCGGTGTGACATAATCAATCCACTGGTTCTTCTCCCATTTTAGGATATCTGCATAAAGATCATCGTAATTGGTTTGTCCGGCTTTGGTTTTCGATCCGGCAGGATCTTTGGAAGCATTCCTCCATATGCCAAACGGTGAAATCCCGAATTCAACCCAGGGCTTAATGGCTTTGATACTGTCGTGCAATTGCTGAATGATCATGTCCACATTGTGCCTGCGCCAATCCTCCCGTTCGTTGGTCTTAAATCCACGGGGATAGTCATGGAAGGATTGATCATCGGGAAATTCAACCCCGGAAATACGGTAAGGATAGAAGTAATCGTCAATATGGATCGCATCGATATTATACCGTCTGACAATATCGCTCACTATTTTAGATACATAATCACGGGTTTGTGGAAGGCCCGGATCAAACAATTTTGTTTTGCCGTAAGTAATAAACCATTCAGGATGGGTATTCGAGATATGTTGCGGAGAGGTGCGGTTCGCATTTACATCCGACACGGCGCGGTAAGGGTTGATCCATACATGAAGATCGATCCCCCTTTTATGGCATTCCGTGGTTGCAAACTCAAGCGGATCGTAAAACGGATCAGGCCTCTGACCCTGTTTTCCGGTAAGCCATTGAGACCACAACTCATATTCAGAGGCATAAAAAGCATCTGAAGCAGGCCGGATCTGGAAAACAACCGTGTTCATATTGTACACTTTGCACAGATCAAGTAGTTCGATGAACTCCTTTTGTTGCTTTTCTGTTGAAAGGGTTGCAGAAGATGGCCAGTCAATATTGGCAATTGTGGCAATCCAGACCGCTCTCATCTCCCGTTTGGGATATCTTGAAGCCATTAAGCTGCAGGTTAACAGCACCAAAACACCAGATCCAATAAGTTTTTTCATATTCATAATTTCCGCTATTATTATCTACATATCATCCTGCGATTAACTACCGGCAGGATTCTTCTTTATGCCATATTCCCGATCTATCTTTAAAAATGGGATTAAAGCAAGTGTTGGAATAGCACAGATCATCACCCAAATAAAGAAGTGGTTATAGCCAAGTAGTTCCTGAAGCCAGCCGGCGACCATGCCCGGAAGCATCATTCCCAAAGCCATAAAGCCGGTACAAATCGCGTAATGGGCTGTTTTATGCTGGCCGTCGGCAAAGTATATCATAAAGAGCATATAAGCCGTAAATCCAAATCCATATCCAAATAGTTCAACAGCCACAGCAATATTAATTAGAAGCAGATTTTCAGGGGTAAACCACGAAAGGTAAAGGTAAGAAAGATGGGGAAAAGTGATGCAAAGGGCCATGGGCCAGATCCAATATTTCAACCCTTTACGAGAGGCGGCAATTCCCCCGACAATTCCGCCAATGGTAAGTGAAATAACACCCACTGTTCCATAAACCAAACCAACTTGTCCGGTAGTCAGTCCCAATCCGCCCAGTTCCCGCGCATCCAGCAAAAAAGGTGGTGACATTTTCACCAGCATTGCCTCGCCTAAACGGTAAAACAACATAAAGGAGATAGCTAAGCCGGCATTTTTCTTTTGAAAGAATGAGGCAAATGTTTGTCCAAATTCACGGAATATACCACCCACTGAATTTGTTTCGGTGGCATGGTCCGAACCTGGATATGGCAGAGCAAACCGGTGATAGATGAAAACCATCAGAAAAAATCCAGCCAGGATAAAGAAGGTTATACTCCAGGCTAACCGCAGATTTCCTGAAATCCCTTCGAATTTGGAGCGTACCTGGTCTTTCAGTTTAAAGTCGAGCTGCACCACGATGTATGCCGGTTTTTCCCAATTCTCCTGTGTATATACAAAACGTTCTCCTGAAATTATTGAAATACTCTTATCTCCTTCAGCAAATCGGGAGTTCAGAACAACGGATTCTCCGGGCAGGGGTGGTCGGGTCAGGCGGATAGCCACGAGTCCTGCATTACCAACCTTCCCGTTGCTTCCCATAGTCTGGCGTGATTTCTGACCGAATTTATCTTTTATAAACGCGCCTAACGGTGAAGAAACAGATTTAGTCCACCACGATTCTTCATTTTGCCCTGACTTTCGGGAATTAATCTCTTCATTGGGAAGAAAACCGTTGGCCTGGTTTTCCTTCCGGGCGAGATCCTTGATTTTACCCAGTGAATCCGGACTTATATTATTGACATTTAAGACCAAATCGGAAGGGAAAGCCACAAACGTTAATTTTGAAGTTACGGGCACCACCGATTTTTGCGGATGTAATTTCACTTCCGAATGGACTGAATTTGATGAACCGACCGTGAAGTGAACGGGTTCAAGCCCTGTGAAACTCTCAAGAGAACCGGCAATGATGATTAAAAGACCTTGACCGGTGATCATTGCCAGGCGGTAGAAGGTACTGCGAATGCCGACGAAAAACGATTGTTGTCCGCTATCCAGGGCGAGCATATAAAATCCATCGGCGGCAATATCATGAGTCGCAGAGCTGAAGGCAATCAGCCAGAGGACTGCCAGAGTTGACTGAAAAAAAAACGGCAATGGAATCAGGAAAGCGACTCCTCCCAATCCGGCACCAATCAATAATTGCATGGTAATAATCCACCACCGTTTAGTTTTCAGCATATCCACGAACGGACTCCAGAACGGTTTGATTACCCAAGGAAGATATAACCAACTCGTATACAAGGTTATGTCGGTATTTGATATCCCAAGTCGCTTGTACATGATAACAACAACCGTCATTGCAACCACATAAGGAAGACCCTGGGCAAAATATAAGGTTGGAATCCATGTCCAGGGGTTTGTGGTCTTGCCTTCCCGGCTTTTTTCGAGCATAATTGGTCTGTTAGTTTGCCTGGTATGAAATAAACTATTGGTTATTTATATGCAGATTCGGGAACTGGTTCAATGGTTTTAAGGTAACCTTCTGAAAGAATACCCTTTCTTTTTAAGCGATTTAATAATCTGATCCAATGAATTGTAAAATTTATCACTCCTGTTTGGATGGGTTCCTAAATGTATCAAAATAATGGCCCCGTTGAGGTGGTCCGGATTATTCGCTTCAAAATGAAGCAATTGATCGTTCAGCACCTTTGAGGACCTGTATTTTGGCATATCAGGAGTTGTATAATCAGCATTTGTGCCGACACCCGGCGTGAAATTAATCAATTGCATCTTACGGTCTGCACTCCATGCACTGATTTTTGCATTGTACCATTCATAAGGGGCCAAAAAGTAATTAACCTCCTCCGGCTTAACCCCGAAACGAATTAGCTCTTTCAGATTTGCGGTCATATCGCGGTTAAACTGTTCCCGGGTAACCAGCATTGAATCACGGTTCTCCCAAGGTGCATACAATAAATGACCGTCAGAATGCGGTCCGACAAAATTTTGCCCAGATACCATTCGTTTGATAACCTCCTCGAACCTGCGGTTCCGTAAAAAATTTCCCGTCAGGAAAAATGAACCCTTGATTTTATTGAGGGATAAGGTGGAAAGAATCTGATCGGCCCCTTCGCCATATTCATCAGCAGAAAAAATCAGGAAGATGGTTTTGCGATCCTTCTCCAATCTTACCAATGCCCCATTTTCGTCAACAATGGAATTTTTCATTTTGGATTGTCTGAGACCATCTTTTTCAAGTGACGAAAGGTAAAAACTAAGGCTTGCCGTGCCATCCATAGTGGGTTCATTCGAAGTATAATCACCCATATCATCGTGGTAAACAGCAATCCCATTTTGGAAAGCCTTAAATTTATCTTCCTTATAAAGCTTGACTTCGATATGATTATTGAAAATTTCGCGGTATACGGGTCCATCCACCAAACCACCGTAAGTGGGTTCTCCCGTGATCCAGGTGATTGAAGAGTGAGGCAGGTGTGGATATATACCCTCAGAGGGTAGACCGACAATCATGCTTGTCCCCCATGGATTACATCCGAATAACCAGTCGCGCAAGGCCGCCTCCATCTCCACGTAAGACGAATCGGAACTCTCTTCAAAATAAAGCCTGGCTTGGGTTATTGCCGCAACGGTCAGATTATTTGAGCACCAGATAAAGGGGATACCATTCAGAAAGGGATCGTCTTTGCCCCTTTCCAGAATGTCCTTTAACCCGCTTTTCATAAATCCGCCAAACATCCTGGATTCAGGATTAGACGGATCTGCCAGATTCGCATGCCCTAAATTCACGAAAGGATAATACTGATAATGGCGGGCACTCCCCTTTTCCATCCAGGGAGTTACCGGTTCAAGCTGACCCCAGTAAATTGCTTGTTTCTGATAATAATTGTCTCCTGTTAGCCGATAAAGTTCGGATGCAGCCAGTTCAAGATCGTCCACATAGTTGTCTTCCTCATAAAAGTACGGAGAGACCGTGCAGGCAGTCTGGGTTACCCCAAGGTCAGTTAATCCAAATGCATAGGCTTGTCTGGCTTTAAGTGCGAGCAGCTTACCAAATTCAGGATCAGATTTCTGAAATAGGCTGGCACCCAAGGCAAATGCCGCACTGAACTTTCCTGCAGCAGACGATACTCCGGTTGTCCGGTTTTTATATTTTGACAATCCCTGAACCTTGCCAGTCACAAAATATACAGGCCGGTAGGATCCATTCCCGTAGGACGCCGTATCTTTATTGGGTAACCGGAATCCTCTATGATCACGGTCATCGGCAACCTGGTTATACATTTCTGCGCTATCCGGATTCATTTTAATCAGCCAGTCCAGACCCCAGCGAATTTCATTCAGGATATCCGGAACACCATCAGCTCGCGGAAGTCCGGAGGCATTATATTTGTCCCCAAATATTTCCGGATTCTTAAGATAGGCAAAAAGCATTTGATAGACCGCATTAGCTGAAGTGGTTACATATTGAAGATAATCGGTCGCATCGTGCCAACCCCCAACAACATCGATTATCTGACCCGATTTGGTTGGATGGTCGACAATAAAACCATCGTGTGTGTGACATGAATCGCCCAAATAAGGGTTGAACCCACACCGTTGCTGGCGCATGTAGTTTAGCGTATAATCGGCTATACCATTGAAGACATCCGTTGAAATTCTGAACTCACCTGACCGGGAATTTCCGGTTTTCAGATAATAACGACCCGATTTTGAAAACCTTGAAAAATTGAGACGTGCGGCAGTTTTCATTGCCCATTTTACCCCGTCACAAATCGCAGGAACATTTTCATAAACGACATTGCCCGATTCAGCATCTATAACCTGAAAAACGGGCATTTCCACTATTTCATCCGAAATAAAAACAGCAACCTTGACCGATTGTGGAAGGTAACCCATCTGGTTTATCCGGATCCAGGAAGAACCACTTGATACCATTGCAACAAATAACAGAATAACTACAAATGCAATTTTATTTATCATGTTGATTCTTTATTAATTGAATTATACTATTCGTGATTTCAATTAAATCCAGCGAAATCTGATCCTGGATTTTTAACAAATGAAACCCTCATGAACTTACAAACACAAAAGGCAAGGTATAAATCAATGAGGGTTCCACACGGATCAATAATCTAAATATTAGCAAGTTAATTAAAATTTATACGTGTGAAAAATCCTATATTATGTACAGACGGGTTTCAAACGCGTCTCGACACAAAAATCAATAAATTTTTTCCAATCCTGCCCCTGGGAAATAATGGGATAATATTTCTGAATAGGTATACCCCTTATCTCCCATCACTGCCGCACCAATCTGGCATAAACCCACGCCGTGGCCCCATCCTGCTCCAAAAAGAACGAAATTCAAATTTCCATCAATTACTTGTTTTTCAGAGATAAAAGCAGAACTTAAAAGGTGGGATTCAGATAATGTCGTTCGGATTTCCAACTCCTTACCAATGGTCATCGTGTGTAAAGTACCGACAATTTTTAATTTAATAAGCCGGCCAGATACCCCTCTTTCAACCGGGATCAGATCAGTAATCTTTCCAAAATCTATTCCGGTCCGGGTCCTCACCAGATTGCTCAACTCTAACTGTGTATAAATCACTTGCCAGCGAAAAAAATCATTGGTTTCCTGATCATAATCGTTCAGGACCTGTATCAAAATATTTTTATCGGAAGAGTTGCAAAAAGCATCTGGTTTATTCATTATCCATTGCCTCGCAGCCTGTTCCTGTGTAAGCTCCTCGCTAAATACTGCAGGCTGCAATCGATTATCAAAAACCTTTTGTAAATAAGGGTGATTCACAGGCTCCCATACATTTTCAAAGAGTTCGGTTACTCCGCCACAACATTTCGAAAAACGGGCATCACAGATTGAGCCAAGATAAGTGAGTACCTCGCCGTTCGTTTCCTGAACTGCTGATTCAATCAATGTGGATGTTGCGCGGGTCATTCCCTGATATCGCTGGCAATGATCATCAGCGCATACATCGAAATGGTCGTGGTCTTCCCTGTCGTACCATCTGACTAATTCATCCTCCGTCTGACAGGTGGTCTTATATTTTTGAGGATCTGTTTGCAGACGTTTATTTTTCCGGATTTGTGCCAGTAACCAGCTTCGGGAAATGACCGCATGAGCTTTTAGAAACTCAATTGAAGAGGTTGCACTCATCTCGGAAGAGATCACGCTGTGCAAATAATCTTCAATACTGACTATATTAATTGCCCGAATTTTGTCGCCTTCAGGAAGAAAACAAAGATTTCCTTTAAAAACCTGGTCCTCCTTTCGCTCCCAATGGAAATTAATGCCAATTGTAACAGCGTGAAGGGTGAAATACCCGGTATTTGGATCAACCGGAATCAGATTCAAAGTACCCTGCAAGAACCATTTTTGAATTCCTGAATCAATGTAAATTTCAGTCCCGAACCTGCCCGCCTTAAATGTTCCTGAAATAATAGCTTCCAGATGCTCTATGAGATAATTTCCATGAAATGTAAAGGAAATTTCCTGTTCAGCCATTATCCCAACTTTGATTACAGGTATTTCCATTTATATACTACAAATCAAAAATATCGTCGGGTTAAAGTTTGTTGATCAAAGTCAAAACTGATTGGGTGTCAAAACAAACCTGTTCAAAAATATCAATAATATCTTCTTCCGTTATTTTCAGAAAGTCCTCTTCGCGGGGAGTGACCAGCAATCCACCCATATCTACAGAAGCAGGACTCAAAACAATTTGACTTTCGCCTGTTTCATAGTATTGACGAGGGCGGTGTGAAGTTCTGGGAAAAATATGGACAGTCCATGTTTTGCGCTCGAAAGATGCAATAATATTAAGCATCGGCTCCGGCTGATCATGCTTGGCCAGTTGTAACTGATGATAAATGGTGTTGAAACAACCGATCAGATTGGATTTGTTGTTTCCCGTCAAAGTAATTATACCTCTCTGATATTCAGGCCAATGCGATATTTTAATTCCGTCAATGGTGCGAACTTCGCGGCAACAAATTTCATTGGAAAAATCATTCTCGATTGGAATAAATCCCTTAATACCTGCCTGAAAATGAAGATGATCGGGAGCTGAAGCCCCACATTTGGGTCCATTATAATAAATGACAAATTTACTTAAATGAGAGGCCAGGTCGAGCATCGTTTCAAAATTTTCAAAAATCCGCTGGTTTGTATGATTGATATTTGCAATGGTCAGATGCTCCGGAAATATTGGAAAAGGGTTCACTAATATCACATAATCAATGCCATATGGAATCCAGCGCTGTGAAGACGGAAGATTTTTCCTGCATAAAAAACATGAACGTTCCTCTATCGATTGGTCATCTACCTTAGCTATTGAAGAAACAATTCGTTCAGGATTATACTGAACATCGATATTAAAATCAATAAAATCCAAGGTTTTTACTTTTACATTGCGTAAACCTTCATAGTTCCGGCCAACCAGGTCCCAATCGGCCTTTTGTTCCTGGACTAATGCTCTTGCTTTTTCTGAAAAATCCATTTTTTAGTATTTCTGCTAAATCCTATTTAAAAAATATTTTGACAAATATTACTGATCCTCACGGATCACCGACTGACGTGCCCACAATTCCAGCGTCCGAATTTTATCTTTATAAAAATTATGAGTATTCATCCTGGCTACGTCAAGAGAAGAATCCGAATTTTCATCCCAGCGGCGACAAAGATACAACGGATTATAAAGTCTTCCAATCAGATAATTACGACTTATTGACAATCCGAGGGCATAATCTTCACCATAACTCACATTTGGAACCTGAATCTCCCTTAGAATCGGGGTATAAAATGCCCTTGGAGCACCCAATCCATTAATTCTCAATGCATTATTTCTTCCGTTCTCAGGCGTCCATTCTTTATGATCGATTAACCCCGGTGGAATTTTCTCCAGGTTAAAATTAACCATCTGATAAGAACCCACCAACATCGCACAGCCTTGTTCATAGAATGAGGCCACAATCTGCCTGATTACTGTATTGTCAAGGTATAAATCATCGCTGTCAAGCTGGATGGCAAATTTTCCGCAAGCCGGGTTGTTAATCGCTACGTTCCAGCACCCTCCAATTCCGAGCTCCTTCCTCCTGGGAATAATATGAATAATCCGATTATCAGTATCTGCAAAAGTACTGATCAATTCGGTGGTTCCATCTGTGGAATAATTATCAACAATAATCAAATTAAACTTAAAATCCGCTTCCTGACTTAGTACCGATTTGATGGCGTCACCTATTGTTTTAACCCTGTTCCGGACCGGAATGATCACAGAGGCTTCGGTTTTGAAATTTCCATCAGAAAATGAGATTTCCCTGAATTTTGGAGGAAGCCAGCCGCCAATTGCTTTAAGATGAGCCGTGCAGGCTTTCTCCATTTCAGTTTGTTTAATACGATTACTCGGATCGACATAATCGAAAATCTTTTCGCCTGACCTGCGCGAATCCATTTCAATTTCGGAATATAGAAATTCAGGAATATGAACCAGTTTATAATTTTGTGAAATTTTCAATCTCAGGTCATATAAACCGGCGAATTCAAATTGCTGATCTATAGCTTCCGAAGCGGCTATCAAAGCTTCTGATCGAAAGAGTGTCAGCGACCCGAAATCAAAATCATCGCGTAAGCTTCCTTCCTGATACTCAATAACGGGATGAAGTTTTGTGACCCCCTCCTTCTCTTCCAAATAATCGGAATAGACCATTCCGGCTCCGCTGCATGCACATACCTGGACCATTCGATGCAATGCATTTTGCCCCAATTCAAATGGCAAAGCCTTGGTACATAACAATGTAAATGATGTAGTGATAAATCCTGACAACTCAAACAAAGTTTTGGCACACCCAAGATTCCCGCGTATAATGACCGCGTCGTTCAATCCTTCTCCGTACAATTCCACTTCACTCACCAGAATAATCTTTGCGATAGTTCCCGAATTGCAAAAGTTTTTGACCACTTTCCCAACCTCTGTATCATTGTCAAAAGCTAACACACATGTGATCAGTTCATTCATATTATTTGGTTCTCAAAGGTTTATTTTGATTCAAAAAACCGGATAATTTGAGCCATCAGATTGTATTGTTCAGCACTCCCCAAAATTGTTTCGAAGGGTATTCCCATGGCGACAATCCGGTAATTTCCATTGTATAAAACACCTGCACTTACATTATTTTCACCATAACGAAATGCAGTTATAACATTTTTACCTGCAGGTTCAATTCCATCGGGCGCTTCCACACTATAAATATCCGGATTATATTCCACGTTAAAATTCCATTTTCCAATAAGCCATTTCCTGGCATAATCGGTTGCGAAGATTCCTCCCCCTTTGGCGGCATGTCCCGTTCTCCAGGTAAAATGGAGGACATCTTTTGCAAAACCAGCCACCAATGAATCATTTCTCTCTCCAAATTCAGATCCGATATAGGTACCGGATAAGAAAAGTTTACCATTTCTTTTGGTTATATCGGAGATTTTGGAGATAAATTCAGGAGTATATATTTTAAAATCCATTCTGGCAGAATCTTTTAATCCGGGTGTGGAACGCTCTTTGCCAAGAATAATATCAGTCGCAAAATAGGGAGACAGATCAAAATCAGCCTGACAAAAGGCATCCTTACTGACAGCAGTAAATGAGTAACCGGCAGCCATAATTGCATCACCATGGACCTTGGGAAAGTCAAAACTATTTCCCGGAATCACTTTACCTTCCATGTTCCCATAACTTGCGCCCCAGCCCGGACTATCGTCATCCAGCCATTTTGAGTTGCGATCGAAGTCATACTGATTCCCGACAAAACTAATATCCTGGCGGTCGGCAACACCCTGATCTTTCCACCAGGCGACTCCAGCCATCCCGTTAATATCAAAAGTTGAAGGAGCACAAACCCGGTAAAACCCATTAACAACAAGAATATCGCCCTTACTGTTACTCTTCATTCCAACGGAAAGGGTCTCGCCCGGGAAACTCTCACCTCCCTGATTGATTGCAGTAACTTTAAAGCTATATATTTTGTCATTATGATCAAGCTTAAGAACGACAGAGGTATCTGCAACTACTATACCATTATCGAAACCTGAGTCGCCAAGACGCCTGTAAATTTTAAATTTATCAGGCTTTGCAGAAGGTTCAAGAGGATCAATTACTACCCTCCAGGTTAGTCTGACAGAATTTGCACTCAGTTTGGTGATTGCAAAGCAATCTATCGGAAGAGGTTGAACCACAAACTGACGGTTTTCCTGATAGGATTCAAATCTCAACATCCCTTTATAAATGGCCCTACTCACTGAAAACCGGAAGCGCGGATCAAGGCCAAATCTCATATCTGACAAGTTCTGATGTGAAAGAAGTTCCAGCAGCATCGTTGGAACATTGGGGCGCCACGCCTCTGAATATTGCTTATCCCAGAGACCACGTCTAGTCCAATCCCCTCTGTAGAGTTTTCTGATATCATTAACAACCTGTGTTTGAATAATATCCGATATATCTCTGCTGGCCATGCGAGAATTCCCATTTGGGAAAGCGCCATTATCAGCTTTGGTACTATATATTCCAAGGGTTCCAATGATTGAATCGTTTGGGGCAATACCTGCATCGGTATGAAAAGCAAAAGCTAAATCAACAGGAATCTTTAAGCCTGTGGTATTTCGCTTTTTTTCAGGTCCGTTAGGTTTTCCCATCAGGTAATTAACCCATTCTCCACGGGACTGATAATCATCATTATAATCATTCTTATCTCCATTCAGATCATAGGTGAGCGTATCTGGAAAACCGCTACTCTGGAGATAATATCTTGCACCTTCCAGGTAACGTGGCTTACCGCTAAGTTTATAGTTAAAAAGAGTTCCCTGGGATGGTCGACGTGCCACATTTCCCATACCACCTCCAAATTTTACGGCATCAACCGAAATTGTACCATTCCCTTCTCCATCGCAACCCAAGGTAACCATGCCCGTGTCAGGGTTCTTACCTGGGAGAAAGTCAAATGTTCCCAGATAGATCCACGTTCCTCCCCCTATTTTCTGATTAACCAAAAACTGAGTCCTTCCGCCTGAGTGATAAACGGTATAAATGACATTCGATATTGCCGATGGATCAGATTGATAACAGACTGACACTGAATATCTCCCTTTCACCCTAAAAGATGGAAGGTACTGAATAACCTGATCTTTATTCAAATTACTGATTCTGAGGGAAGTACCCATACGAAACGGATTCTCACCTGTAAAAAGTGAATCCTTTAACAGAAATCCCGGTTGAGATTCAGGATGTGAAAATCCGTTGGGTAAGATCATTTCAGATCCGGCAGTTGACCGGTCATTATCGACCACTACCTCATTTGATTGCCAGTCACGTTCGCGAGGGAGAAACACATTTGCGCCACTGTTTTCCAGCATCGGAACAAGATATGGCAACACAAAACTCATGGGCGACATATCTTCAATGGTACCGAATAACCTGGCACGCTGCCATTTCCACCGATCCTGCTTTGATTCATAATACCACCCATGGCTCTCCCATAAAGCAATGTTATTATTGAAAAGTCCGAGACTCGGTTGCTCTTTTCCAACCTGATTTACAACCGGTATCCGTCCGGGTTGATTACCTGAGATCCTGCTTTGATCAACCGGAATACTTGTTCTTAATTGATTTGGAATCAATTCCCGTACTAAATGATGATCGGTATACAGTGCAATCTGATATTTTCGGAATTTTCGTCCGAGTGTATTTCTAACCGATTTCTCAATTGAATTTACCTCTGACTCCCTTACAGGGATATAAGAAAGCGGGGTTGTAAAATAGATCCTGATCTGGTTTTGATCAGATAATATGGAAAGTGAATCGAAGGCTATTCTGCCAATACGCTGCCATTCCGGTAAAAAATTCTTTAATTCACGGAGGCGACTTTCGGCTTTGGCACTCAACCTGGACCTTTTCAAGGGGTGAGAAGTGCCGAAAAATGGTAAGAGAAAGAGCAAAAACAGGACTATACCAAAAGATAACCGAATAGATCTATTCATCAATAAGTTATTAAAGGGCGGCCAAAATTAGAATTAATTTTATAATAATAGTAACTTTGCAGAATATGTTTTTCCAAAAAATGTTGGGTAATCAGCTTTAAGGTTTAACAATATTGGATTCTTGTTATGCATTATTATCAGGAATTTAAGAATCCAGACCAAGGGAGTTAAAAATAGAAATTTTAAGGCTGAGTACAAAATAATTTTGACAAATAATGATCCTTATTGCAGACAGCGGCAGTACCAAAGCCGAATGGGTTATCCTCCGTGATCAGGGAATTACGGAAACGATTTTCACCTCAGGAATCAACCCGTTTTATCAGGATTCCAGGCAGATTGCGCTTCAATTACAGCATGAATTTACCTTAGGTCAGAAAAAATTTGATGCCATTTATTTTTACGGTGCCGGCTGCATCAATCACGAAAAGGAAGAAATCATAAAGGAAGCTTTATTACAAGTCTTTGAAGCTCCTTATTTCTTTGTTGGAAGCGACCTTCTCGCTGCTGCCCATTCATTATGTCAGGACCATCCCGGCATCGCCTGCATTTTAGGAACAGGCTCAAATTCATGCTATTACAATGGCTCTGAAATAATTGATCACGTTTCTCCCCTGGGATTTATTTTAGGGGATGAAGGCAGTGGTGCAGTTCTCGGGAAAAAACTGATCAGCGACATTTTAAAAAACCAATTGCCCCAATGGCTGATTCGTGAGTTTTTTGAAAATTATCAGACCTCACTGGCTGAGATCATGGAAAATGTCTATAAACAGCCCTATCCAAGCAGGTATCTTGCTGGATATACCCAATTTCTCTCTAAGTATATAAAAGTCCCTGAAATAGAGAATATTGTAATCGCAGGATTTCAGGATTTTGTGATGCGTAACCTGATGCAATACGCCCAGGTCCATTATACTCCCATTTATTTTACCGGAAGCATAGCTTTCCATTTTCAACCACAACTCACGAAAGTAGTTAAAGAACAAAACCTGCTTCCTGGAAAAATTGAACAGGCCCCTATGAGCGGGTTGATCGCCTACCATCAAAAGAAAATCAAAAGTCAAAATTTTTAATTATTGTATGATGTCAAAATCCGGGACCAAAATCAGTGTAACAGAATCACCATCAAATTTCGACAATCTTGATGCAATGACGGTTGAAGAGTTACTTGTTCACATCAATGAAGAAGACTCAAAAGTGCATCTGGCTGTCAAAGAGGCAATTCCACAAATCAGGAATTTGGTTGAACAAATTGAAGCAAGAATGAAAAAGGGGGGGCGTGTTTTCTACCTCGGAGCCGGAACAAGCGGCAGGCTTGGGGTTTTGGACGCATCGGAAGTTCCTCCAACCTTTGGTGTTCCCGATAATATGGTAATTGGGCTAATTGCAGGTGGAGACACCGCCCTGCGTAAATCGGTGGAAGCCGCCGAGGATAATCCTGAAAAAGCGTGGGCTACCCTTCAGGGTTTTAATATCAATAAAAACGATGCGGTGATAGGTATTGCTGCTTCAGGAACAACACCCTACGTAATCGGCGGAATCATACATGCACGGTCTAATGGCATCCTCACCGGATGTATTACCTGCAATCCGGTTAGCGAAATTGCCCAAGTCACAGAATATCCCGTTGAAGCAATTGTTGGTCCAGAATTTGTGACCGGGAGTACCCGGCTAAAGGCTGGAACTGCTCAAAAGATGATTCTCAATATGATCACAACGACTCTTATGATTAAATTGGGAAGGGTAAAAGGGAACAAAATGGTAAATATGCAACTTACCAATAAAAAGCTGATTGAACGGGGGACCAGGATGATCGTAGAAGAACTCCATATTTCAAATGATGAAGCCCGCAGATTGTTGTTAATTCATGGTTCTGTAAAAAAGGTGATCGAAATCTTCCATCCGTAATTTTCATTATACTGATCCTGCCAGACCCGATATTAGAATAGAGACTGCAACAACAGATAATACGAGAAGGACTCCTGCAGCTATCCCTACGGAACCCAAGATATACGACCCGGTGGTAGCCCCTTTATCCTTGTCATATATCTCAATTTTAACAATAGAGCTTAATGGAATGGAAACCTGGTTATTTTCATGTAAAGGTAAAGCAGAAAGGTATAGGTGCACTTCATTGAGCAGGAACCGCTGATTCAAAGATGGCCGGGTCAAATAACGGTTAGGCCGATTGGATCGCACAGGTTTAAATGTTGGAGGCATTTTATATTCATCCAACTTCCCCGTTACTAAATTGTTCTGCATCTGAGTATTACTTAACACCCATTTTTGTTGGTCATAATGAATAATGAATGTTTTTCCAGCATCCTTCAAACCACCCACTGATTCGGAAGAAGCCATAGGCAATGTGGTTACTTTGAAATAACTTTTACAACAAATTGTCAAATTAAATATTAAAAAAGCCAATACAATTGTAACAAATTTCAGCACCCTCTTCTTTTGAAATATGCTGCCAGCCCACCCCTGAAAAACAGGCCAAGCGAATTTAAAGGTATCTGTTAAAATTTTCATAACCAATTAATTTAAGGTTTAGAAGCCAATTAAAATGAAAAATCGATATAGGCTAATTTTCAACTATAACTCCGATGATTATATTCCTCATTGCCGGTTTGAAACAACCATTGCACATCGCAAATATAGGTAAATTTGGATGTTGATAATGAATATCCATAAAAAGTGCAGAATTGCCGGATTATCAGAATTCATTTTGATTCCACTCTTCAGGCTACAATTGGTTGACGGGGATTCTTTTAATCTCGAAACTTAAAGCAAATTGAAATGTTAACGATATGATTACCTATATTTGATCGTTAATTTAATTTTATTCAAATGACTGCAAATCCACTCTTTTATACAAAAACGCCGGTTCTAAACGAAGGTTCGCCGGAGGAAAAAAGGAAAGAGATACTTGATTATTTCCATAAAACATTTGATATCGACGAACAACTTTATGAAGCATTTGCAGATCAGTCGGCAATGTACAATAAAGCGGATCCGCTGCGTCATCCACTGATCTTTTATTATGGACATACAGCCACATTTTACATCAACAAACTAATTATCAGCAAAATACTTACTGAGAGAATAGATAGCCAATTCGAATCGATGTTTGCCATTGGCGTTGATGAGATGTCGTGGGATGATTTGAATATGAGTCATTATAACTGGCCAGCCATAAATGAAGTATTAGCTTACCGTAATAAGGTGAGACATGTGATCGATCAACTGATAAAGACTCTTCCATTGAATATGCCCATTGGATGGGATAATCCATTCTGGATAATTTTGATGGGGATTGAACATGAACGTATTCACCTGGAGACCTCCTCGGTACTCATCCGTCAGGTTCCTCTTCAATTTCTTAAGTCCTTACAAACCTGGAATATTTGTTCCGAATCGGCAATTGCGCCTCAGAATTCACTGATTGTGGTAAAGGGTCAACAGCTTAAACTTGGAAAATCGTTGAATAACCCACTCTACGGTTGGGACAATGAATATGGTATTCACAAGGCAACTGTGAAGCCATTCAAGGCATCGAAATTTCTATGTTCAAATGGTGAATTTCTTCAGTTTGTCGAGGCCGGTGGTTATGATCTTAAAAAATACTGGACCGAGGAGGGTTGGAACTGGAAAACCTACAAAGAGGCTCAGCATCCTTTATTCTGGATAAAAGATGCTGACAACTGGAAATTGCGACTGGTTTTTAATGAAATAAGGATGCCATGGGACTGGCCTGCTGAAGTCAACTATCTGGAGGCTAAAGCCTTTTGCAACTGGAAAGCTGAGCAGACAGGCTTACCAATCAGGCTTATGACAGAAGATGAGTGGTATGTATTGTACCAACAGGCGAATATTCCGGATCAACCTGCATGGGATACTGCCCCCGGAAACATCAATATGGAACATTTTCAAAGTCCATGCCCAGTTGACAAATTCAGTTTTGGCGGGATTTATGACCTGATCGGTAATGTCTGGCAATGGACGGAAACTCCGATCAGCGGTTTTGAAGGATTTAAAATTCATCCGATTTACGACGATTTCTCGACCCCAACCTTTGATTTAAAACATAATCTGATTAAGGGAGGTTCCTGGATTTCAACAGGAAATGAAGCAATCGCGAATGCACGGTATGCGTTCCGGCGCCATTTTTATCAGCATGCCGGTTTCCGTTATGTTGAATCGGATAATGAGGTAGTTATTCCTCAGCATCTTTATGAAACAGATCCTGAGGTCGTCCGTCACTGCGAGGCACAATATGGAGGTGATTTTCTGGGCATCAAAAATTATTACAGTCAGATTGCCGAAATTGCTAATCAATATGCGGGTAAGTGCAAAGAGAATGTATTGGATTTGGGATGCCGGACAGGGAGAACAACCTGGGAATTAGCAAAAGGGTTCGATCATGTTACCGGGCTTGATTTCACGGCAAGAAACATCAGGGTAGCCGTTCAGTTGCAGGAGAGTGGCAGTTTTAATTATCTCTTTCCTGAAGAGGGAGAACTCGTCTCTTATCATGAATTATCTTTAAAAGATTTTGGATTTGATCAACTTGCTGATAAAATCACATTTCTCCAGTCTGACGCTTCGAATATGAAGACCATTTTTGTGGGGTATGATCTTGTATTGCTCAATGATATTCTGGATCAAATGTACAATCCACGTCACTTCCTGACAGGGGTTCACAAACGCATTAATCCGGGAGGAAGGCTTATTGTTGCAACAGGTTTTGACTGGAGCGAGGTGTGCACCAAACGAGAAAACTGGGTCGGGGGTCACCGTGAAGGAGGTGAACAGATTTGGGGAGAGGATGACCTGTCCACGTTGCTCCAGGATACTTTTACCAAAATAGGGGGTCCGATTTTGGTTCCATCCGTAACCCGAATTAATAAACGAAAATATTCCTATAATACGATCGAAGTGACTATCTGGGAAAAGAAGGAATGAAAGGTAACGGAGAGACGCACAGGAGTGCCTCTGTTTTTATGGTCATAAGACAGGTTTACAGAAAAAGTAAACAAGCATCAGGATGAGTCAATTACTTTAAAAATTTGAAGGCATGTTTCCACTGGTTCTCACGAAATCCTGGAATGCACCAAAGCATGCACAATGGTTCGATGGCCCTTGCCGCTTCGGCAGCTCCCATATCCTCTGGTTCAAACCCAAATGAAGCACAAATTTCTGCTACTTCATCCTTAGCTTCCTGATCGTTACCACAAATAAACATGGTCGGTTTAACCCCTGCAAAATCGGGATTGATCATCAGGCTGCTCCCAATACTATTAAAGGCTTTAACGAACCTGGATCCGGGAAATCTCTTCTGAAGCTGTTCCATCAAAGAGTTATTTAACTCCGAAAAGAACTGAAGAACACCGTTTTCAGGAGTTGCATCTGAAATTGGATTTGTTGTATCAATAATAATCTTTCCCGAAAGATTTGCCTCACCTGCCAAAACCAGTGCCTCAATTGCTGCGGTACCTTTGGTTGCCAGCACAATGACATCACCGAAATGGGCAGTCTCTTCAACGGAACCGACATAGCCATGCTGGCCTGAAGAGGCTTTCCATTCTGCCAGTTTCAACAAATCACGACTGCCAATCATTACCTCAAAACCATATTTCAAAAATCCGGTGGCAAGGGTCTGTCCGACAGATCCTGAGCCAATTATTCCAATTTTCTTCATAGCCTGGTGAATTTATTACAATCAAATTAACGAAGAAAATGTAAAAATGTTTAGATTATTTTTGATCATCTACCGGGAACGGATTCCAATGACATTCGGAATTTTCCAGAAATGATCGTTATTGTCGTTGGCATAGGTTTTCGAAACATAGCTGCCAAATTTTGAGATTATGGTATCTCCTGTTTGGATATAAAGACTCGCTTCAGGTCCCCCTTCAAGATAGACTGTGGTTCTTATTTTTGGAATCAGCGGGAAAAGAAATCCAATAACTTGTTGATGAGTGTACGGGGATCTGACAAATATAAAGTAAAGATTGCCTTCAATATCTGTAGCTCCGATAACCATGCTGCATGATTGTCCAGGTCGTTTATCCCAGGACATTGGGTTTCCGCTGCCGTCGATCATCCTCATTCCCTGGCACAGAGTGTGGTACTTTGACTGCAGAGACTTCCAGCTTCTGGAGGTCATATCGGTTATAATCATTGCCGTATCTGACTCCAGCTTTGGATTCATGGCCATCATCACATTATATTTTCCGTTCAGATGAGAGTTATTGAGATGGGAATAGTTTTTAAGATAACCCTTATTGGTTCTCCGGTTAGTCATGTTAAACATCCCTGCATTTACGACAACATTCATTCCAAATTCCTTTGCCCAAATATCGGCTGCTTTATTTTGCTTTTTATTTTCCGAAGCATTCATTATCTGAAATGCGCAAAGCATTGGATTTGCTTTAAGAATAAATATTTTTGAATCATTTAGAATAGATTTTTCCGGAGCATCGGTTTCCAGATAGGATAACCCCTTTTGCAGGGAATGCCATGTGAGACCGGTATCCTGCCTTTCACGGGCAAAAAGGGGGATATTCAAAAGACCATATAACAGAAATAATCCAATGGAATATCCCGTGTGGGAATAGCGGTTAAACATTTCTCCAGTCAAATTTCACTTTTTTAAAGGGGAAAAGATCATAAAGCTCACCCGAGTAATAATATTCAAAAGCGATAGTTCCGAAGGAATAAGGTTTTTCATGAATCATGACCGTGGAACCACCTACAGCGGGGTTTGCCTTGGGTATAGATCCTTCAAAACCGATATTATATAGGGTGGCCAGAATCTCAGGACGGTCGTCAATCGGGAAACCTGCCCTCTCCCACTGAATTTTAAGTTGTTTGATATTCAGTGCTGCGTACAGATAGGAATAAAAATGGTTCTTAAAATCCGTAAGCCTCTTAAATCTCTCAATATCAGGTGCATTCGTTTGAAAATCAAGTAAATGTTCGTATTTAGTGCCCAGATAAAAAGTTGACTCCCTGTCTTTCATATTCCGCTCAATTATTTGAGCTGTAGCCACTTTAATACCTGTTACACCCAATGAGAAAGTCGATTCGACAGATAGGATCTTGAGTGGACCAATCCATCTTTTAAAGGCTTCACGGTCAGAATTGAAGAGCCGGATCTGCTCTCCTACAAGTACAGCAACAATTAGGCGTGGCTCAACATTGGTGAGATTAGCAACTGAATCGATCAGCGGTTTATCCTTTGCAACAGCAATTTTGAAATCGGCCCACTCGGCGATATTCATCCACCCAAAAACACTCCCGCTGTTCCGCTGCGTGCCATCCATTAAATTTCTCGCTTCAAACTCCAGTAGTTCAGAATTATAATTTTTATTATCCTGCATATAAAGGTTAACAGCACCAATCATCCGTTCAGCTTCGGCCAGATTATGACTTTTTAGGTAGGCATTAAGAATGTAGAGAGAGTTTTCAGGATAATATTTATTCAAAACCAGAACCTGGTGAAGAAACAACGCCTCCCGGTTATTCACTTTGCTGCTGTCAATTTTGTCTGACTTGCCATATTTATCCTTAAGTTCCTGAAAATAACGATCATTATAATCGATTGCCCCTTTATCGTCTGTCACATGCAACTTTACAGCAAAATAGGCAGAAGTCAGAAAAAGACCAATCAGGGCAAAACCAATGATTAAACCAACTCCCAAATACCTGAACAATTTGCGATAAATACTTTGCTTTAAGCCTATTTTCATGAATACAATATCATTATTTAAAAATTGGACTAAATTAGTTCATAAGTGACACATTTGGACAGTTATTTGCCAATTTCTTTAATACCAATCAAATAAATAATGTAAAAGTTACAAATAGAGAAATGCCTTTTGAATTCCTTCCGATTGAGCCATCGCACAAAACTCCTTCTCAACAGCAAAAAGTTCTGACTTATAGATTTCATGCTTAGCCGGAGATGAAGGAGTATGACAGGAGTTTATTAAAACGATCAGGAATATTAGTTGACAGGAGACTTTTCCTATTTTCATGAGATTCAAATATTTAACTTGACAGAAAATAACCTGCCGAATTATCCAGGTTCTTATAACCGGATCACCATAATGTCGCGAAATCTGTGCCAATCTATTCCTTTCACATTAATTCATCCATTCATCCAGGGTTTTCATCACCTTCTTCCGCTGATATTCAGGCAGTGTCCCGATCCGGGTCCGATGGCTTCCATTAGGTTGAATGATCCTGAGAATCTTTTTATTTCCGCAAGTTTTGGCAGCCGAAGCCGTCCAGGGGTCGCTTCCTCCGTAAATCAGTAAAATCTTTTGCGCATCTTTTTTAAGATATTCTTTGACGAGCAGACTCATTGCAGGATCATAGGTAAATTCACTCTTTTCCGGCATAAACAATTTCTGCAGATACCCATGTGTATCATTTAATTCCATTAATCGATGAAATGGTTTAGGATTGTATCCATAATATCCTAACTGTTTTAAAGCCTGAACAAAAAACGGGAAAGTCGGTTTTCCACTCTCAATATCAAAATAATTAGGAGAGCAGATCTTAACCAAATAATTAAAAAGTTCCTGATCAGTTGCCGTTGTTCCGGGAATATCTTTTACTGAACGGCCCCATTGCCAGAAAGAAAATGCAAATTCAAGGACACAATAGTCATATATTGCGCTTTCATCGGCTCTGAATTCATATTTCTTTTCTTTGCATAACTTGTCAAAAAGCGGCATTAGTTGCTTCTTTCTTTTTAATAATTCAATTTGACAGTGTGCAATCTTTCTCCGTCCTGAAGCCGTTCCGGCTTTATGCCTGATAAATAAATCATGCCGTTTCTCCTCAGTTGAGAAATTAAGCGGTGCCACATAGGGAACAGATATTTCTACATCGTTGGGATAGAGTGCCCGGTGATAAAGCACCGTTTCACCCCCTTTACTTATGCCGGTGCTGATCCATTTCTTTGTAAAAAGAGGTCGAAAAAGGGTGACAATATGATGATGATCTGCCGCGGCATTCTCGACGGTCAGGTATTTCCAATCGATTGAATCGGGAACCGACTTTCCAAAGAAGCGGTGTTCCACAAATAACTGATTGGCATTCAATATCGGACAAAGCTCATTAAGGTATTTGGTATTTGCGCCATAATCGCCACCATATCCTTCAGTAATAAAAACAAGCGGACGATCAAATCCAAGATTGGAAAGGATCACGCGTTGATGAAAATAACCCAATTCAGGATGAAGGTGATCAAGTGGCTGCTTCACCATAATGATTAATGCTTCCTTAAAAAAGGGATTAGGTTCCATCTTATCAACAGAAATAATATCGGGTAAACTTTTAATCTGATCCGCAAGGCCCTGTGAGAAGGCAATTTGCCACGAAACAAACAGAATTACAGTCAGTAACGAAGCTCTAACAAATTTATTCATTCAATATTTTTAGATTATCAGGTATAGCAATTTAACTGCAGGGACAAAATAACGATATTTTTCCTTTATAATCTCATTATTTCTTTAAAAATATGAATATAATGTAGTCGATTTTTGGGTGGATGCTATTAATATTATTCTCCGTCATAGGACCGATCAATCCCTTTCTAAATCGGGATCCAGATGAAGGAATTCAGAACTTTTGAGCGATGTGAATTGCAATTTAAAATATCTTCATTTCTGACTGAATGCAAAAGCAAGCTATTACAGATTCCATATCATCTGTAATCTATTAATAATTTATTAATTAACTTTATCGGCAGGATTAATAGGAGTTTTTGCCAAAGTTATTTAGTCATCCGGGGATAGCCACTATAAAGCTTTAATAAATTTGGCGCTTTCAGCAAACTTATCCATATCCATTTCCACATAGAAATTCTTTAATCCGCCCACCTTTGCCGTCTCAAAGAAAGCCTTCCAGTCTACAATTCCCTTTCCAATAGCAACTTGATTATTTTTATCAGAGGACCAGTCCGAGAGATGTGATGAGATGAATCTTCCCGGGTATTTCAGAAAATAGGTTTCAGCCTGGTAACCGATACTGACGACAGCTACCTGAAACTGCATCTTAACCAATTCCGGATCAAAATATTTTAGCAATGCATCATAGATCAGTTCTCCTTCGATTTTTTCGAATTCCATATGATGGTTATGAAATCCCATCTGAAGTCCGGCATGTTTGGTTTTCAATCCAATTTCATTCAGTTGATCGACAGATTTTAGCCAGTCATTCATTGTCGCTCCTTTGGGAAGCCAGAAGCTTGAACAAATCATCTGTGTCAGTCCAAGCTTATGAGCAAATTCGATTCGTTCATAGAGATTATTTTTCAATTCATCAAACGTAAAATGCGAACTTACACAGGAGAGCCCATTGTCAGCCATAATCATACGCATATCTTCAGGTTTCATTCCCACTAGTGGCTCAAATCCGGAAGAAATGTATCCGGCCGGAGAGCACATCTCGACTCCTTGATAACCAATATTCTTCATCATCTTTAAGGTCCCGGCGAAATCCTTTACCAGCATCTCCCTAATGGTATAAACCTGAAAACCGACAGGTAGTTTTTGCATTGAAGTTTCCCCAAATGCTTGCTCAGCAAAAGGGAATTGCGATAATAGGGCAACAGAAGCGAGTCCTGCAGCGCTTTTACCAATAAATCTTCTTCTGTTAATTGCACTCATATCCTTAATTTTTAAAGGTTGTTATTTTAGATCAGAACTCAGGTTAAATTGAATCAGGATTCCATCCGGCCCGGTAAGTGCGTGACAAATACTTATTGGCATCAAGATTATTGGTGATTTCCATCTTTGATCCGTCATATTTTAACAGCTGGCCGGCTCTGAGTGAAGCAGCATAGAGATTGACAGCCTCGGTAAGCGCTCTGGCTTCTGAAAAATTGCCCGGACACTGTTTGCCATTCCTGCAGGCATCCAGAAACTTCTGAAAACCTGCCCGTTTTTCACTCTTTTTGTCTGGCAAAGGTGTTTCGAAACTGACCATCCTATTCTTTGGAATCAGCTGTGGATTTTCAACCAGGAAACCTGCAAGTATTTTACCCTTATCTCCAACGAACATCATCCCTTCGGGTTCAAGTTCTGTCCCTTCTTCAAACAACTCGTCCGGAACTTTAGGGCGCATTCCACCGTCGTACCAGCATAAATCAACGGGTGGCCGTGAACCCCTGGCCGGATATTTGAATCTTACTGAGCATGCCATTGGAAAAGAGAAATCATTTTTGATCTGATAGGCAGTTGAATCTCTTAAACCACAGACATGGCTCAGATTCGGTTCAATGATGGTTGGGGAATCAAGTTCAAGCGCTTTGAAAACTGTCCAAAGACTGTAATGTCCCATATCGGCCATAGATCCGCCTCCAAAATCATACCAGCCCCTAAAAACCATGTTGGTATAATTAGGATGGTAAGGGCGGTTGGATTCGGGACCAAGCCACAAATCCCAGTCAAAACCTGCAGGAATATCCGGATTTTCAGTTGGCAAAGTGGGATATTGGGGCCACACCGGACGATTTGACCAGTTATGAACCTCTTTCAAGGTACCGATTCTCCCCTCCCCGATCCACTTCATCACTAATTCCATCGATCCATTGTAATCCCAGGGGATCAGATGAGTGGTCACGTTCGGATGATTGGCTGCCAGGTCAATTACCTTTTTCCCTTCAAGTAACCTGTTCGACAAAGGCTTATGAAGAGATATATGTTTCCCTCTTTTAATGGCAGCTGTGGCAATAAGGCCATGCAGGTGATCAGGAGTCATCACTTTTAAGGCATCCAGATCTTTCTCTTTTTCCAAAAGTTCCCTGAAATCCGCATAGGCATTGCAACCGTTTAGCTTTTGGGCTGGCCGAAATTTAAGGTAATATTCGTCGATAATTGCTTTGCCATTGTCACGACCTCCTGGAATCGTATTATCTCCACCAGATTTCCAACCTGGATTACCAAGCTTTTTCCGGATTTCATTCCGAAGTCCCTCTTTACTCCAATCCAAATAACCTGAGGAGACCTTTTGTGGGTCACAGACAGCGATAATTTGTAACTCGGGAATATCCAACAGTGGTAACAATTCCCGCAACCCCTGTGTCCCAATTCCGATATAAGCTAACGTAGTTTTGTCGTTTGGGGCAACAAAACCGTTACCACCCAAAACATGCCGGGGAAGAATGGTCAATGCAGAGGCGGTCGCCACGGTCCCCAAAAAACTCCTACGGTTCACTCCAATCAATCCGGACTTATCAACATCCTCGTCTTCAATAGGTTGATTAATCTCTTTTTGCCTGATCTGTTTTTCCATAATGACTATTTTAAGGTATTCGTAAAATCAATGCAAAACAAGTTTGGTCATTTAACTGTCCTGATTCTTGCCACCCATCCTCCATTATTGGTTAATTTAATTTTAAGGAGATCGCCAAAGCTGACTTTTTGAGACAAAATGCTCAGGTGGGTAGGCACTTCATTGGCATCATCACCATCTGCCCAGATATCAATATCCGAAGTTCCGGCAGGAATAAAATCAAGTTTTAGGGTGATTTCTTTCATCTTACTGTTATTCATAACACCAATAAACCAGTCATTTCCCGTTTTTTTGGCAATCGCCACAAAATCTCCCGGATAACCGTCAATAAAATGGATATCATCCCAGGTTGTGGGAACGATTTTCAGAAATTCAGAACCGGGTTCATTTAAGATATGATCAGGATGGTCGCAAACAACTGTCAGGGGACTTTCGTAAATCACAAATTTTGAAAGTTCTGCGGCCCGGGTATTCCATACCAGAGTGGGCGTCTGGTTTTTATATTGAGCTTTCGTAACATTCAGGAAACCGCCCGGCGTATAATCCATTTGTCCGGCCAGCATTCGGGTAAAGGCCAGTTTGACATTGTGTTCGGGACTCATCTTCTCCGAAAACTTGTAATATTCGTTACCCATAACCCCTTCACGGGTAATCATATTTGGGTAGGTACGAATTATTCCGTCTGGTTTGTAGGCTCCATGAAAATCAACCATCAAATGGTTTTCAGCGGCACATTTGATGATGTCGTGATACCAGTTGACCATATCCTGGTCGTCACGATCCATAAAATCGATTTTTATACCGGCAATTCCCCATTCATGGTAAAGGGGAAAAGCTTTTTTGTAGGCTGAATTTCGGTTGACATCGCTGTTGTAGAGCCACAGAATAATTTTTACGTTTTTGGTTTTAGCATACCGGATTATTTCGGATAGATCAATCTGGGGAGCTGCCTTGGTGATATCTGCTGACGAATCTGCGTATTTCCCATACCACTGCCAGTCGACAAGCATATAGGACCACCCCATTTGTGAGGCAAAATCGATATATTGTCTGATAACCGGCATTTCCATTTTAACATCACCGCTCCACCAGTGATCCCAGGCACTGATTCCGGGTTTAATCCATGTAGGATCAGGAATTGCACATGGGGCATTTAAATTCTGAATAATCTCAGATTCAATCAGCCTTCCCGGGTTATCCCCAATCATTATCACTCTCCATGGAGTATAAACTTCGTCATCGAACCGGGCTTTTACACCAGTCTGATCTTCACCCGGCAGTGGTGCAAGTTTGGTGGTTAAAATATTTTGTTTCCCATTTGTTCCAATATAAAATGCAGGATAATTATCAATCGCAGCTTCAGTTATGGCGACCCAACACTGATTACCAATATCCATAAGTAACGGTAATCCTGCAATAGTCTGATCAGAAATATAATTTAACGGCCGTTCAAAGAATTCCGATTCCTGTGAACTTGAATATTTTCCGTACTCAACCACCCATGCTTTGGGATTACCCGGGATGTTAAAAGTGGTCAGCTCCTTCGTGATCTGACGATGCCCATTTTTTTCGCTACGGTAAAGTTTTGTATGAAAAGCCACACCATCGTTGAACACCCGGAAAGTGGTCTCCATCTGACGCATTAATCCGGTTTTTTCTTTGAACAGGAGCAGCGTTTCGTTGTAATTATTCACCACTTCGGCATGTTTAGACCGAACAACTGGTCTCCATATTTCATTAACGACATGATCTTTCCGGTCAATCACAACAAAATCCTTATACATATCCGGTTCGTTTTTGAACTCAAAACCAAGTTCGGATTCCTGAATTACAACCTTTCCATTAAAGGTGACGGAATAGTGGACTTTATCGCTGTTATTAATCTTCACAATAATGGTGTGATTCGGGGAGTTTACCTCGAAATTCTGAGCCTGGCAAAACAAAGAGATCAGAAGAAAAATTAAGGTTAGTTTTAAATTGCTAAAATTCATAAAGTTTGTTATTCCGGGATGATTAAAATTAAATGGATAATTATAGAACTGACTGATAGAATTAAAATAAAGGTCGATTTGTATTTTACACTTTCAATTTTGATTTTTTAAATTTAAAGATAGAGGTCTCTTTTCCCGTTTAAAATTTCACTATAATCGTTTCGGAATTTTTGCAAAAGATGGGGTTTCTTCTTAAAATAGTCAAGGGATTCAATCTCCCCTATCTCTTTCAATATTAACGGCTCTCCCATCTCCCGTGTTTTATTTGAGGCATAATCGCTTAGGTATTCGCGAAAAGTCAGGACCGCATTCAGTTTACAGAATTTTCCCTCATCACAGTGACTAAGCATTCCCATGATTGTTTCACCGGTTCGTCCGCAACGATAACCTGCAGTGCAAAATGAAGGTATAAATCCTAATCCAATCACTTCCTGAATGACATCATCCAGGTCACGAGGATCACCTATTGTAAATTGCTTTTTATCAAGGTCATTCTCAGTCTTCTGGTCACTGTATGCTCCGATCCCAATTCGTGTTGAAGCATCGGTCTGAGTACAACCAACCTGTAATACAGTTTTTTTGATTTCGGCCTTTTCGCGGGCAGTTACGATCATGCCCGCTGTAGGAACCGAAAGACGCAATACTGCAACAAGCTTTTTGAAATGGTCATCCGAAACATTCCATGGTGATTCTGAAGACAAGCTCGAGCCTGAGGCCGCTGTCATCCGGGGAAAAGAGATCGTATGGGGTCCAATGCCAAATTGTCTTTCCAGATCTAGGGTGTGATACAACAATCCCATCACCTCAAAACGCCAGTCGTATAAACCAAACAGGGCACCAATGGCAACATCATCAAGTCCGGCATCCATAGCGCGGTGAAGCGCATATAACCGCCACTGATAATCCCCTTTTACCGTATTAGAGGGATGCACCTGATGGTAGGTTTCGTGATGATATGTCTCCTGGAAAACCTGATAGGTACCAATTCCTGCCTCCTTTAGAATTTTCAGTTTGGCAATCTCCATAGGTGCTGCATTGATATTAACCCGACGAATCGATGAAGGTCGTCCCGATTTTAACGCGATCTCTTCAACACTATAGACTGCTTTAACTGCAGCAGCCATATAATCCACATCAGAACGCTGATGTTCTCCAAAAACAAGGATAAGCCGTTTGTGACCCTCCTTTAATACAGAGGAAGCTTCCCGCTTTATTTCATCAATAGTCAGTATTCTCCTGATTTCCTGAATATTGGCTTCACGAAAACCACAATATGCACAATTATTTACACAAAGATTGGAGCAGTAAAGGGGTGCAAAAAAGACAATTCTGTTGTCGTAAACCTTCTTTTTGACTTGCAACGCAACATGAAAGATCTCATCCCAAATTTCAGGGGAAGTAACATTAAGCAAAGCGGCTACCTCATCAGGGGAAAGAGTTTTAACAGCTAACGATTTCTGAAGAATATCCCGGATTAATTCCGGTGCAGGATTGACATTTATTGCAAGCTTATTGAAAATCTCAGCTTCGTTAATAAAGTCATTCCCGTATACAAGGTACTTGTCAATTTCCTTTCGAATAATGACCCGTTTCGTCCAATTACCGGTTGTTGGTTCTTTTTCCATCTTTGTCATTTCTTTGGATACAAATATAACCAAATCAAAAGCTTATTATCCAAATCCAGCCTCAATATCAGAAGGGTTTCAATCACAATAAATCAACTAAATCATTTTTGTATCTTCAGCGCAGATTAAATACTAAGATTTCAAATCAATCATTAATCCATGAAACGAGAGAAACTGATCCGAGACACAGAGGTTTATGTAAAACAGGTTCTGGAACACGATTCTTCAGGGCACGATTGGTGGCATATTGAGCGAGTCCGGACCTTGGCCATAAGGATAGGTGAAACGGAAGGGGTCGATCTTTTTATTGTGGAAATGGCTGCATTACTTCATGACATTGACGACTGGAAGCTTGTTGGAGAAAACAACTCCCTACGAAGAACCATAGCCTGGCTTGACCAAAATGGTGTAGAACGAGCTATTTCAGATAAAATTTGTAAGGTAATAGAAGGGGTAAGCTATAAAGGGGCTAACGTTAATACTACAACAAATAATCCCGAATGTGCGGTATTGCAGGATGCTGACCGACTGGATGCAATGGGTGCCATTGGTATTGCACGTACTTTCGCTTATGGAGGCAACCATGGTCGGGCAATTTATGATCCAGGTATTCCACCTATACTTCATAATGATTTCGATGAGTACAAAAAAAGTGAGGGCACTACTATTAACCATTTTTATGAAAAACTATTATTATTAAAAGATAGGATGCAAACGGAAATTGGCAAAGCCATTGCAGGGCAAAGACACGCATTTATGCTCCGCTTTCTGGAGGAGTTTTATGCAGAATGGAGTGGTCATAATTTTTAAAAAAATATCATATATATTTTCATTTTATTCAAATTGTTATGTAACTTTGATATCGTACTTAACATCATAATACCTAATTTTAATATGCTTCCAGCTGTTATGGTATTTATTCTATTATTTTTTTTGCTGTGGTTTTATAATCTAAAAAATCTAATTTCCAATGAAAACTACGATTTTTTCGTTATTGCTTCTGGCAGGATTATTTGTTGCCGGATGCGCCCCCAAGCACCCCAAAATCGGCCTGCTCGTTCACAGTTTTGATGCTCCTCGCTGGCAAAATGACCAACGTTATTTTGTTGAAGCGGTAAAACAACTTGAAGGGATCGCTATGGTAAAAGTTGCGGACAACGATCCAAAAAAACAACTCGCTCAAGCCAAAGAACTGATTAGTAAGGGAGCCATGGTTTTGGTTGTGATTCCTGTTGACCAGAATACAGCCTCCCAGATCGTTAACCTCGCTCATAAGAAAGAGATCAAGGTAATCGCCTACGACCGATTGATAAATAATTGCAGATTAGATTATTATGTTTCAACAGACAATGTCAGGGTGGGTGAAATTCAAGCCCAATACCTCACCAAGATCAAGCCTTCAGGAAATTATGCATTACTCGGCGGCCCTCCCAACGATAATAACAGCCGTATGCTTTATATTGGCCAGCTGAATATCCTGCAACCCTTTGTGGAACGTGAAGAGATCAAAATTGTTTTCAACCAGTTTGCAAATGCCTGGACAACAGATGAAGGTTACCGGCTCGCCATCGCAAGTCTGGATGCCAATTTAAATAAGGTTGATGCAATGATTTGCGGCAATGATGCTATGGCCATGGGAGCATTGAAAGCCCTGAAAGAAAGAGGATTGCTCAAAAAGGTTGCGATTGCCGGCCAGGATGCTGATATACAGAATGTTCAGGAAATAACGAAAGGAAATCAGGCCGTTACTGTATTTAAGCGGATTAAAACTATGGCAACTACGGCAGCCGAACTTGCAGTCCATTTGGCCAAGGATGAACCAACCGAACCTTACCTTTCCACAATTAGCAATGGTGAAAGATTAGTTCCTTCCTATCTGGTCGATGCCGTTGCTGTGCATGAAGGCAATGTCGAAATGACTGTAATTGCTGAAGGAAATTAAAACTTATAATTCTGGTATTTGATTTCTTCTAATAACTAATAATCAATTAGTCAGTTAATTCTTCCGGAAAATTCTCAGCTGCATATTTCAGCTCTTCATACCACTCGGAGCCGTATTGGCGTGTGAGCGGCTCCGCAAGGTATTTCCACAAGGGTAATCCCTGACTTTTACCACAAATTCGTCCAGACTGACAAATATCGAGTTGCTGGTAATTGACAGCTTCAAAACGTTTGTAGGCAGTTATTCGTATTGGGAACAGGTGACAGGAAACAGGTTTCCGAAAGGAAGTCTTCTTGTCAAAATAAGCCCGTTCTATAGCACATTTAGTGATCCCCCGTTCGTCTGTAAAAGTGAATACACACTCATTATTTCCGACAATTGGAGTAACCAGGTCACCATCAGAATCTGTAACTGAGAATCCTTGTTTTTCAATTTCAGCCTTATTCTCTTCTGAAAGATAATCTTCAAAATCAGGGTATAAAGTTTCGATAATGGTTGCCTCTTCAGGAGTTAAGGGGGCGCCGCTATCTCCATCGACGCAGCACGCCCCTTTACATTTTTCAATATCGCAACAAAAATCTTTCTGAAGCACATCCAGGCTGATAATCGCCTTCCCTATTTGAAGCATCTTATATTTTAATCAAAACTTTTCCGGTCATATCTGATGGAATAGCCAGCCCCATAATAGTAAGTAATGTCGGAGCCACATCAGCCAGAATACCATCAAAAGCTTTTGCGCTGGTATGATCTGTTACCCAGATAAATGGAACAGGATTTAGGGAATGTGCAGTATTTGCACTACCATCCTCGTTGATCGCATTGTCTGCATTTCCATGGTCAGCAATAATCACAACATCATATCCATTGCCACGTGCAGCTGTAACAACCTCATTGACACATTGATCAATAGATTTAATCGCACTTTGGATTGCAGAATAGACTCCAGTATGACCCACCATATCGCCATTTGCAAAATTAAGACAGATAAAATCGGCACTCTTTGCCTTAATCTCCGCAACAATAGCATCCTTGACCAAAAAAGCTGACATTTCTGGTTGAAGATCATAAGTTGCAACCTTCGGTGAAGGAATCATAATTCGCCGCTCACCTGAAAATTCTGTTTCGCGGCCCCCGGAGAAAAAGAAAGTCACATGCGGATATTTCTCAGTTTCAGCAATTCTGATCTGATTAAGACCTGCCTTCGAAACTGTTTCACCCATCGTATTTTGAACATTGTCCTTGTTGAAAATAACATTAATCCCTTTGAAAGAGGATTTATAGTTTGTCATCGTGTACCATTGCAAAGGTATTGTATTCATCCCCTGTTCGTGGTGATTCTCCTGGGTAAAGACGATTGTGAGTTCGCGTAATCTGTCGGTACGGTAATTAAAACAGATCACAACATCTCCCTCTTTAATGGTTGAAAGCGGCTGACCCTGATCATCAGTAAAGACTATTGGATGAATGAATTCGTCTGTAATCCCTTCATCATACGACTCCTGAATAGAGGCCAGGATATCCTTGCTCTTCCTCCCCTCCCCCTTGGTAAGCAGATCATAGGCCAATTTAATACGATTCCAGTTTGTATCGCGGTCCATCCCGTAATATCGTCCGATCAGCGAGGCAAACCGGGCATTTGTATTTTCAAGTGCTTTAAGATCCTCCTTAACAAAGTCAAAAGCGGAACGGGGATCAGTGTCGCGCCCGTCAGTCATCCCATGTATGAAAACCTTTTCCAGTCCATGCTCAGTTGCAATTTGTGCAAGTGCAACCATATGGAGACTAAGTGCATGAACACCACCAGGACCAATCAATCCGATCAGATGTACCTGTTTGTTATTCTCTCTGGCATATTTATAGGCCCTAAGAATCTGGGGATTGCTCCACAAGGTTTTCTCTCTGACCGCCTTATTTATTTTTACTAAATCCTGATATAGAACTCGCCCGGCACCAATATTCAGGTGGCCCACTTCCGAGTTCCCCATTTGGCCATCAGGTAACCCCACATTTTCACCACTGGTCAACAATTGGCTATGAGGGTATTTTTCATATAAGGAATCAATGAAAGGAGTTGGTGTAGAGTAAATTACATCTGATTCGGTTTTGTCGCCGATTCCCCAACCATCCAGGATCATCAGCATGGTTCTTTGAATATCTGCCATATCTTTCTTTATTGAGTTAACTGTTTAAAAATCCCTGCAAAAGTACCGTTTTTTGGTCCAATGAAAAAATGGTATAATTACCTGAATTGAGATTTAACGATTTGATAGTAAAAATTCCCAAATCATGGTAATCCATTATATTACGATAATCGGAGAGTTTTGTTCAAAAAAAAGGTGAAATCTCTGGAAGATTTCACCTTTTCCCTAAAACTAAACCTTGATCATTTTGGCGCAACAACAGGTGCAGGTTTTGCAGCAGGTGCAGGTGCAGGATTAGGATTAGGCAACACGGTCCCTTTGATCTGCAAAACCACAGGATTTGGATCGGCATTTGTAGTAACCGTAATGGTTTTTACAAATACGCCTGGTGTTGCTGCATTGTAGGTCGCAGAAACAGTAGCACTTTGTCCTGCCGCAATTGGTGCCTGGGCATATTTCAGGTTCGTACAACCACATGAAGCCTTAGCAGAACTGATAATCAATGGCTCTTTACCGGCATTTGTCAAGGTGAACTCTGCAGTTTTCGGAATATTAAAAGCGATACTTCCAAAGTCATTGATCAACTTATCCCATTTTGCAACAGGTGCATTTGGGTTTGCCGGAGCCGCAGGCGGAGTTGTTTGAGCATTAAGTTGTATAGCAGCAAACAGTGGAAGAACTAACAAAAGAATTAATTTTTTCATTTTACAAGATATTGATTATTTGACAATGCAAATATGTAATATTTTTCACGGATTTTTTACTCAACTATCATAAAACAAACAATTTCGTATACAAAATTTTCTTAAAAAAACAGTTGAAATTGGATCAATTTTATTATATCACTGTATTCCAGATTATTACAAATTATCGCAAAGATGATTCATCAAAAATTAATTCATAAGTTTTGATGAATTACAAGTTGAAATGAATTAAAAGTTGAAATCCAGGTTAATGGAACTCATTACCTTTCCAAAGAATTCAGGTATCTGCAAAGCGATAACAAGGAGTTGAATTTTATCTGTTTTGTGAGGTGAATGACTGTCCATTCCTGATAATTGACGATAATGGTAATATCTGCAGGATCGGTTAAGTTAACCACCTCAAATCCATTACGGGATAGTGCTTTTATTGTCCAATCCATTGCTATTCCTTCACCATGCACATGAGCAACCTTTTTGGTCAGTTTTCGAATTCGGAAATCACCCTTCTCCCGATCAAAATAGAGATGTTTACTATGAAATATGGCATCAAAATTGCCATTAAGAATCAGGTCTTCAGGGGCTCCCTGTTCAACCGAATCTTCAAGCATTAGCCAAAGGCGATCAGACTCAGCAATGGCTGTTGTCAGATCGTGTGTCGAAAACAGGATTGTTTTCTCTTTTTCACTGGCCAGCTGGTGTAAAATATGTACAATCTCATATTTATTCGAAAGGTCGAGAAACGCAGTAGGCTCATCGAGTACGATTATTTCAGTATTTTGTGCCAGTGATCTGGCAATCATCACCTTTTGTCGCTCACCGTCAGAGAGGTGGTTCACCATCCGATATTCATATCCCTGCAATCCAACTGCTGAAATGGCTTCCTCAATTAGGTAGTGATCTTCATCCAGCAACTTACCAAACCAATTCGTATAGGGATAGCGCCCCAGTGAGACCAGGTCAAAAACTGAAAGATTTGAAACTTTAATGATCTCAGTTGATACAAAGCTCATTAACAAGGCAAGTTCCTTTTCGCGATAAGTAGAAATCAGTTTTCCGCAAATCCGAAAATCACCCTCCACAGAAGGTTGAAATCCTGCTATTGTCCGTAAAAGCGTACTCTTACCAATGCCGTTCTCCCCAATCACCGCTACGAGTTCTCCCTTGAGTGCATAAACCGATATCGCTGATTTTATGATTTTATGAGCCTTTGACTTTCCCAGGTAACCTATTGAGGCATTGGATAAGTCAATAATTTTATCCTGTTGATCAGATTTCATAGTCTGGCGGTATTTTTATTCCGGATAATGATCCAGATCACGATCGGAATTCCAAGCAATGCGGTGACAGAATTGACTGGAAGTGTGGCTTCTGAGCCTGGTAGTTGAGATAGTATATCGCTGACCAGCATCATCAAAGCTCCGATTAAGATCGTTCCAGGGACAAGCAAACTATGTTTTGCGGTACGTAACGTCATTCGTGCAATGTGCGGAACCGCAATTCCGATGAACCCTATGGGTCCGCAAAAGGCGGTAATACTACCTGCAAGAATAGCCGTAGAAAGAAAGACCACCATCCTTGCAAACACGATATTCATTCCCATACTTCGGGCATAGTTTTCTCCCAGTAAAAAGGCATCAAGAAACTTTGAGGAGAGAAAGGCCATCAATATTCCTGTTAAAACTGACGGGAATAGCACTGCCAACTGGACATTGGTTACACTCCCCAAACTCCCCATGGTCCAAACGACAAATGACTTTAACATGGATTCATTGCTGAAATACTGCAGTATATTGACAACTGATGAAATGGCACTTGAAATCAGTATTCCAAGAATCAGGATCGTCATGATATCCTTAATCCGTGCAGATATAATGACAATCAGTAGCAGGATCAATCCGGACCCAAGCCATGCGGCTGCAACGATGCCCCAAGAGCCTGCAACTGAAATCAAACTTCCGCCCAATAAACCACCGGTTCCTAGTACGAGCAGTGCAACTCCAAGACTTGCCCCTGAACTCACTCCCAGAATATAAGGTCCGGCAAGTGGATTTCGGAATACCGTCTGCATTTGTAATCCGGCTACTGACAATGCAGCCCCGGAGAGGATTGCAGTAACTGCTTTGGGAATACGAAATTGATTAATAATTAATACGACCTGATGGTTGGCGCTATCTGAACGAAAAATTGCCTTCAGTATCTCAGAAATTGGGATATAGTAGGATCCAACCAGCAGATCAAGAAGAAAAAAGAGCGGTACAAGAAATGCAAAAACCAATATTACCCTATATCCACGGGTATTCTGATTGGTTATACTTAAAACGTTATCTGCCACTGCTATTGGATACTTTTATAAAAATTAAATAGTTTTACGTTATCGCATTCCGGATGGAAGATTTTCACCAGATCCGAGAGAATCAGATCAGGTCTTACCACACCTTGCTCCCAGTAATCGTTTCCTCCACCGGAACTCATCTTCAAATTGTTGTTAAATATAGCTTTTTTTTGAACCTGCGGAAAAGCAGCAAAACGACTGTCGACAGAGATCAGTTCACTAATGGTATTCACGGTGCCACAATTAATCCAGAAATCAGCCTTTGCAGACCGCATGACTACCTCTTCAAGAGATACCACAAAGGATTCCCTGGACGGATTATCCTTCCAGAGAAATTCACCGCCCGCATCCCGAATGAGTGTTGCCAGATTCGAATGACCACCAGCCATCCACCAGGCATCTTTAAATGGTAGTCCGGTTAAGACAACCGGATGGGTTTTAACATCTCTGACCTTTTGACAAACCGCATGGTAGTTTTTATCAATCCAGGTAAAGTAATCTGAAGCCTCCTTTTCTTTGTTATAAAAGGCACCTGCAAATTTTATCCATTCGGCCTTTGCCAAAGGACTCTCTTCGAGATATTCTCCATTTAAAATGACATTCAGTCCAAGGTCCCTAAGTTTATTAAGAAATCCGGTCACTTCACCTCCTACGCCATAGGCCATAATCAGATCTGGCTTCAGACTCAGAATCAACTCATAATTAATACTTTGCTCGTATCCAATATCTGAAATTTCGTTGGCAGCTATTGCTTTTTGAACTTCCGGATCTGATACATAGACTGCACCTGATAGCGCTTTTAATGAAGAGATTTCATGGAGTGCGCTTAGGAACCCGATGTGAGAAGTTGAAAGACAAATCACCCGGGTTACAGGGGTTCTGATGACCTGTTTTCCCGCTAATTCTTTGGGGATATCCTTTGACTTATCGACCAGATAATACTCAAACCCTATCCCTTTTGATTGTTGCCAGGGATCTGAAACAGTAATTTTTCGGTATTTTCCATAATTTTCGACTGCAAAACCCTTTGCATAACTCACAGGCAGAACCTGCCGGGCAATGTCAGATTCTCCCGGGGCTTTTCTGCCGGGAGCACAATTGGACATACCAAAGACCAAAAAAGAGAATGCAAAGACAGTGAATCTGGACATTATTAAATTTTGCCCAAAGTTAATTTAACCGGATCAATTATCGGGAATTAATGACCCTGATTTTCATTATCTGCCTGGATTGACCAGTTTCGATGGTCAGAAAATAGACACCTGTGGGTAACTGTCCGGTTAAAAGTGCCGCTGGAGTATTTAGAAAAAGGTGATGATCCTGGTATACTTTTCGTCCGAGAATATCATACAGTGAAATAGTACTTAACTGTTCTGTTCCGGTATTCTGAACCATTATATTATCATTCTCACCGGTTTGCTGGTAAATTACCAATCCCGTTTGCTGATAAATAACGACATATTTGTTGGTTATAATGGTTTTGGGAACAGTGTCTGTAGCTGCAGAATTCTGACAGCCGTTAGCATTAATCAGCAATGAGGTTGATATTCCAAGTTGCGTAATTCCATAAAAGGGTTTCCAGCCTCCACTTAAAAAGGCAAAGGCATAATTTTTACTCTGCTGTCCCCGATCAGGGGCGCAATAAACGGCAAAGGTATCTGTTGAGGTAGAATAATTAAGATCAAACCCGATAAAGTACTGATCATGAACCACAACCGGATTGGCCAGCTCGATGTTATTCATACACTGTGCACTAAGCACACTATACGGAAGATCCATCGAATACAGTTCTGTATCAGGCAAACCGCTTGTAGTAGATTCATCATAAACTTTTAAAGTAATCTTACTACTAGTTGATTTTGACACCATTTTTGCAATACCTATTGATACTGATGACAATAGGGTCTGTTTGGTTTTTGTGAATTGCTCGGCATAACTGGTAACTCCCATATAGTTATGTCCGGTTTTATAACCACCAGATTGTTTTGAAACATGGAATAAGGTGTCTCTTTCTCCTATTGTTGCATTGGTGAACAGTTTGCAGGCATTTGTATTGTCAACAGGATTAAGAGCCGGAAGCTGTGAAGCACCTGTTCCTGATGGATCAAGCCAATATTTCAATTGCAAATTGGAGGCTTTAAAATGGTCCCATTGCTTACTAAACATGGAAAAAAGATCATTCGTCGGATCAGCGCAGGTTGAAGTTCCGCCGGTCAAACTGCCAACCACCATTCTGTTTTCATTCAAGAGTGCACAACCAGAGGATCCGGGTTCGGTAGTGCCAATTGACCATTTTCCCACCACCCAAAAACTTTTCGCAACAAATTCACTGGAAAAAGTACCAATTGTAGGAGCAGATTTATCGACACTGACTTTCTTAACATCTGCATTGGGGTGGGAGATCGTTGCAGCTGATGAAGGGATGGCCGACGAACGGTCCCATCCTGCATAAAAAGGTCTGAATTCAGCAGGAGGTGAAGTTTCAAGTTGCATGAGGGCAAAATCAAGGGAATCAGACCGGGCTTTCAAAAAGGCTCCCGACATCGTTTGGTCAGAATATCCATTGATACTACTCCTACCTGCACCACATGACGGACTTTCATAGTTAAAACAAAAAACGGTTGTCTGGGCATCAATCGAATCAGTTATACAGTGTCCTGCAGTTAACAGGTAAGGTATGGTATCCTGTTTGGTATTATTAACCAACGTTCCGGTACAAAGATATTGTCCTCCAATTTCAAGCCGCACTACTGACTGTTTCAATATCAGGAAATTGGCTGCTTCCGGACAATAAACATCCATATTGCAAAGGCCAGCCTCTCCGATCAGTCTGGATCCGAAAGCGTTCTTATAATCGTGATTAACTGAAGAAATATGAAGTTCACCGGGATAAGCAGCGGCCTTGGGTTCATTATACTCAACTACAATTTCGTCGCCTGCAATCGGGTACGTCGGGAAATAACCAGAGGATTGTTCATTATCCGATGTAAATGCACCTAATACTTTTGAGTGATCTGAAGCGTAAATAAATAAGGACGCACCATGAGGAATAATCATTTTATCAAAAATAATATTCAGTGACCAGGCACCCTTTGAACGCAACACAACCCTCCAAATCTTCATATCTCCCTGAACTGTCCAAAGTCCGGAGGATTTAGGTGAAATATCAACTTTAAAGCTTTTTGCAAATTTGAATGGTTTCAGACGGTTAACATTCACTTGCTCTTCCTTTAGTAATTGAGCGTTATCTACCGCCATCATATCAATTAAAGGAACCACAGTGACCTTTTCTTTCAAAAAACTAAAGGAAGCTGGAGAACCGCCATAAGACAACTGACCTGAACTTTGGAATGCCAATCCGGTCACTAAAGCTATGAACAACAAATACCTCAAAATTTGAAAATTAAAATTTTGTAAATATACTCTTTCCTTTTATTATTTATTTTATTGGATGATATTTGATCAACTATTTGAACTAAATTGGAAGACAATTAAATCGTTAAACATGAAAGTGCTAGCAATATATTGCAAATCGTTTTCCTATCACCCTGCGACAAAAAGTTTGCCAAATATTGAAAATATAACAGATGGGAAAGCATTTGCAGATTGTATTGTTGCATTCATTCAGGTTGAAGCGGAGGATGAAGAAAAAGAACTCTCCGGAAGAGAAAAAAAATTGGTCAATCATCTGAAATGGACTGCGCGAAAAAATAACACCAACACCATTGTTCTGCACTCTTTTGCGCATCTTTCTGATTCAAAAGGATCAATAGAATATACGAAATCGCTGTTTGACCTGGCACAATTGCGGCTCATTAACGGGGGTTACAAAACAGAACAAACTTCATTCGGCTATTTTCTTGACCTGAAAATCGAAGCTCCCGGTTTTTCACTCGCACGGATCTGGGCATCGCTCTGATGAAGGAGGGCGGAACGGGCCATGTAATGAGACAAATAGATTAAGAAGCGTCCAGGATTGTTTCCACAGATTGTGTTGATTAACGCCGATCATACATCTGCGTTTTTGACTAACCAAAATCAAAAGGCGGGCTAATTAAGAAAACTCAATTCCGAGATTAATTCAGACTTTCAGTAACTATTTAACATTTAATGACTAAGCTTAAAGAACTGGCTGGCAACATCCATATAACAATTCCAGTCGTACAAAGTAATGTCATGTTTTCCAGGCCTGATATGATAGGAAATATCCCCCAAAATGGGAGCGCAAAGCATTGGCATCTCTTTTACAGGAAATTTCTTACCTCCTAAAAGTTCATAAACCGGAGATGCATAAACACATGCAAGAAATTCACCTTTGGGATCAGCCCAGAGGTCATCTGCCGCACTAGCAACATATACAGGTCTGGGTGCCATCAGGGCAATCAGTTCGTGTTGATCCACAGGCAATAAATCTTCTCTCAGACTGTATTTTTTAAAATTATTGCAAAACCAATGCGGAAAAGCATGATTGATACTACCAACGGTTTCTCCGTAAATCCGTTTTGAAAGCGCTGCGCCACCGCAACCTGAACAGTTGGATACCACCATTGCGAACCGCAGATCCGAAGCCCCGGCCCAAAGCGCTGCCTTCCCCAACCGGGAATGACCCAATACAATAATCTTATTGGCATTGATTTCCTGATCTTTCTCAAAATAGTCCATGATTCGGGATAATCCCCAGGCCCAGGCCACAACGGCTCCCCATGATGTACTGTCCCTTCCGGAATCAAAAAGCTGGTGAACCCCGTTTTTGAATCCGTCATCAAAATCGGGATCAACATCGCCGTAATAAACAGTTGCTAAACCAAATCCGTGGGACACAATCTCCTTTACGGGCCATCTGGAGATCATCTTCCCTCTCCCATTTTCATTGGCGTGATTATTTAAAATTCCAAGTTCTTTATTATTGCTCACCCATGAATCGGGTATCAGTACATCTGAATCTGTGGTTGTAGTATGATTGCCATCAAAATTATAACTCAGAAATACCGGTGCATCTTTTGAATTTTGAGGCAGGTAGATTAAAATAGTCAGATCATTCTTTTGTATTCCATTGGACAACTCAAGACGAACTTCCCTTCGTTTTGCAATGCCTTCTATCGCATCATCTTTACTGGATAAAACAACCCATCTGAGGCTTCCATTCCATTTTGGAACTGCCCCAAAAACCTCTTTTTCAAAATCAGAATAAATTTCAGCTCTTCGTATTTTCCAATCTTTTAGACTCTTAACTGCAGTACCATTATTGAAAATAAGCGGATCAGGCAGAGAATAAGCTGGAATTTTTGCCTCATCGTAATTTGCAGTAAACTGCTGTCCAAAAGAAAAGTATTGTAGGAAAGCAAGAAGAAGAAAGCCGGTATACTTTTTCACTCGAATAAATATAGATTAACTTATTTATAGATTCTTAATACTCGCGGAATCTCATGAATTTTATTCTTTGTTATTTGTGAATGTAAGTTCATGAAAGTTTTAGGTGATAAAGAATCAAATAAAATCCAAAATTAAAGGATTCCGGGTCATCTCCAAATGCAACAGTTACTAATACCCGGTTTTATCGTAAACGATTGCCTCAACCTCTCCCCTGGCGACCATCAATGCATTCATGGCTAATGATTTCAATTCATCCTGGCCCGGATAAACGGAGACTGGTGCAATAAACTCGACCCGTTCACGAATCTGAGCCATCAGTCTTCTGTCGTAGGCAATCCCACCGGTAATGAGGATTCCGTCTATCTTTCCCTTAAGTACGGTAGCCATCTCTCCTATTGATTTAGAGACCTGGTAAGCCATTGCTTCCAGATAAAAAGCAGCCTTTTCGTCACCATGGTTCACTGCAATTTCAACTTCACGGGCATCATTGGTCCCAAGATATGCCACCAGGCCACCCTGTCCGAACACCATGGAGTGGATCTCATTCCTGGTATATTTACCACTAAAGCATAACTCTATTAGAGCGCCGACAGGTAACGTACCGCTCCGTTCCGGCGAAAATGGCCCCTCTCCATCCAAACCATTATTGACGTCAATCACCTTTCCAAGATGGTGCGCACCAACGGTGATCCCTCCTCCCAGGTGGACAACAATCAAGTCAAGTTCTTCATAATGTTTTCCGATTTTAGCTGCATGTTGTCGGGCAACTGCCTTCTGATTTAATGCATGAAAAATCGAAATCCTTTTAAACAATGGGTGCCCTGAAACCCGGGCAATATCATCCAATTCATCAGTAACAACGGGATCTGCCACCAAAGCGATGGTTCCCGGGTGCATCTGGGCAATTTCAAAAGCAATCAAAGACCCTAGATTTGATGCATGATCCCCCATTACCCCAATACGGCAATGCTCAACCATCAATTCATTGATATAATAAACTCCTGATTTAAGGGGGTAGGTTAAGCCGCCCCGTCCAATGATAATATGAATGGAATCCAAATCAACACGGTCATGCGCCAATTCACTTAAAATGATGTTTTTTCGAAACTCATATTGCTCGCTGATGGTTTTAAAAGGAGCCAGATCAGACATTGAATGATGGAGGGTTTTCAGTAAGGAACAAACGGTATTATCGTACACTGCAAACTTGGTCGATGTTGACCCTGGATTGATTACCAGAATTCTGACTGATTTCATAAATATATTAATTTAGTTAGTTTTGAAATTACCTTTCCCCCCACTGCCTTATCACTTCTGCCTTATCACTTCTGCCTGTATCCCTGCCAGCCACCTTCCAACCTTACTTTGCCATAAGGGCTCCAAGCGCAATAGAGAACAACTTAACCCGGATGCTGTCGCCACGTGATGCCAAAACTACCGGAACCTTAGTTCCAACCAGGATTGCAGCCGAATCTGAAAGTGCCAGTTTGGTGTTCACTTTATAAAAAACATTTCCCGATTCAAGATTAGGAAACAACAAACAGTCAGCGTCTCCTGCCACATGTGATTTCAATCCCTTTAATATGGCCGTGTCCTCATCCAATGCTACATCTAATGCAAGCGGACCGTCAATAATACATCCTTTAATCTGACCCCTATCGCCCATTTTGGCCAACGACGCAGCTTCAGTGGTTGAAAGAATTGAAGGGATAACCTGCTCACTGGGGGCAATTATTGCAATTTTAGGTAGTTCTATTTTCAATTGATTGGCCACCTGAATCATATATTGGATTATTTGAATTTTCTGATTCAGATCGGGCAACGGGATTACCGCAACATCAGATACAATCAATAATTTTGGATAGTTAACATTCTCAACAACAGTTATATGACTTACCACTTTACCCTGAATGGTAAGCCCTTTTTCTTTATTCAGAATGGCCCGCATAAATTTATCGGTGGTAATCAGCCCTTTCATCAGAATATCCCCTTCACCTTTATGAATCATTGAAACGGCCAGTTGAGATGCAAGCTCATCATTTGGTTCATGAATGATCGAAAACCGACTGCTGTCAATCCCTGAAAACAGGCAAATTGATTCAATTACAGACAGATCCCCAATCAGTACACCTTTCACCAGATTTTGTTCCACAGCCTGACTAACAGATAGTATGGAATGTTCATCATTGGCGCAAACAACAATTATAGTTTTAATTGCTTTCCCCTTGAGTAATTCGAAAAGTTCAGTAAGTTTTCTGACTGCCATAAGTATAGGTTTTAGAATTGCGAATGCACAAAATTAACCATTCAAATATCTCCCAACTATGATTAAAAACAGCAATAAATCAGATATATCAGAGTTTTTAACGTTTTTAACTGAAATGTTTTTCAGACCGGATTAAGGATAAAAAAATAGTATCAAAGGAATAATTTCACCTTTGATACTATTTCATAAAATTCAATTTTATTTCAGTAGCAAATCGCTATTGCTGACCTCTTTTAGCCCGTTCTTCCATCTGCTTTTTGCGAAGTTCTCGAAGTTTGACAAATTGTTCCTTAGTGAGAACAGCCTTCAGCTTCATATCGGTTTCAGCCCTCATTTTCATAGCCTGATCACGCATTTGATCATGGTCTGGTTCACCACCACCCTCACGCATTTTGGCAAAAGCTTCGGCCTGTTTTTTTTGCGATTCAGCAATTATAGGAGTAACCTGAGCAACCTGATCTTTTGATAATCCTAACTCACTAGTCAGATTGTCAATCTCTCTTTGGAGTCTGGCTGCTGGATCGCGTGGTCCCCGTTGATCGCGTTGTGCATAAACAGAACTTACAGCCATTACAGCTACTAAAACAAACAATACTAATTTTTTCATATTCTGTAGTTTTAAAGTTTGATGATTAGACTTCTATACTGGTAATTGGTTTAACCTGAAATAGATTTAAATAATTGTTTCTAAGAATAAAAGCGAATCAATGGCTTTTGAAGGTAAACGATATACATTCGGCTACGTGTATCTGGCTACTTCCAAAAGGCTGTTGTCCACAGAAAAACATTCAAAACAATCAAATAACCATACGAATACCATCAGGACTGATGGTAATAATACGGCGTTTGTAAAGAGCTCCTATTGCCTGCTTGAATGATTTTTTACTAATTCCAAAAACCCGGTAAACCTCTTCCGCCTCACTTTTGTCAGATACAGCGATAAAACCTCCCTCTTTTTTAAGTTCATCTAAAATCATTTGAGTAAGTGGATCCACCTTTTCATAACCAAATGGATGAAGTGACAGGTCAATCTTGTTATCGGGTCTTATCTTTTTAATAAAACCCTTAATTTTCAACCCTTTGGCAAGCTGTTCAAATACTTCGTTTTCATAGAGTATTCCCCAATGACTATTATTGATGATCGCCTTATAACCAAGGTCTGTTTCGCTTTCAACAACCAGATCAACCTCTTGGCCGACGGTATAATCGGGTATGGATTTATCCAGAAATTTACCCAGCTTGGCAGATGCCACAATTCGCTTACTCTCCTCATCCACATATATGTAGACCAGGTACGAGCGCCCTTCGGTCATGGTAACTTTCTGTTCCCGAAACGGAACAAGCAAATCTTTCATAATTCCCCAATCAAGGAATGTACCAATTTTATTAACCGATTTTACCCTGAGCATCGTAAATTCACCAACCTGCGCATAGGGTGTTTCGGTCGTTGCAATTGGGCGGTCTTCCGAATCGAGGTAAAGAAACACATCCACAAAATCTCCAACCTGACAGTTTGCAGGAACATACCTGATTGGCATAAGAATTTCACCCTCATTTCCACCGTCCAGATAAACTCCGAAATCGACCTCCTTGATAACCCTAAGGCTATTATATTTACCAATTTCAGCCATTTAGAAATAATCGGGAGCTGTTTTCTTTGCAGTGGCAGCAGCTGTCACAAAATATTTATCCAGATAGGTCAGCAAAAATTCGATAAAGTAAGCATGATAAGCACTGTAAAGTGAAGTTGTCATCCCCTCATCCTTAGTACCCAGAATGCCAAACATGAGCTCTCCGTCACCCAACTCAGGCCGAAGCCACGCCCGGTTTATCCATCTGTCCGGAGTATGGGAAAAATCGCCAGATGAGTCATAAGACCATAATTCGGTTGACCCTTCGTCGATAGCTCTTTTAATTTCTCTCAATAACCCTTCAGGGTTTTCTGTTTTTACAATTATTGCCATGATCAATTTTCTATATAATTCAAACTAAAGCATATTCAGGTTATATCCTAACAGGCAAAGGATAATAATTATCAATCCTACCACAATCCGGTAATATCCAAAAACCTTAAAGCCATGTTTGGTAAGGTAGGTAATAAATGCTTTAATTGCAATTGCTGCAACGATAAAAGCTACAATATTTCCGATTGCCAGTAATTTAAGGTGTTCCGTATCTTTTAGAAGATCGATGTGTTTATAAACTTTAAGCAATGTAGCCCCAAACATAGTTGGAACAGCGAGAAAGAAAGAAAATTCAGCCGCTGTTTTGCGGTTAAGTTTTTGTGTTAACCCGCCTATAATGGTAGCCGCAGAACGTGAAACCCCGGGAATCATTGCGATACACTGAAAAAGTCCAATCTTAAATGCAGAAGGATAAGAAATGGTTTGATCTTTGCCCGAATTTTCAAACCACTTATCCACAAACAGCAAAATAATACCTCCAAGGAAAAACGAAATCCCCACTACAAGCACACTTCCCAGCATCTGATCGATATATTTTTCGAGCAATAATCCGAGAATTCCGGCAGGTAATACTGCAATGAACAATTTATAATAAAACGAGAATGACTGAAAAAACCGTTTCCAATAGAGGACGATTACCGCAAGGATTGCTCCCAGCTGGATGTTAACAGTAAAAAGTTTTATGAAATCGTTAATAGGAACCCCCAGAATTGCCTGAGTCAGAATCATATGACCTGTCGAAGAAACCGGCAGATATTCTGTTAACCCTTCTACGATAGCGATGATGATACTTTGAAATATGGTCATTTGCGCCTATTTTAATAAATTAAGGACTCAGTCTTTCTTCTGTTGCAAACTTAATAACCTTTTTGCTTTTTAAAAGCACCTTTTATAAAACAGTTTCTCATCCTTTAAAAAAACCAACTTAAGGGTCGTTACGTCAACTCATCATCCGATTTCGACAGTTCAGTATCTGTTTTTTTTATCTCTTGAATCAATACATCAATTTTGGTTCGAAAATCAAAAACGATTTAAAAGAATGAAACGACTTTTTATCTATCTCTTTTTTTGCACATTTAGCCTGAATGCCTTCTCACAGACGGTTATCTCAGGAAAGATCACCCATGATCAGGGTGAGGCATTGGCCGGGGCAAATGTCTATTTGCAGGATTCGTATGATGGTGTATCGACCAACGAGAGCGGGGCTTTCAGTTTTAAAACATCCAAAACAGGTGACGCTGTATTAATCGTTGGATATATCGGATATGAGCAGATTATGCGAAAGGTAGAATTAAAAGGTGACACTATTCATTTGAATATCAAGATAAAAGAGACATTTAACCAGATGAATGCAGTGACAATCACCGCCGGAACCTTTGAAGCAGGTGACAAAAGACAAGCCATTACCATTACTCCGCTGGACATGATGACCACTGCCGGCGCTGTGGGCGATGTATACGGTGCACTGCAATCGCTTCCCGGTACGAATACAAATGGCGAATCGGGCCGTTTATTCGTAAAAGGTGGCGACAGTAATGAATCTCAAACCTACATCGACGGTTCTTTAGTGTACGTACCCTATAATTCGTCAGTGCCAAATCTTTCCACACGCGGGAGGTTCAACCCATTTATGTTTAAAGGGACGATTTTTAGTACGGGGGGATACTCTGCCGAATACGGTCAGGCACTATCTTCTGTACTGTTGCTCAGTACCAATGATATGCCAACCGAAGACCAGCTTGATTTGTCACTCCTTTCGGTCGGCGCTGAAGTTGCAGATACTAAATTGTGGAAAAATGGCGCAATAACAGGAAGCTTCACCTACAATAATCTGGCCCCATATATGGGTATTGCACCACAAAATTACGATTGGGTTCATCCGCCCGAATCAGGTACCGGTGCGATAAGTATCCGCCAGAAGACAGGGAAAACCGGAATGTTTAAATTTTATACGAGTATGGCCAAAAGTGATTTGATTGTCAAACAGGCGAATCCTAATGCTGATGGTGACCTTTTCAATTACAACCTGGCCAATGACAATTATTTTATGAACGGCACATGGAATGGTAAAATCGGTGAAAAGCTGGCCGTGAACATTGCCGCTTCATTTACCCATAATAATGACTGCATTCGGTACGATACAGTTTCAGTGGATCAAAAAACAGTGGGAACTCACCTGAAAAATGTATTCACCTATCCATTTACCGAAAAGTTCACCCTAAAGTTCGGAGGCGAATTATTCTCTAAAACCTATTCCCAAAATGCCTTAATCCCCTCGGAAACACATTTCAATAGCTTTTCAAACCATGAACTTTCAGTATTTACTGAAGCTCAGATTTATGCATCCTCAAAATTCATAACCCGTATAGGCACCCGCATTGAAAATTCGGATTACCTGAACAGCCTAAAAATATCACCCAGAATTTCTGCAGCATACAAATTGACCGATAATAGCCAATTCTCGCTCGCTTATGGTTGGTTCTACCAGAATCCGCTGGACGATTTTTTGCTTTACACGCACCATCTGAACCTTGAACGTGCTGATCATTATATATTTAGCTACCAATCCTCTATTAATAAACGTACCCTTAGGGTAGAACTGTATTACAAGGATTATAAAGACCTCGTAAAGACAGGTAATGGGGCAATTTACTTCCCTTCAACATATTCAAATCTGGGATATGGTTATGCCGGCGGACTCGATCTGTTCTGGAGAGATAACAAAACAATTAAAAACGGTGATTATTGGATTTCCTATTCATATCTCGACACCAAACGTAATTATGAAAATTTTCCGAAAGAAGCTGTCCCGACTTTTGCCAGCAGGCATAACCTGGCTATAGTTTATAAACATTGGTTTAACGGCTTAAGGTCATTGGTCAGTTTAAATTTAAAATATTCATCACCCCGCGTTTACAACGACCCTAATTCACCGGTATTTAATGGTGCAAAAATGCTGCCTTACCGGAGCCTGGATCTGAGCTGGAGTTTTCTGTACCGGAAAAATATCATTTTTTATGGCGCAGTTACCAATGCCCTTGGTTTTAAAAATGAATTTGGACGACAGTACGCTAACACTCCTGATTCTGGGGGCAATTATCCCGGAATTGCAATTACACCCCAATCAAATAGGTTCTATGTTATCGCCTGTTTTATAACGCTGACTAAAAAAGGGAATGCAAATCAATTGGACAAAATTGAGTAAATTATTCAAAATCAATAAGTTTCAAACATTTAAATTAAATTATCATGAAAAGAATCATTTTATCCTTAACCGTAGTCTTATGCAGTCTGGCAGCAATGGCCCAAAATCCACAATTTTTCAGAAGCATGGGAGAAACCCTGGGCCAGTATTCCACATGCAAAAGCGTTGCTGACTTTCAGTCATTAGGTAACAAATTTCAAATGATTGCCAACGTTGAGAAGAACGAGTGGCTGCCACTTTATTATTATGCTCATTGTTATATCCTGATGAGCTTTATCGATCAAGCCGACGCCGCCAAAAAAGACAGTTACCTGGATGTTGCGGAAAAATCAGTTGAAAAACTGATTGAAATGGTTCCAACCGAATCGGAAGTTTATGCATTACAATCGTTTTATTACACTGCCCGCCTGGTGGTAAACCCAGTGGAACGCGGGCAGAAGTTCAGCCGCTTATCAAACCAGGCAATTGGAAAAGCATTGAAACTTGATATGACAAACCAACGTGCACAACTTCTTAAAATACAGGGAGATATGGGGTCAGCAAGGTTTTTCGGAAAAGATCCGAATACATTCTGTCCGCAGGCAGCTGATCTCCTCGCAAACTGGGACAATTTCAAACCCAAGTCGCCTATTTACCCTGTATGGGGAAAGGATCAGCTTGAAAGTATCGTGAAAGGATGCCAGTAAAAACAGGCAGAAGTTAAAAGGCAGAAAATATGCACAATTCAAACAATCATATGAGTATCTTAAAAAGTCTGCCGACAGAAAAAGTGGAGCTGACAATTACGATATTGTCAATCATGTTACTATTGGCGATTCCACAATATGGTGTAATACTATCATTTATAATTGTTATCGCATATTTAAGAAGAAGCAAGAACAGAAAGGAGCTGCTCAAATCAATCGGATTAAAACGACCGAAAAATCTATTCATCCTGATTATCATTGGTGTGTTTTTGGGGGCGCTTATTGAATTGACCACAGAAATATTCTTCAATCCAATAATTGAAAAATTGACACATTCAAAAATAGACTTGTCTGAAATAGATTTAAGCCGTATTGGGAATTATTTAACCTGGATAGTTATTGGTTTTGTGATTGGGGGACTTTTGGAAGAAATTTTATTTCGCGGGTTTCTTCTTACAAGAATATCGAAAATTTTGAAATTAAATAAATCCAGTAATTTGCTTGCACTGTTAGCGACATCATTTCTATTTGGATTTTGTCATTTTTATCAGGGTTGGAGTGGCGTAATCAGTACAGGTTTGATAGGATTCATATTCGCAATAATTTTTTTAGCGTTCGATAAAAACTTGTGGTACACGATATTGACTCACGGATTTGTCAATATGACAGCACTTACAATACTCTATTTCGGATATTACGACAAATTAGAACACTTGATTTTTTAAAACCAAAAACTTTGCTTAATGATAGTTTGGCATTAATGGGGCTGATTTGCTTCTATTGTACTAAAACGAACATTAAAATTCTAATGAACTTTAACAGGGAAAATCTCCTGCATTACCAAACCACTAAAAGTTGGAAGAAATCCTGCATCATTAACCTTGTATTGAATGGTAGTTTCTGTGTAACCGGAATTATCTTTAATTTTACGAAATAAACAACTCATAAAATCATCTTAACCAATGCATATACACGGAGTTTCATACACACCCCTAAACATATTTAAATTCCTGTCTGCCAATATAATTGTGAGCTTGCTGGTAATGTTCTCATTTTTAACCAATATGTCACAAAATCCGGAAAACTTCCTGATAGGATTTCTCTGGTCGTTTAGCATCACTTTTACCCAATGGACCGGATTGCAATTGATTCATACTTATATTGACCGGAAAATCTCGTGGATTGAGACTCCGGTTAAAAAGACAATAATTCAAATTTCAGCATTCCTGTTGTATTCAATGAGTGCCTTTATCCTGATTCAGTTTGTAAATTATTATATCTGGATCGGTACTTTACCAGCAGAATCATGGTATCCTATTATCAGATCTGTTCCATATACTTTATTAATTTCATTGGTGATTACGTTAATATTCACCTCCATAGGTTTTTTCGTTGCATGGAAACAATCCTTCGTTCAGGGAGAAAAATTGAAGCTGGAAATGATGGCTTATAAATATGAATCGCTCCGTAATCAGATAAACCCACATTTCTTATTTAACAGTCTCAACGTATTGAGCGATTTGGTATTTGAAGATCCGGCTTTGGCGGTGAAGTTTATTCAGCAACTGAGTGATTTGTTCCGGTATGTGCTCGATAGTCGTGATAAGGAGTTAGTGCCACTTAAAGAAGAGATGGAATTTATCCGTTCCTTCACCTTCTTACTCAAAACGCGGTTTGAAAATAAATTGATTATTGAAAATGAAGTCCAGGAATCTGCGGAGGACTATATCGTTCCGATGACATTACAGCTTTTGGTTGAAAATGCGGTGAAACACAACGAAATTTCCGAATCTTATCCACTTTGGATTTCGATCCGTAAGAATCATGATTATCTGGAAGTCGAAAACAGGGTACAGCCGAAGAACGCAGGTGAAGATTCAAAGCAGATCGGACTTAAGAATATCATCCAGCAATTTGCATTTTTTTCTGAACGCCCTATCGAGATTCTTACTTCCGAAAAAAGTTTTCTGGTTCGGGTTCCAATCCTTAATTCTTTTGAAAAATGAGGGTAATCATTCTTGAAGACGAATCCCGTGCCGCCAGCTACCTTGAAAGATTAATGGCAAAAGTCGCCCCTGAAATGGCGGTTATTGCCAAAATCGAATCTGTTCGAAACGGGATTAAGTACCTGAAGGAAAATCCTATGCCTGACCTGATTTTTTCCGACATTCAACTTGCTGATGGTCTAAGTTTTGAGATTTATAACCAGGTTACAGTAACCTGCCCTATTATTTTTACAACTGCCTACGACCATTATGCAATAGAAGCGTTTAAAACCAATGGAATCGATTATTTACTGAAACCAATTGAAGAACAGAGACTTATTCAGGCAATTGATAAAGCAAAACACTTTTCTCCGGTTTTTTTGGTTGAAAAAATTCTTTCGATCGCAAATCCAACTTCAGAAAAAAACGAAAAGTCGAGATTTATGGTCAAAGTGGGTGACAAAATAAAAAGTATTCCTGTTGAAGAGATCATGATCTTTTACAGCCAGGAGAAAGCTACCTATATATATACCATGGACAAACGAACGTATAATATTGATTATACGCTTGATCAGCTTGAGCCATTGATAAATTCCCTGACTTTTTTCAGAATAAACCGCAAGTACATCGTTTCAATAGATGCATGCACAAACATCCTGGCATGGAGCAATAGCCGGCTTCGCCTTAAATTCGAAGGGATTGCCGATCAGGATATTATTATCGCCCGTGAAAGAGTTCAGGATTTTAAAAACTGGTTGGATAGATAAATTTTAATTGCCAAGGATTTTAGGCCATGGCGATTAAAATTACTATAAAAACTAATAATTAAAGATATCCTTTAACGTTAGTTCATTTACCGGGCCAATACCTTTGAGCTCTGTCAGATTTGCATCTTTTCTATTCCCTACAATGATATAGGTGTACTTCTTGTCTTTCAACCTTTCATTAAAGAATTGCTGAACATCGTTGATAGTAACTTTTTTAGCCTCTTCGTAATAATCCTTGCGGATATCGTAATCGATACCCAGTTTTTTGTTCTGGAGCCAGGTCCAAAACTGATTAGCTTTGATGATCCGTTCTGTCTGAATGCTTTTTACCACACTCTCTTTGGCAATTCCAAACGACTTTTCATCAACCACCATTTTGGACAGTAATCCGTTCATTGCACCTATGGCATCCATCATTTTATTCGCCTGTGTAAAAACAGCCCCATAAATATAAAAGGAGTCCTCTTTTTTGGATGGACGCATATAGTTAGCCCAGGCTGAATAAGCCAAAGCCCTCGCTTCCCGAATCTCCTGAAACACCACTGATGCCATTGAATTTCCATAATATTCATTAAAAATCCTGGATTGAACCAATGTTTTTGAATTGAATGGAATATCGCGTGACATCATAATTACATTGACTTGTGATTTGTCATAATCGACAAAAAAAACTTTATTCAGATCAGTAACCTGCTCAATAAATGATTTCTCTGCCGGAATGGGTAGGCTAATTTCCGGAATCCGGTGATTAGCTTTTACCCAGTTTAACGCTTTGTCAAATTCAGTCGGCCCATAATAAAATACCCGATGAGGGAAGTTTGTAAATTTGTGTATGATATCTGTGAGGTCGGAAGGATTCACTGATCTTAAAGCCTCCTCGGAAAGGATATTTGAAAAGGGTGACTCCTTTCCATATTTGCCATAATCAAATAGCGCATTGGTGATCACCTGCTGATCTTTTTTCTCATCTTCCCTCTCCTTTAAAATCCCGTCAATCAACTTTTTATAGGCTTCCTTGTCGGGTTTTGCTTCAGCCAGCAATTGTTCCAGCAATTTAATCCCTGCCTCGCTGTTCTGATCTAAACCATTAATAACTATGTCAGAGCGATCCTTGCCGGTATTCACACTCAACGAAACCCCAAGTTTATAGAGCTCTTTCTTAAACTGCTCTGCCGTAATTTTTTCTGTGCCAAGGTAGGGAAGATATTTCACTGCCAGTGCCAGCTTGAGATCATGATTACTTCCGATTTCGGTGGTATAATTTAGCGAGAAAAGATCATTTGTGGTGTTCTGGATATAATTGAATTTCACATCCTTGCTTAAATTGTCTTCTTTAATGGAGTTGGCAAAATTCACAAATAGAGGTTCAAGCGGTGCAGAGCCTTTTGCAATAAATGATTTCAGAAAAGCTGATTGGTCGGCTCGATTAATGGCAATGGGTGTAATGTGAGGTTTATCGACCTTTACCAGATCTTTCGCGACTCCATTTCTTTTGAAAGCGACCACATAGTTATCTTTATAATGAGCCCTTGCAAATTCAACCAATTGATTTTTTGTTATTTTATTAAGCTGATCATTAAAGTCCAGTTCGGATGCCCAGTCAGATTTTTTCACAAATGATTCAAGAAGAGAGAAAGCCCTTTGATTACTCTCATTCCGGCGGGTCTGTTCCAATTTGAGATTATTGACGGATGCCTGAATCATCCATTCATCGAATTCTCCCCGTTTAACTTTCTCTATTTCAGCGAGAAGCATGTCTTTTACTTCATCCAGTTTCTGTCCCTGACGTGGTTTGCCAAAGAGCAGATGAAAGCCATAATCTGATTCGAAATTACTTGTGCTTCCGGCTTTTAGCACCTTTTGCTGCTGATTCAGATCGAGATCAATTAAGCCGGCAACAGAATTCGAAAGAATATAGTCAATCAGTGTAACATACTTCCGGTCATCCGATTTATAACCATTAAACCTGAATGCCAGCTGAACCTGTTCTCCTTCCGGACCAACTACCTCTTTTACAATGGGTGCTGAAATAGCAACCTCCCGGGGAAATTCAATTTTTGGCAGCTCTTTTGATTCGAATCCTCCAAAATTTTTGTCAATCAACTTAATTGTCTCCTCACAGTCAATATCGCCACTGAGGACAAATACCATATTATTTGGCACGTACCAGGTGTGATAAAACTTCATAATATTGACCATGGATGGATTTTTCAGGTGTTCGGGAAAGCCAATAACATTTCGACCCAGTGGATGGTAAGGGAAAAGGCCCTTCATAATTGCATCATTCAGGCGGCTATCATCCCTGTCCTGATCCATGTTAAACTCCTCATAAACTGCCTCAAGTTCAGTATGAAAAAGCCGAAGGATCGGATTCCGGAATCGCTCCGACTCCATCTCTATCCACTTATTCAGCTCATTTACAGGAATATCGTTCATATAAGCGGTTACATCGTAACTAGTAAAGGCATTGGTGCTTTTTGCCCCTATTGAAGAACACATTTTATCAAATTCATTTGGAATCGCAAATTTGGAAGCAGACTGTGAAATGCGATCAATTTCCATATACATATTCTTTTTCCGATTCGGGTCGGTTTCTCCTTTAAACTGTTCAAATAGATTGGAAATACTATCGATAAGGACTTTCTCTGCTGGCCAGTTGGTGGTACCAAATTTATCGGTCCCTTTAAACAACATATGTTCAAGGTAATGAGCTAATCCGGTGGTTTCAGTAGGGTCATTGATTGAACCTGCCCTTACACCAATTAACCCTAACGCCCGGGGCTCATCCTTATTCGCTGAAAGATAAACGGTAAAGCCATTTTTAAGGGTATAAATACGGGTCTTCGAAGGATCATTAGTAACCTGCACGTATGAATATCCATTTTTATCTGTTTTTAACTCTTTTGAGAAGCGTTCATTTTTGCAACTGAACAAGACTCCAATCAGGATTATTAAAGACAGAAAATACATTGACGTTCTCATCTGGAATTAAATTAGGTTTGAAATACTAAAAAATAATAGGGATAAAATTAGCAATTTGCTTTCTAATTAACCTAATAATATAGGAAATATTGGAAATTTATTGAACCAATGATCCGGTTAAAAGGTTTTTATCATTTAGGTGATTATAAACTGAAAAATTCTCCTACTTTTGTGCCACAATTGAATTAACCAGTGCTACGAAATTGGTTATCTGACCAGGGAGAGATGTCCGAGTGGTCGAAGGAGCACGCCTGGAAAGTGTGTGTACTCCAAAAGGGTACCGTGGGTTCGAATCCCACTCTCTCCGCAATAAACGTTGATTATAAATTATTTACAAAATTTACACACGATTTTACACACAGTGAGTGTAGAACGTGTGTTTTTTATTGCACCTCATTTCGATGTTAAATCTTGCAATTTGAGACAAATGATATAATTATCCTGGAAATTAACAATATGTTGTTAATAACCGGTGTTTTAAAATTATATTAAGGATCGATTATCTAACCATCTTCTGCCGATAAAATGATCCGAACACTATCACTGATCGGCAGAAGGTGGTCAGATAAACCGGAATATCCACAAAATAATTTTATTTATTGAAAACAATTCTGAAACCCCCTAAACTTGAGACATAGGTAGGTCTATAAGTGCCACGCATATTTACTGAGCAGCATTTGTTTATTGTATCTATGAAATTAAATGCGCCTCCTCGAACAACTCGCTGATTTGCTTTAATATTATTTGAATAATCTTCAATTTCTCCTTTGGGATATTCATTCATATACCAATCATAGCACCACTCCCAAACATTTCCGGACATGTCGAATAATCCCAATTGATTTGCTTTTAATGATCCTACCAGATGTTCACGTTGATCTGAATTAGAATCAAACCAACCAACTTTAAGGAGAGTATCACTCCCAGCATAATCAAAGTGCCGTATATATCTATTATTAATATCTTTCCCCAGTTTATGACCGCCGGCAGCGGCATATTCCCATTGTGCTTCTGTTGGAAGTTGTCCTCCATAATACCTGCAATATTCATAAGCTCCAAACCAACTTACATAAACCACAGGGAAACATTCATAACCTTGCTCAACCACAAATAAGGTGTCTTTTTTTTCAATATGACACTTTACGAATCTAAATTTTCCTGTAAGATTAATCATTCTTTGTCCAACAAAGTCACCTTCTTTGACAGTATCACTTTTATACTCAGTAAGAAAACGAGCATATTGAGCATTAGTTATTTCAAATTTTGATATCTTAAAGGGTCTGGAAATATTAACGACAAAAAAGCTGTCCATTTTATATTTTCCTGGGCAAACATCTACCATAAAATGTTCTAATGGAGATTTGCAAAATTCCTTCATATAGAAGGGTGTCTTAATTTTGGACTTTAACTGTATCACATCCTGGTATAATGAAACTGCCGTTTTAAAATTAAGATTATAATAATTTTGATTTGCACTTAATAAAAGTTCAGAGCATTTCTTGAGGTCTATAATCTGATTTTCAATCATTTCCCTACTGATACCTTTAGGAAGGTCCTTGGAGATTTTTTGTATTGTAAGATATTTTATTACCTCTGCATAAGGGTCTGGCCTTTCATAAGGTTTTTCATCTCCATGAAGTAGATAATAATCCACTTGATCTGATGCATATTTATATGGGTTATCAATATTTACAGTTGGTACAAATTTCAAAAGCAGGTCTTTCAATTCTTCTGAATTTTTATATGAACTATACCACCCATTCGAAGTAATATAAACCAAAATAGGAAATATGATTAAAGCCGACATTACTAAAATAATATTTCTATATTTAGCTCTAAGTTTTTCAATCCTTTTTCTTTCATCTAATTCTTCTGATACTTTTAAATCATCAGCTTCCTGTTGCCTTCGTTGTTTAGCCTCCTCTAAAATCGGTTCAATAAGGTTGTCGTGGCTTAATTCGTAATTATAACCGCCTGTTGAATTTGGTTCTACATCTAAAAGACGCGTATCAACTAGATTTTGAAGCGTTTCAGCATTTACAAAATATTCACAATTAATTGAATCAAGTGAAATGCGTTGGTTTTTTCCAATCAATTGATCTTCAATGAATTTCCTGACTTTTTCAGGTTCTTTTGTTTTATTTACAGCTTCTTTATAGAAGTTTTTATATATGTCATTAAACTCAGGTAAATCACTTATTATAATTACTACCTTCCTACTATTGAGCGTTTCATTTTGTTTCATTGCTACAATAGTTTCTATTCTTTGACAGACTATTTGCAACTGGGTTATATCAATTGCTTGTGTGCCATTAACAGAAAGTTTTTGAATGATTGTATCTACCGCGTTTTCATCATAATTGAATGGTTCTGTTTCAAATGTTTCATTATTATTGGCCCCGGCATTTGCGGGATTAACTATAGCTAATTTTGCCTGATCCAGTTCAAGTGGTTTCAGTTCGTAGAAAGTTTTTTGAATATCAGGGATTTTGTCAGCTAAATGGTTAAGCAAGCTTAACCGATCGGAGCGTATAGCGTAAACAGTCCTTAAATCTATTTTTTCATATAAGGCATCAATTTGCTTGTGCTCATCAAATCCAGCCTTATTTGCAATCAGTTGCATATAATTATCCGGCACATCGATATAAAGCAATTCATGTAACTGATTTTTAAACAGTTCAATTTGTTCGACCGGATATGAAAATAATTCTTCGAATTGATCGAATACCAGAATAAATCTTGTTCGGTTGAATAATTGAATCTTTTTAAAAAGAAACCACAATGATTTTTTATATTGCTCATCTAGAATCAAATCATCAAGTATAGTATTAGGTAAATTCTCAACGTTTAATATCGTGGCCTTAATAACTTCAATAACGGTATCGATTGGACTTAGAGATATGTTTTTAATATAAGCAAAAAAACGAATTTTAAGTACAGTAAATTTTCCCTCGAGTTTGGGCAGGACTCCTGCATTCAAGAGGGATGTCTTTCCCAAACCTGACTTTGAGTACAATAATACCTGTTTTCGTAAACTGATAAGCTTTTGAAGCATTTCAATATCGTAATCCCTCCCAAAAAATATATTTGCCTGCCTTGTCGTGAAAGGTGGTACACCAGGATATCTTTTCATGAGCGGTTAATTTTTTCTGCTATTACACTCAATTTTTGTTCTATCTCTTTGATTGTTAAAAGCTTATCGGCATCAAAAGTTTCAAGGCGAAGAGCCTCTAATTCACATAAAATGCTATCAACAAACGTCTTATTTAATGATCTGGTTAAGCCTGCCTCTTTGCTTTTACGAAGTAATATGTCAGTAAATGTTGCAAAATTGGCATTAATGAAAGAAACATTAAATTGACGATTTATAAATTCCTGATTCATCTTTTCAATTTTATTCGCATTGAATGCAAAACTTTCAACTTCTGTAAGTAAATTTAATTCATACATTAATAATTTGTTATACCATTTGTTAAAGTCAAAACCCAGGAATAAGTAATTCGTTGTTTCATCTTTTTTAATTTTATTTTCAATTTCAATAGGAAATTTTGCTTCAATATCATTCTTAATATATTCATCAAACTGACGATGAGTATATATATATCTACCGTTTTCACTGGCAGCTCCTAATGCATTATATATAACCGGAATATTATTTTTGAACCTAATATTCTCATGTTTTATTCCTGTGTAGTATAAAAATTGATGTTCCATATTGTATTTTTGAAAAATACGGTGCATTGAATCATCTGGTGCAAGGGAAACGACTAAATCAAATGGTATTTGCGCAAGCTTGCTTAAAACTACATTGGCAATTTTATTTTCTAAAGGGAATTGTCTTGAATAATAATCTTTTGCGTCATTTATCAAACGAGTTTCTGCACCGGGCATAAAAAAACCATCTTTGGGATTGTATTTACGCTTTTCGTTACTTCTTGTTTCACAGAATTTTTGATGTAATGAAATTCCACTTTCGTCAGTTGAAATTTCGGGTCCCAGAAATAGAATACAATGGCCAAAATCAATTGATTTTATAAGTTCGGCAAAATCAATTTTTTTAAAGTTTGTTTCGTCAGCATTATTTAGGGATTTAAAAAATTCACTTTCATCTAATCGCAATGTTGCCAACTGAGTAAGTGCCGCAATTTTGTCTGCAATATCCGCTTTCCCTTGTATAATTTCAGGTTTTAATTCCAGCCCGGAATATATGACAATATCTTTTGCAGTGATGTTTTGCAGTGAAATATTACTATTCCCTGTTATTTCAGATATGTTACTTGTACCCATTTTGAATTTTTTAAATTTTTATGGTTAGATGACCACCTTTCAAATTAGTACCCTGTATAACTAAATTACGACTGTTTTCATTCCCGATTTTTGATGTATTTTGAGTTGCTTGTTTTTCTGATTTCTTCAATGTTTTATCAACAGCCTTCTTCAATTTTGGTTCTGATTCAACATTCTTCGCTATATCGTGTATCATATCCAAAAGAGCCTCGGCGATTTTACTTTGTGCAACTTCTGCATCTTCAGTATTTATAGTACCAGATCTTATTTTTTGCTTTAAATCATTATATCTTGCTGATTGTAAAATTATATTGTCCAACTGCTTACTCTTTTGCAACAAATCTCTGAGTACGGAAATTGCCCCTTCGATATCGTTATTCTCAATACATTTCCTTATTCCATTAATAAATTCTTCTGTATTCATCCTAGATTTGTTTAAAAATCATTTTTCAAAGTATAAAGTCTACCTTACAAGAGGTACTATTTAAAGAGTTATTTAAAGTCCTGTACCCCTGAATTAATATGTAAATTATCAGGCAATTAAATGATTTTGCAATTCTAATTCAGCTACGAAACTGCTTGTATCCCCAGCTTCTCCCTGATCATTTCTCTTGCCAAATTATACACACTTTCATTTAATGTTATTTTTGTACTGCTGTACAAAAACTAATCTCATCTTTGCTTGAGTTAAAAACTAAATTTTAGTAATAATTTTTTTAATATTTGGATTAGTAACTAAGAGATTAAGTAATTTAGTGGGGCCGATTGAAGTAAGGTAGTCTGGTGATCCTTCATCTGTGCTAAAAACTCTTTTTGCATACCAAGTAAATCACCTGCTGGTAATACAACCCAGTAATCAGTGCCAAACATAATTTTATCCGAAATATCCGGATTCATATTTAATTCTTTACCAAATGCATTAAATAATTCTTTCTCGACAACATTGAAAGAAAAATCGGTAAAAACCTTCCAATTTGGGTTTTTCATCATTTTCAATATAGTCGTAATCCTGTCATTCTTCCCTGATTCATGATGATTTTTCCAATTTGTATCACCTCCAAAATGGGCAAAGTCCAGCTTTAGTTTAGGATATTTGTCTAACACGGGTATCCATAATTCAGGATCGTTAAGGTATTTAGCTCTTTCAGTTCGGGAATCACCAGGAATTGTGAATTCAAATTCCCCGGTTGAATCACAAACCTGTATACTTTTTTTGAAAGTAGATACAATTTCACCACCACAGTGAGTCAATACAGGTATGTTCTTTTCGGCACAAATCTGGAAAATTGGGTCTAAACGGAGATCACTGGGCAAATAGCCTAATGATGGGTAGCATTTCACACCGAAGAATGGAGTTTCAGGATCAGTAAAAGCGCTTAGGAACAAATCATAAAGGTTCTCATTGGGATCATCATGATCTGCCCGGCGTGGATCAACAGGCAGGAACGGAACGATAGGTTGCTGCAGCAGAATTTGCTTGATCTCAATAATCTGTTGAAATAATTTTTTCTCCGGTTTAATTCCCCATCCGGTTTCCAGATCCATCATTAAAATCCCTGCAATAAATGGTCTATTTTCAAACTCAGGCAGTTTCAGGATGCTAAAATTATCGATATAATTATCATACACTTCCAGCATACTTTGTTTTTTAAGAACCTTGAAAGCTTCTTTTAAGTCAAATCCAAATAGTTCGATGGGTTCAATAATTTCGACTAAACTTTCAATCTCATTTTCCAGTCTTTGCCAATCTCCCTCAACATCTGATGTCTTTATTTCCAGGTCATCGTAGATCTCTGCCTCTTTTTTGGCTATTAGACTATCAGAAGAAAACAATTCAAGTCCAATGCTTTCAAAAATTTTACTTTTCAGTAATCGAAGCAATATATAAGCAACTGTCAAACACTTTTTATCAAAAATATGGGTATGAATATCAATTATACAATCGGGTTTATTGAGTAATCCTGTTGTCAATAGAGAGAGACGTGAATGAGGATTGTTACTGATTTTTTCACTAGCAATATTGAGAAATTTAGTTGGTTCCATCGGACAGGATTTTTAAGTAAGTAAAATCGGCTTATTGATTTCTTTGCTATGCTGAACAATATTTTTAATTAAAATACCTTCGTTTGCACCGCGTTTCTCACCTGTTGCAGGGTTAATAACAAGTCCCCCGTCCTCTTCGGTTTTACCTGCATGGTGTAATGCAATCACTTTCCAATCATTATTAAAAACAGGTGATCCGCTGGAACCCCTTTCAGTATCAGTCATGTACAATAGTCTTGTCCCGCTAATTCCAATGATTTTGTTCGCAGTTAATGCGATCTGTTTGGTTTGCCCCAAAGGATGCTGAATGATGGTGACAGGGTTATCGATTTGAGGTTCTGAAAAAGTATCCAACTCTAAATAACCCCACTGGGAAATTGGATTAGATGGATTATCCTTGATTTTGATATATACATAGTCGAATTCTGAAATTGGGCTGAACGGATAATCATTAGCTTCAAGATAAAATTCGCATGTTTTTCGCAAATTGCCCAGTAAGTCTTCCTCGTAATCAAAAATGATTTTTGAAGAGGAAACCTTTTCTTTTGTAGGTAAAACATGAAAATTAGTCATTAAAAATCCATTTTTCAATATAAAACCTGTCCCTTTTTCACCATCTACTCTTAATACCTGGCAAACACTTTTAGCAGCCTGAATTCCTTGTTGCAACCATCTAATTTTCACTAAATGATTGACCGGCCCGAGTATTTTTCCAGATTTTCATTACTTGTTGTTTTATATAAACCAGATTTGAGTTTTCCAAGTAATTGTTGAATCTGGATTTCTTTGAAGGCATCATTGACGATATTTGTCAAATTAACTTTTATTCGAGCTTCGGCTACAGTTGCGTTTTCACTGGAGATTAATCCATTTGTTAGCCTATTTTTCAGTGAATTTAATTGAGATTTGTTCAATAAAATGGATAATGACATATCTTTTGAAATAGGAGAAAATTTTTCATCCAGGATTTCCAAAGCTTCATCCAATTTGTTAAACTCAATCAGTTTATTAGTGATTTCTGACACTAATTTAAATGCATCATCATTGGGAAATATTTCCATAATATGCTATTTATTATACTCTTCATGGCAGAAAATTAGATTGCTGTTTTACCAAATCCCTTAGCATTAAACTGCCTTGATTGTATTTTGCTCTAAAAACTCACCTGATTTCTCAAATACTTTGAATGGAGCAAAGAAACATAATGAACTCTTTAATATGGCATAAGGATTTTTTGTGTCTCCCATAAAGCCATATTTAAAAGCTTTCATCTTTGGGCGGCGAATGTGCAGGAAGAATTTCATCCTAAAAGATTTAATGTTTAAATCTTTATTAAATATACAAAATAGTTTGAGGATTTTGTATATTTAAAATCTAAAAAATTTAATAAATTTTAAAAAAATCAACATATACCGGATTGTCTCTGAAATTCATAACTAAGAGGGGCAATATAACGTACTGAATCGAATAAAAAAGCAGCATCATAAAAAGCCAATATTCAATCTTACTTCCACCAACTACCTTTGGTATTATTCAATGAGATGCCTTTATATGGTCATCTCTGATTTGTCAATTTTTGATCCACCGGATCTTTTCGGAAACAAGGGCTTTATCCGACTCGATCTTCAACAAATAAAGTCCGGTACTGGCATTCACTAACGGAATGTCATTCAGATCCTGTCCCGTAAGGGTCATTTCAGTGATAATTCTGCCGGTCATATCATAGATCGAGGCCCTTGCCGGAAGGTTAATTGCCCCCAAAACCCGGATGATTTGTGACTGTGGCATTGGGATGACTTTGAGATCGGTTTTAGGTGCCACGGGTGTTACAGCAATTGATTCTGCAGTATGCAGGTAGAACCGGCCTGCACCCTGGCTGGCAGAACCAAGTGTAACTGAGTAAACACTACCGTCATCCAGCCGGGTAAATATACCTGTTTTCCTGTCTTCAAGGTAAACCTTTAAATTGGATGGAAGATTGTCAGCCACAGCCTTAAAGGTAACCGTAGAACCACCCATAGCTACCAGTCCCACCGGCACTGCCAGTTTTTCGTAGCCCGTATCGGGGAGGCATTGGATTGCAAAATCAACTCCGTTATCCTGAACCAGATGGGTAAATAGACTAAACGGGACAGGACCATTATTAAACAGGCCTGCATCCCATCCCGGATCGAGTCCGGTGGTCATCCCGGAAATATATTTCACGGAGGTACTCATTTTATCAGTCCCGGACGAAGCAGAAAGGGTGACTGCAGGATAAAGCATTGGGGCAGATTTAAAAGCATTTGAAGCGGCACTTTTCATCGCTGTGGTAAAACTCACACTGTGCATTCCACCTGATGCGGATTTTACAAAGAACCCTTCACCTGATGAGAGCTCGAAGCTGCTTGAATTATTGATGGCGGTATAGCCATAGGTTGAGATATCGCCAATATCTGACACATAAATGGCCAGATAACTTGGATTAATGTAGGTGCTGTTGGTCGTCAAAAAACCAATAACGTCCAATGCACAAGGATAGGGGTTTCCGATCAGGTTCCATCCGTTGCCGGTTTGTGCAATTCCGATGGTCTGATTCCCGGCTGCAAGGGTTCCGACAAAGCTGACTACCCCGTTATCAGCCGGGTCGTTTCCCTGTCCAGTGCCGGCTCCGGTTGCTCGCAATACCTGGAACCCCTTCCCGGGGACGCCAAACGTTCCCGAGGTATTTGAGCCTGATACCAGGTAATAATTCCATGAATCGTTGCTTTCGGTGTAAGGAGCAAGCCCGTAATTCGTAGTATTTCGGGCGATTAAGTTTGCATTCGGAGTGGTTCCCACAAAATCAGAAACGGTTTGTCCACCGGTGGCTGCAGGTGAAATCAGGTGCCAGAGATCGCCGGTCATCCAGCGCTGTACGGTTGCAGATACCGCCGAGTTATCATTCAACAGGGAGCCGGTGGTGCCTGCAGCATCCGATGTGGCCTCGATAACCAGACCGGCAGCGCCTGCACTGTTGGCAATCGTATTGGTGACTGTAAGTGCCCCTGAACCGGTAATTGTCAACACGCTGCCCGAATTGATGGTCAGGTTGTGGCAGGTGATGGCCTCATCCACCTGAGGCTGGTACGTCCCCGTTGCTATGATCACATCTGCCCCCGAAGGAGGTGCACCTCCGTTGAAGGAGAACCAGTTGGTCCCATCATCCCATTCGTTATTGTTGATTCCTGTCCAGGTCCAGTTGTTGGATATCCCGTTTGGAACCACCTCACCGGTTGAAAGGATTATCGCAGAATAATAGTGTGTTCCATCATAAAACCGGGTCTGTGCCAGCTGCATGGTGGTTAAACCGGTATTTGAACTGCCGACAAATATTTTCCCTGCTGTGCCGGAGGTTCCGTTGTACGTGCCGATCCAGCCCGAAATGGTCAGGATTTGGCCTGAAGTCCAGCTGACTCCATTACTCGCTGCGAACGTTAGGGTGTGACTTCCTGTCCCCAGGTTGATGGCCGAATTGTTGGTCAGATCAAGCGTTCCAACTGTTTCAGAATAACCGGTTGTGGCTCCGGTTGTAAATGTTCCGCCATCGAGGACGATTGCACCTGAATTGGATAACAGGTTGGAAGCGCCTAAAATTAAATTTGCGGTCCCGCTCACGGTTGTCGATCCGGAAACAGTAACTGTGGCTGTCGGGGTCACAGAAGCTGATCCCGATACCGTGAGATTACCCAGAATTGAAAGGGTACTTCCCGGCATCGTCACTGATCCGCTGCCATCCAGGGTCAGATTGTAATAACCTGGGGTAGTTCCGTTGGGAATGATCACACTCTGACCTGTACCATTGTAGTTGATGGTTGTGCCTGAACCTGAGGCATTCAATTTGCCTGAACCCGAAAGCGTAATGACTCCTGAAATTCCTAGGGTATTGCCTGTACCAAGATCCAAACTGGCACCGGTTGCAACGGTCAGGTTATTGAAATTTGTGGAACCGGTCAGCGTCGCAGCAGGATTGGTGAAGATTACTGTGCTGCTCCCCGGATTAAAGGTGCCTTCATTCTGCCATGCCCCGGTTCCCCCTGCTATGGTAAGTGCAGGTGTCCCTGTACTGTTTACCACTGCTCCGGATTGGATCTGTATTGAATTGATGGTCTGGGTAATATTGGGTAGAACCGGGTAATAGGATAGACCGCCCGGAATAGTCACATCTGAAGTTGAAATCGGAACGCCACCCTCCCAGTTCCCCGGAAGCTGCCAGTCGGTATGCCCCGACGGACTTCCGCCCAACCAGGTAATATTGGTGCCGTAAAGGGCTGTGCCCATGGTCCAGTTCCGTTGATTCCAGGCATTTCCCGAAAGAAAATATAACCCAACATTACTGAACCCTACCCATCCGTCGGTCGTGTTGGCGTATGATCGACCACCATCATCCACACGGTTTGCCTGTAAGATATAAACATCAAATAAATCGAGATTCGCAGGTATATTTCCATTCAGTTCACTCGCGAGGTAATGAAGGTTCATGGCGAGTCTGGTATTGGACTCTGTTGGAACATCTCCTGATGCATAGGAACTTATGATGTCGTAATAGCGGTTTACAGCATCTGTTTTCCAGGGAACTCCACCAGAACCGGTTAAAATGATATTAAAACTTACTGAAGCCGGGAGAGGTCCGACCGTAAATGCCATTGTCGAAAACTGATTTCCGAAGGAATAGATGGTACTCATCACGAAGGATGTCCTGGTTACAATCCCCGTTACATCTCCTGTTCCCATGGTTGTGGAAGATCCTCCCATGGTCAGCGTATAAGAGCCCATTTCCAGACAACCCTGCGTCGCAGATGCATTGGAACTGTTCAGGTTCAGGATCCCGTTAACGGTGATGTTTCCTTCTGCCGTTTTGGAGTTATTACCTGAACCGCTGATTGTCAGGTTGCTGTAGATCACGGCTTCAATCGTCTGGGCTGTGGTTGCTGCATATTCCACCGTAGTTCCGCCGGCGATCGTCCTGGTATCGGCATCCGGAAAGGTTGTCGCTGAAGAACTGCCTAATTTAAAGGTCCCTGAATGAAGATTAATGATGCCGCCGTTTCCATACCCCGGACCGGTCAGCTGATAACCATTATCATAAAATAAGCTGCCTGAAGTGACATCTCCGATAGTCAGGTTGGTGACGTTTGTAGCAATACCCAATAAAACACCGGCTGTATTGTTGATATCCAGGGTGTTGAAGGTGGTTGAGCTGGTCCCTCCTATAGTCTGCGAGGCGGTGCCGTTGAAGTTTATGGTTCCTGTTCCCCCTGAAAGGGTGCCGCCGGTATTGGTCCAGTTACCGGCTACATTATGGGTATATGCACCGGCTGTAAAAGTGCCTGAATTTAAGCTAACATTTCCTGATATCGTCAAAATGCCACCTGCTGTTGCATTAGCGGTGCCGCTTACGGTCAAATCCGCGGCTATATTCAATGCCGGCATCGTTTTGGTACCTGAACCACTAAGGATTAAGGTGCTGTACCGATGAGTCGAAGAATTGGGGATAACAACTGTCTGGCTCCCCGTTCCGTTGTAATTTACAATAGTTGGGCCCTGCGACACCAGGCTCCAGGTTCCGCTGTTGGAGATTGATCCTGCAATGCCAATCTCAGCGCCCGACTCAGCAGCAAGCAAATTTCCTGTACTGATGTTCAGGTTGTAAAAGTTCGTTGTCCCGGAAATGGTTGAATTACTGCTGTTATTAAAAATAACCGTACTGGTTGACGGATAAAAAGTTCCGTCACAATTCCAGGTTCCGGAACTTCCATCCAGTGTGAGCACAGCGCCTGTTGACCCATTTAAGACTCCCCCATTTTGAATACTAATGGTTGATATTTCGGCGGTGGCCGGAAGGGTTGGATCGTAATTGGTGGTCGCCCCATCAGGGATAATTACGTTATTGGTTGAACCCGGAACAACAGCCGAAGACCAGTTGGTTGCATCATTCCAGTTCGTGCTTGTCAATCCTGTCCAGGTATAACTGGAGGTTGCGGTATTGGCAAGAGTAAGTTCAGTCCCCGATGGGAAACTACCGAAATCTACATCCGAAATGGTAATAAAGTCATTGGTCAAATCAAAATCGGAACGCTGCCCTTCGGTAGCAGAATATCCGGTGAAATAGGTCCAGGGCACCAAAAGGCTTTCTGTATTTGAATTCAGTTCGGTATCCAGGTAATGTACAACAAGGGTTGCTTTTGCCCCGCCTCCGCCCCCTACAGCGCCGGTGTCTGTCATGATATAATGGCGCAGGATTCCATCAGTTTTCCAGGATGGCGCAGCGCCCAGACTGATATTCAGGCTTATCGTGGAGGGTATAACTCCGCTGCTGGCGAAAGAAATGGAAGAATACTGATTTCCAAAAGTATAGGTTTTACTTGCAACAAGGGTCGTCCTGTTAACAGTACCCGTCACATCACCGGTTCCGGTAGTAGTGGCATTGGCCCCCATATTCAGCGTATGGCTGCCCAGGTCCAGGGCTCCTGCCGAAGCAGAATGGTTTGGGCTGTTCAGGGAAAGAATTCCGTTGACTGTCTGATTGGCGCTGGCAGCCACTCCTTCACCGGATGAGGTTTTGGAAATTGTCAGATTATTGAAGGTATTCGATCCGGTAACAGATTGTGCAGCAGAGCCATTAAAAATAATTGCACTGTTATCTGGTATAAAAGTTCCGCTGTTGCTCCAATTTCCGCCGACACTCAGGTTAAAGGAGGAGGCTTCCAGAGAAGTGCCCGAACCGATGGTGACATTCCCTGTTACCGCCAGATCCTGCATAATGGTCACCGAAGCAGTTCCACTTAGGATAAAATCACCGGTCACAGACATCTGTTGAGCCGGCATATTCTTCGTGCCACTTCCGCTCAGGATTAACGTACTGTACCTGTTTGTGGTAGGATTTGGAACAACAACAATCTGATTTCCTCCGTTATAATTGACCGTTGTTGGGCCCTGGTTAACCGTCTTCCAGACTCCGTTATTGGTTACTGCTCCCGCTATACCCAAAACTGCCCCCGATTGCACGGCAAGGGTAGTTCCTGAATTAATAGTCAGGTTATAAAAGTTTGTCGTCCCTGAAACAGTTGCATTGGTATTTGCAAAAATGATATTGCTGTTGTTCGGATTAAAAGTTCCATAGGAAGTCCATGTTCCGCTACTTCCATTAAGGGTTAGCTGTGCTCCCGAAACAGCATTTAAGGTTGCGCCGCTTTGTATTTGAATGGTTGAAATTTGGGTCGTATCGGGAAGTGATGGTTGATACGTTGTACTGCCCGGAATAATTACATTGCTCCCTGCAGTAGGCACTAAAGCTGAAGTCCAATTACTGGCAGTCCTCCAGTTCGTGCTCGTTCCGCCTAACCAGGTGCAGGAGGTTAAGGCCGTATTCGCAAGAGTAAAGGCTGTTCCGGAAGGGAAACTGAAATTGACATTGGCAATGGTTATAAAGTTATTTGTGAGATCATAATTGGTCCGGCCTATTTCCATTACAGTGCCACTGACATCTATCCAGGGAACGAGAATGTTTTCAGTGTTTGAATTGAGTTCCGAATCGAGGTAGTGGATCAAAATAGTCCCCTGTGTTCCTGATGCTCCGGTTTGGGTCATCATGTATTGCCTTTGGATGGCACCCGTTTTCCACGAAGGGGCAGCTCCGATGCTGATCGTCACACTCAGTGCCGACAAGGTACCAACTGAAGAAAATGAGATAGAGGAATATTGATTACCATAGGTATAGGTAACCCCGGTAGTAAAAGAGCTTCGGGCTACTGTTCCTGTTACATCACCTGTACCGGTATTTGTTCCATACGGCCCCATATTTAAGTTATGAGCTCCCACGTCAAGACTTCCTTTGGTAGAAGAAGCATTTGCGACAGGCAGGTTTAATACCCCGTTAACAGTTTGATCGATACTCGCCGTCACGCCTGAAGTATTATTTACCGTTAAATTATTGAAAGTATTTGTTGCCGATCCGCCGATGGTTTGAGCGGAGGAACCGTTGAAATTCATGGTCCCGTCTGTATCGGTGAAAGTGGCGCCATTATTGGTCCAGTTGCCCAGGAGGTTTGTCGTTGTACCTGGTACATAGTTCCCTGCAGTAAGGGTTGCATTTCCATTAATTGTTGTGGTTGAAGATCCTGCTGTTAAGGTCCCCGAAGTGAGTGTCAAAGAGCCATTGATTGTTAGGGTTGCAGGAGCGGTAAAGTTCCCGCTTGTTTCGGTAAGGTTATTAACCGTCAGCGAAGCAGTACTTCCGCCCACGCTTAGTGTTCGGGAAGTTTTTGCAACGGTCAGGTTATAAAAAGTCTGGCTTGCTGCGGTTCCATTAATGGCCTGGGGTGCTGCGGTGCTGTTGAAGGTGAGGGTACTTGTTCCGGGTGTAAAAGTAGCCCCGTTATTGGTCCAATTGCCTGAAATGAAATGGGTATAAGATGACGCAGCAAAGGTCGTTCCCGAACCCAGGGTTACATTACCGCCAACCGAGATTGCAGCGCCCGCTGTCAGTGAAGCCGTTCCACCCAAGGTAAGCCCCCCTGTTATAGTTAATGTGTTGGCTGTTGTCGCAGTTGCGGAACCACTTATGCTAAAATCACCGGTGACTGACAATGCCGATGAAGGCATGGTCTTGGTCCCGCTGCCACTCAGGATTAAGGTGGAGTACCCGGCCGTGGAGCCATTGGGATTAACCACTGTCTGGGAAGCCCCACTGTATTCAACGGTATTGGGATTGCTCGCGGCATTTAAAATTCCTGTTGATGATAATGAAAGGGTTCCGGCGATTCTCATCACATTATTCGTGCCAAGAGTCAGGTTACCACCGTCTGCAACAGTTACATTATAGAAATTTGTGGGGTCTGACATTGTAGCTGCTGCATTGGTAAACACCACCGTGCTTGTGCCTGCATTAAACCCGGTTATTCCTCCCAGATTGTTCCAGGCACCTGCTCCACCAGAAATGGTAAGTGTTGTGCCGGTTCCGCCATTTAATATAGCCCCGGACTGCAGACTCATTGAACCGATGGTTGTGGATGCTGGTAACGTGGGATCATAGATTGTGGTAGCTGCATCAGGTATAATAACAGCGCTGCCTGAGCCGGGAACAACTGCTCCAACCCAGTTTGCACCATCAGTCCAATCGGTACTTGCACCACCGCTCCAGGTGAAATTTGCTGTAAGAGCTGTGCCGAGTGTCCAATATTTACTTGGTGAACTTGCAGAGGGGGCGATATAGGTAATTGCAAGATTTGCCAATCCTACCCACTTATTGGTAGTGTTGAAATTTGAACGCCCGTGGTCATCAACATTTAAAGACCCACTAATATGATAATCAAATAGATCAAGATTACCTTCAGTAGCTCCGTTAAGTTCTCCCGACAGATAATGAAGGTTTAATGTTGCAAGGGTACCACTGGTTCCACCAGTCTGTGAAATATCGTAATAACGGTTAATGGCATTCTTTCCATGGAAGGGTCGGCAACAACAACGGTTACCGGAACTCTTGGTTATGGAGGTAGTTCCACCCTTCAATACAAGGGAGGTATTGCTCAAACGACTGGTCCTGAGTTCCCTGCAACCTGGAGCGGAACGGGAGGTCTGAAAATTGAAAATGCCAGCGGGGTAACCCTGGGGTCTGCTGGCAATTTAGGTTCAAATTCGTTGTATATCGGCGATATCGTTTCAAATTCAGTTTTCAGTGACGGAGGATTTGCATTGACTGCAACCGGGACAATTAATCTGACCTCAGGAACCTTTAATGTGAATTACAGTAGTTTCCCCGCATTCACCACCACTAATATTGCGACGGGTACTACCGT
>Ga0364873_10046_pt1 | contig 75494 bp, 43 predicted proteins | sample ExccelAu500001D3_2_FD_206928 | JGI IMG/M metagenome (GOLD analysis project Ga0364873, IMG submission 206928) | Enriched cells from Trout Bog Lake Hypolimnion, Wisconsin, USA - BchlTB.Aug07.5000.01.D3 | ecosystem: Environmental > Aquatic > Freshwater > Lake > Hypolimnion/Profundal zone | place... | reverse complement strand
CCAATGAGTTTTGGAGAAAGCGGGCAGAATAAAAAAGTGATTTTGGTGGAATTTGATCAGGGAAGCCCTGAAGTTACAGAGCATTCCATTCCTTGTTTCAAGGAACTAAGACGAATTACAGGAAATACCGGGGAAATTTGTCTGAAGCTGGAGGAATTGAAAAGTGAAGGAAGTTCTGCCTGGCTTGAAATTGAATATACCGGATCAGAATCATTTTCTGCGCTTAATGATCTGGTTTATGAAATCATCGCCGGAACAGAACTGGAAGCCCTCCGGATTAAAAATAAAATACAGTCAGTCAAAGGAATAGAACGAATAGGTGACCAGGAAACGCTCGACGATCTTAATCCTCAGGAGGTATTCAATCGTTGCCTTGATGCGAACGAAGTGGCTGAGCCCGGGCGCACAATGTTGGTTCATGCGTATGAGGAGATAGTCAATGGAATGGTGGGGGACGATATTAATGCTGAATAAAAATGGTTAATGAAGATACTGCAACTCAGATTTAAAAATCTTAATTCTCTGGTCGGTGAGTGGACGATCGATTTTACCGTACCGGAATATATCTCTGACGGGATTTTTGCCATTTCCGGCCCGACAGGAGCAGGCAAATCCACCATCATGGATGCGATCTGTCTTGCACTTTACGGTCGGACTCCCAGACTTGGACTGATTTCAAAAACCAGTAATGAGATTATGTCGCGCCACACCGGGGAATGTTTTTCTGAAGTAGTATTTGAAACACATAAAGGCCAGTTCCGGTGTACATGGAGTCAACGCAGAGCAGGAAAAAAGTCAACAGGAAAACTACAGGACTCAAATCATGAAATTGCCGATAATAAAACAGGCCAAATCATTGAATCGAAATTAAGGGCAGTAGCAATTGCCATCGAGGAGCGGACTGGGATGGATTTTGACCGGTTCACCCAATCCATGCTGCTCGCTCAGGGTGGATTTGCCGCCTTCTTACAGGCCAATCCTGATGACCGATCCGAAATCCTGGAGCAAATTACAGGTTCACGGGTCTATAGCGAAATTTCAAAACTCGCTTTTGATCGGAAAAAAGATGAGAAAAACAAACTTGAGCTATTAAACAGTGAGACTGCCGGAATATTAATTCTGGATCAGGAACAGGAGAGTCGGATTAACCTCGATTTGGACGAACGGAAAAATAAATCCAGGGAACTTGAAAGACAGAAAGATGCAATTGACGCATCAGTGCTTTGGTTAAATGGGATAGAGAATCTACAGGGTGAATTGGCGGCAATAAGTTCTGAAGCCAGTGTTCATGCAGCTAACTTGCTGAATTTTGAGACTGACCGGTTAATCTTGCAAAAGTCTCTTAAGGCGGCCGAGCTGGAAGGAGCTTATGCCTCTCTTTCCGCAACCCGGCAACTGCAAAAGGATGAACTTGGAATTTTGAATGCCGGACAACTGGATTTGCCTGAAAAGAAACGGAATATGATCCTTGCAGCGCAAAATCACTGCGAGGCAAACAATGCCCTGGCTGGGGTAAAACAGGAAGCTGCCTCCGAACAAGCCCTGATAAAAACAATCCGTGAGATTGATATCCGGATTACCGAAAAGAGGCAGACACTGACCAGAGCAAAGTCCGGTCATAAAGAAATTCTGTTTTCTAAAATCAGGAAAATAGAGGAAAAGAAATTGTTACAAATCAGGATATCCGCGGCAAAGATGAGCCTTGCGCAGATTGAAAACTATTTTACCCCAAACAAAAACGATGGTGACCTGATCATGGAATTGACAGGCATAAAGGTTCAATTGAAAGCTCTGAAGGATCTAAAAGAAAAATACCTGAAATCTGCAATTCAACTTGCAGAAATTGAGAAGCTGCTGAAGTCTTCAGATCAGTTGTTTAATGATCAGGACAAGGTGTGTCTGGATCTGAAGAAAGATCTTACTGCAGAAAGTGAGAAGATTCAAAAGGTTCAGCTCACTATCGGCCAGCTTTTAAACGGACGGATGCTTCGAGAATACCGCGTCGAACTCGATCATCTCAACAAGGAGCTAATCTATCAGATGAAAATCGCAGATCTGGAGTCTGAAAGGAGTCTCCTGGCTGACAATCAGCCTTGTCCTTTGTGCGGCTCCTTGCATCATCCTTTTGCAGACGGAAATATTCCGGTGCCAACCGAAACAGAGCATAAAATCAGTCAGCTTAAAGAATTCATCGATAAGTATGAAAAGCTCGAAGGTGAGCAGTCAGCACTCAATCTCGTTCTGATGGATGCCAGTTCCAGACTTGGCGCTGCAGAACTGGAGTTATTGGACAGAAAAAAAAATAAAGAGGCGTGTGAACAGGCAGTAATCGCCAGAACTTCGGATAAAAAAACAGCCTTTGAGAATACCGCCAATTTATTGAATACACTTAATGGTTTGCTTCAGAAGTTTAGGGTTACGGTTATTCAGGACTCAGATCCGGAAATGATATCAACGGCACTCGATAAAAGGCTAAACGACTGGCAGGAACAACAGCAAAAGAGGATAACTCTCGCCGGCCAGATGGATGTTATGGCTGGCGGAATTGACAACCTGAATGGTCTGATTAAATCCGACAGTGAATCCCTTAAGATAAGAATTACCGAAATCATGGCTTTCAGGCATGAACTTGAAGGATTGGAGACAGAACGGACAAAACTTTACGGGGCAAAAAGTCCGGATGTTGAAGAGAAACGACTGGCTAATCTGATTTCTGCTGCCGAAAAGCTGGAAAGAGATGCTGACAGTCTGAAAAACCGGCTGGGACAGGAGATAAGCGGATTGAAAAACCGGATAGAAGAATTAATTAAAAGCACTTCTAATCGGCAGACTGAACTGGACAAAGCTGAGGAAGAGTTTCGTAAGTCACTTGAAATTAGTGAATTTAACGACGAGGAGACCTTTGACCGTTGCAGGCTTTCCAGGGAGAAACGCAATGAGCTAACCTTTAGGGCGAAAATACTTGATGACCGTCAGGCAGATATTGCCACTCGAAGAAAAGACCGCGAAGATCGTTTGAGACTTGAATCTGCAAAGAATCAGACCGAAGAGCCAAAGGATGATCTTATTAAAAGACAGGAGTCTCTTGCTGAATCGCTCGCTTCTGTTATGAAGGAAACAGGTGCCATGATGCAGCAATTAACAGATAATGTGAAGGCCAGGGAGCGGTTTGCACAGATAACCTCCCGGATTGAAAACCAAAAGGTTGAATATGCCCGGTGGGAATCCCTCTCAAACCTCATCGGCTCGGCTGACGGGAAGAAATACCGCAATTTCGCTCAGGGGCTTACCTTTGAGATTATGGTGGCTCATGCCAACTTACAATTGATGAAACTCACTGACCGCTACCTGCTGATCCGCGATAAAGACCAGCCGCTTGACTTAAATGTGGTGGATAATTACCAGTCGGGTGAAATCCGTTCAACCAAGAATTTATCTGGAGGAGAGTCTTTTATCGTAAGTCTGGCCCTCGCGCTTGGACTGTCTAAAATGGCAAGCCGGAGAGTGCGGGTGGATTCCCTTTTCCTGGACGAGGGATTTGGTACCCTGGATGAAGATACCCTAGAGACAGCGCTTGCAACACTAGCAAGCCTGCGGCAGGATGGTAAACTGATCGGCGTTATTTCTCACGTCGCGGCATTAAAGGAACGCATCACTACCAAAATACTGGTGGAAAAGATATCCGGAGGGAAAAGTATCCTTTACGGTCCGGGTTGCAGCCGAATTAATTAAGTTGTATTCTATACTGCAATATTAATTTGGTTTTATCGGGATGGTGATCATTCCTGATGCGGCTATTCAGGGCCGTGCAAAAAAGCGTGATTTAATGCGATTACACGAAACAGTCATTATCTTTTCGGGGTTGTTTGTTATCTCTTTATAAATCAACTATTTAATATAAATAATATTGCTTTTTACTGATTTTTCATTGCAAATCACAAATATTCAAAATTGTAATAGAAAAACTATCACGAATGACTCCTGAATAAAGTTCTTTGGATTTCCCGGAATTGAATTTAATCAATTATTTTTGTGTGGCCGCTACTTGATTATACCATAAACTGGCAAATGCTTAGTTGAGGTCATACTTAGTTGTTTTGGAACAGTAAAAGGTCAATATACTTCCGGAAATCAAATTTAATTAACACATATCAATTAGCCATGAATAAGATATTGCTCATCAGCGTACTTTTGGCATCTTCTGCTTTCTCCGTTTGTGCCCTCTCAAAAACTAAAATTGAACTGAAAGATAATTGGTACTACCTGAACGGACAGAAGTTTTTTATCAAGGCAATCGGCTATGAAATTGGTGCCCGTCCGGGACAAAATCCCTATGAAGGAGTAAGATCTGATGATCTGGATCTATTTAAATACGACCTTAAAATGATCAGGGAAGGTGGGTATAATACTATAAGAACCTGGAGTCAATATTCTGAAGCACAATTAAAGCTTGTTCAGGAATCGGGCCTCAAACTGATTATGGGAATTGATGTGAGTCCTGACAAAGATTATGGTGATCCTGTTTTTGTAAAAGAATGTGTTGAGAAGGTGAAAAAAGTTGCGTCTTATGCAAGGAATTATGATTGTATAATTACCTATCTTGTTATTAATGAGCCACAGACTGATCACATATATCATGTTACAGGGAAGGCATTTGTGGGTCTGATGAAAACCTTGATTGATCTTATTCACACGGAACACCCGGGAATTCCGGTAACACTTTCTGCAAATGCCATGATCAGTGATTATATGGATGAAAGTTATTTTGATGTGTATGCCTACAATTGTTACGACCATTCAGAAGCCCAGACGGCTACAATGGGGTTTAAGGATTATACCAAAGGTTTGAACGAACTGAACGGACTCAATAAACCTTTTATAACCACCGAATTTGGTTATTCAGTTTCACATAAAGGCTTTGGCAGGTATGGGGGCAATACCCTCAAACAACAAAGTGAAGGAGTTATTGCCAATTATCGCGACCTTATTGATGCCGGAGCAGTGGGTATGTGCCCGTTTTATTATGCTGATGGCTGGTGGAAAGGCGGCGATAAAAATAATCACGGTTTGGATCAGCCTGAAGAATGGTTTGGATTCTGGGGTTACAGCGACCTGAACGATAAATACGGTTCGCCCCGGCCTGTATGGTTTGCCATGCGCGATTATATGAAAGGACTGATAATCAGCCCTAAAAATAACACCATCTATACTGGCTCCTCAATACCACTTGAACTTTATAATGCCAAGGATGTAAAAAAAGTGGCGGTAAAACTGCTTGATAAGGTAATCTATACAAAAAACATAAACACAGAAGGCTATTTTGCGGATCAACTGGCCATTGATCCGGTTGGAGTACAGGATATGGAGCTTGCTTTTGAATTTTACGATAAAGACAATAAGATTATTAAAAGCGAATCCATTTTGATCCTCGCTTCAAAGACGTCTTTCGAACTTCCAAAGCTGACCATCGAGGTAACTCCCGGAAAAGATTTAAATGAAAGTAAAATAGCGAGTGTGAAAACCCAAATAGAAACACTTGAAAATTTTAAATTACTCAACGATTTAAAAATTAGTTTCAATACACATCTCGGGTGGGAAGTAGGGGCACAGGCAACTGTTTCCGTTAAGGATCAGCTGGATAAAAAGATAATTATTTCTGAAAATTTCTTCACTATCCCTGATAATTGCTGGGTTGTAAACGCATCTGCCGGAATATCGGTTCAATATGGTAAGTTCATCTTTAAAATCCATGACCAGAAAATAATTTTCAGAGGCAACTGGGCTAAGGAAGCAGGCCGTAAATTTTAAACTGATATAACCCGAATTTAGCAAGCTCACAAAGGTTGCAACGTTGGCGGAACAAAATGGACGCCTAAACGATTTGGATCAATCTTTTAGGGAAGTGATAATGAATTTCTTGCAGTATTTTTTTATTTACTAAAATATGGTAAATATCCATACCAAACAAATGTCAGTTATGCTTGGTTTAGTATTCCAAATTGCAGCGGAGTGCCAAAAGATTCCCGACAAATCCATGACACGTAGTAATGCATTAAGAATGTAGAGCTTGAATTAGGAGTTTTATTCTTCACATAAGTCAATCTGGTGTCAGTGCCGCTTTATCAAACTTGAACAGGTACAATATCAAAACAGAAACCGCAACGACACCTAACCCTAAAACTGTTTCACCGACAAGCATCGCTTTAATATTGTATGAATCGTGCATCCATCCGTCAAATGTTGTCATATAAACTGAGGCAACATTGCTGATAGAAGTAAGTAATGCATATTTGGTCGAAACCAAACCTTTTCCGATGGCATGCAGAACTACGGCAGAAAAGGAAGCATTTGCAAAACCCATCATAAAAGCATAGAACAATACTCCAATCACGTAATTTGATGAGGTTAAGTCAAAAATGCTCATGAATAAAGTTACCGAAGCCATTAGTGTTCCGGAACCAAAAAATGCCCACCACTTTCCCATTTTGTCTGCAATCCACCCGCCAAATAAACAACCAACTGAACAAACAATACCACTTAATAATCCTGTTACCAAGGCAACCGTGTCCGGTGTTGCATGCCAATCAGTTGCAATAGAAGACCAAATGTTTGCTGCAGCTCCGACGCCTACAGGTGCTACGATCATCGCAGTTGTAAAAAGAGCGATCGGGGAGCGGAATAAAACTTTAATATCATGCACCACGATTTTAAATCCTTCTTTCAGATTTCCTGCTTTTTCGGCATAAACCTGCGGAACTGCATATAATGCTAAAATACAACATAGCATTGCTGCAGATAAAGTGAATACTGCAACCTGGTAGGAGAAATGGTTTGAAAGCCATAGTCCTGCACCACCTCCTAATCCTGCACCCCCAAGATTGCCAGCTTGGTACCATCCTCCAGCCCTTCCTATTTTTTCTCGTGCGACTGTTCTTGCGGCAAATCCACCTACCGGATTTACTACAAATGTGGCTGCGAACTGTGACAGAAACACAACGGCAGCCAATAATCCGGATGAATTAATGTTAAGCGGAATAAAGCAAAACAGCATCAATGTTGAGGCGCATAATGTGATTCCGATTAAATACCATTTATGAAGGCTTAGTGTCAGATCTGTTATTGGGGCCCATAAAAACCGAATGATATTTGCTGAAATGCCAAAGGAGGTAATCATTGCAGTTGTTGATACAGAATACCCACGTTCTATCAATAGAAAGGGCAGCGTAACAGTTGCGAAACCCCCGCTAATACCATATGGGAAAACCAGGAAGAAGAATATAAATGGCTTGGAATCTGTTTGTTGCTTTCTCACTTAACAAATGAAATTCGTTTAATAGGTACTGATGCGGAATTCCCTTGACGGGCGTCATTTCAGCAACTGCTCCTCCTAATTTAATCCCTTGCCCAGCAAATGGCCCTTGGATGTTTTAGTGCTGTATTACACACCTTGCGGAGTCTATACCTGCAGTTGTCGTTATTTTATCAATTGAGTGGCAAGTAATGAAAAGCGATAATGTATACAGAATTAACAAAAAAGGATTTGGACATAATCTTCGAAATAGGTGGTCATTTAGAGATAAATTTTAATAATGACAATAATACAAAATATCACTATCATTATTTAGATTTAATTAAAATAAATATCAGGTGTGCCGGGAAAGGTCTCCAAAGGATAGAGGGATTCGACCCAAAGGCAACCCGTCCAAATCACACAGTTAGACATATATTTGCACTTTGCTATTTTGGATGTTTCCACGTGTTGCGAAATCTATAAAAAAAATGTCAACTGTCAGATTATTAGCATGTAGCCAAGAATTTAATTATAAAATTTAAAACCACCTTCTTTGATGATGGCTATGGTGAAATGGCATTGCCTTAAAACTATTAATTTTTTGGTGTGAACAGCTTTTAAAAATCAAGTCATGTCAATATTAGGGGTACATATCATATAGTGTGGACGCCCAAATGTAGATTCTGTATTCTTGAAAGTCTTGTCAAGGAATTGTTAACTAAAGATATTCAAATGATGGGAATTGGAAATCATATAAGAGCGCGGAGATGAATATTCAAATCGACCGTATTCATTTGAAAATCAGTATTCCACCAAAACTGTCGATTTCACAACTCTGGGGAAAATTTAAAGTTAAAAACCGCAATCAAATTTTTGCAGATACAATACGTCTTGAAGAAGTAAAATAAAGAAGTATGTCATTTACCAATAAAAACAAGAACGCATAGAAAGACAAGAAAATCGCGACTTTGGCCCCAAATAGTTGCATTTCAAGTCCCCCATCTAAGTTGGTGGATTCTTCTATCTTAAATTCATTTTATATAAATATATCTTCAAATTGTATATTGAAAATTATGGGGGAAACGACTACTTTTGACAATCCAATGCTAATCTTGAAAAATAAACTGAACCAATTTTTATCTTTTGTTTCTGTTCATAGATATATTTAGTTAATCGCTAATTTATGTTGAACTTACACGATATGAAATATGTATTAATTCAACATAATGCAAATTATTAATTTAAAAAATCATTATGCGTTCTAATCATATGATCAGAATATTTACTTTTTTGTCTGCAATTCTTCTGTTTTTGAATAATTTATACGCCACTGACAGAATGCAATTTAGCAATATCGGATTTAAAGAAGGGCTTAATAATATGAATATTTCAGCCATCTCTCAGGATAAATCGGGTTATATATGGGTGGCAACCATGGGAGGATTAAGTCGTTACAATGGATACGAGTTTAAACACTATTATTTTGATTCCAACAATCCTGCTTCTCTTTGTTCTAATCATGTTTCATCACTGTTTTGTTCCAATGATGGGCTTATGTTTATCGGAACAGAAACCGGAGTTAACTGCTACGACAGCAGGGCAGACAAGCTGATCTCCTTTTTCCCCAATTTTAAAAATGTGGTTACATCCTTTGCAGAGCACAACGGTTTTATTTATATGGGGACCAATATTGGTCTTTATCGGTTCAGGCCTGGAAAAGGTGAATTGGAAGAGTTAGGCAGTAATCTGACTGAAAAACCATCTTTGAGTAGTTTATTATTTGACAAAAACGGTAATCTATGGTGTGGGTTGGGAAATGGCAAAGGGTTAGCAATTTATGATTTAAAATCTGACAGGTTTGACTTTTACCGCAACCATTTTGGTGCTGCGATAATAAATGATATGAATACAGTAAGGACATTATTTCAGGCAACGGAAAATTTAATTTTACTAGGGACCAAAGGGGGTATAAGCTGCTTTGATCTTAATGCGAGACAATATGTTGGTTCCGGTAATTACACAAAATTATTATCAGGTTTGTCCGGTTTTGATATCCGGTTTTTAATGGAAAAAGAGCCTGCGATCTATTGGATCGGTACCTTGCAGTCGGGATTGTTTATTTATGATAAGTCAAGAAATACCATTGTTCGTCATTTTCAAGGTGATGGAACCGATGAAATACATTCGAACAACTATATGTCGTGTTTCACCGACAACTCCGGGAATGTCTGGATAGGTACATTCGATGCCGGTTTAGATGTTAGTTTTAAACAGGCAAAGAATTTCAACCCGGATGTTTCTCTGAATATATTAACTAAAGGTAAATTTATTACTTCAATATCTAAAGACCATAAAAATAACTTTCTACTTGCTACACGTGAAAATGGTTTTTTGGTCTACAATACTGAAAATAAGAAATCGACGGTATTTGATAAGACCAACAGTAAATTAGGAAATCCAAATATTCGGACAGTATTTGTTGACAGTGAAAATAAATACTGGATAGGGATTTACTTCGGGTTGCAAATTTTTGACCCGGGAAAAAAGACGTTTAAAACCCTTTCTATTCCGGAACCAAATAGCGGTCCATTTTCCATATTACAAATGAGAGACAGGGTATTCGTAGGTACTGAGGGGCAAGGTTTACTGCTATTTGATCTGAAAGGTAATTTATTGGATCAATTCGTGATGCAGGGACCTACAATACCCAAAATAATCCAACTAAACGATAATGAGATACTTTTTACAAGTTATGGCAATGGATTATTCGCGTTAAATTTTAATGATCATGCCATCAGACGGATTGAAGTTGCAGATATGAAAAAATATCCGGGGTTCTTAAATGTTGTAACAGTTTATAAAGACAGAGAAGGTATTGTCTGGGCCGGAACTTATAATTATGGATTATTCCGACTCGATCTGAAAAATTCGGAGTTACGCAATTTTAATGTCAGAGAAGGACTTCCCAGTACTGATGCAATTGGCATTGAGGAAGATGACTGCAATCATTTATGGGTAAGCACCTCTTTTGGTTTGGCACGATTTGATAAGGATCATTATAACATTAAAACCTATTTTGTTAATGAAGGGATTAACAATTATCAGTTCCATGAAAATGCCGCTTATAAGGATGAGAATGGTGTTATTTGCTTTGGTGGTAATCTGGGTATGACTTTTTTTAATCCCAGGGAGATACTTCAGGAAAACAGTAATGTTCCAAGAGTTGTCCTTGATAATTTATTTGTTCAAAATCAATTGGTTACACCTTCAATGGGTACGGAGATGTTAACCGAAAGTCTTCCGTTCACAAAAGAAATTGTGTTAAATCATAAAGAACAGCACTTTAGCATTGACTTTGTTTCGTTTGATTTTTTATCTCCCGAAAAGATGAAGTATTCTTACATTCTGGAAGGATATGATAAAGAGTGGTTAAGTTCAGGGACCCAGCGACGGGTTTCTTATTCAAATTTGCCAAGAGGTGATTATGTTTTAAAAGTAAAATCTGTTAATGGTGATGGCACACCCTCCGAAAATGTTGCAGCCCTAAAAATCCGAATTAAACCAGCGCCATGGTTCTCCTATTTGGCATGGGCCCTCTATTTTGCAGTACTGGGAGGAATTGCATGGTTATTCTTCAGATTGAGGATAAAAGCATATGTATATAAAAAAGATCTCGAAATTGAACATTTGGAACATCTGCGGGAACATGAGATTAATAGTATGAAGCAAAAATTCTTCACTAATATTTCTCATGAACTTCGCACCCCCCTTACCTTGATTTATGGATTAGTCTCTCAGTTTTCTAAGCAGGAGAATCTTACACCTCAGATTAAGGAATATGCCCACAGCCTTGATCTTAATGTCAACCGGCTTTTGAAATTGATCAATCAATTACTTACTTACAAAAAAATAGAGAGTGAATCACTCACCTTATGGCTTGAAGAGGGCAATCTTAATGATGAGATTCTCAAAATTGTCGATCTTTTTACCCTCTATGCAAAAGAGAAAGAAATCAGGATCGATTTTATCGAAGACAATAATTATACATTCTGGTTCGATCATGATACACTGGAAAAGATATTGAGTAACCTCCTTTCCAATGCAATCAAGCATTCTGAGAAGGGTGGGAGAATTGAGGTAATTATAAAGAAGATTTCGGCAGTTGAGGCCGCCCCGATCTATAAATCTGATTTCACCAGCCGAAAAAGCGAATTTATTGAAGTTTGTGTGAAAGATAATGCTTCCGGTATTGATGAGAAAGATTGGGACACCATTTTTGACAGGTATAAACAAGTGGAATCAGATGGAAGGCAACGCCCCGATTATTCGGGAACAGGTATAGGCCTTAACTTTACCAAATCGCTGGTTGAAATTCATAAAGGGGAGATTCGGATGAAAAGTGAGGCAGGAGTAGGTTCAACTTTTGCATTTATTCTGCCGTTGGATAGTTCTGTTTTTCAACTTGCAGATTTTGCCGATACCAAAGCATCAGATAATCCCCTAATAGCATCACATCAAATTGCTGAAGATATTGAATATAAGGATGCCATTCATCCAGATATCCATGTTGATTTTGGACAAACAGTTTTGATTGTGGAAGATGATCCTCAGTTGAATACATTCCTCGTGAATAGTCTGAAGAGTCACTACAAAACGATTGCTGCCCATGAAGGTGAAACAGGTTTGAAAATGGTGAAGCAGCATCTTCCGGATATTGTTGTTTCGGATATTATGATGCCCAAAATGGATGGGCATGAATTGACAAAGAAAATCAAGGGAAATAGTGAACTTTGCCATATACCGATGATCCTTTTAACGGCAAAAACCGAAACTTCAAGTCAGATTGATGGTATGCAATCGGGTGCTGATCTTTATATCACCAAACCTTTCAATATCGATTTTCTTCTGGCAGCTATTGACAGTCAATTAAAAAACCGAAAGCGGATTCACGATATTTTTCTAAACGGACAAATGCCTAAATTGGACCGGTCATTAATAAACCAGTTGGATATTCATTTTCTTTCGAAACTGAATGCTTTTTTAGAAAAGGAAGTCGCTAATCCTGAATTGGATATCCTGTTATTAGCAAAAAATATGAATATGAGCCGATCGGCTTTTTATCGCAAGTTTATGGGTCTTACCAAATTGTCCCCAATTACCTACCTCAAAAAACACAGAATCAATAAATCGATCGTATTAATGTCCCAGGAGAAATATACTCATATAGAGATCAGCGAAATGACTGGTTTTGGATCTCCATCTTATTTCAGCAGGGCCTTTAAACAGGAAAAAGGGATGAGTCCGCGTGAATATATCAATCAGCTAAAAGAAGAAGCGATTGCCGAACCTTGATGGTTTAGAACAGAATTTATGTTGGAAAGGATTTAATATCTTTTTTATTAACCAACCTATCTATTAGGAGAAATGAGGCCGGAAGTGACTAAACATACTCCCATGACACCCCGTCAGTGTTTGAAAATGGATAAAATAATGAAAGGTCTTGATTGGAACAGGAATTGAAGAAATATCTTTCCATTGCGGATAATGCCTGGATTAAATGAATCTTCTTTAGCGGTGAACCGAACCGCCTTTAATTACTTTTCAAAGGTAAAATCAATATTTTCGAATTTTAAATAGCCCAATATATTTGTTGGTCTGGATGCTATATATCCACCTATCTACATCATAAATCATTTCTTCTGTTTAGCAAAAATTTCATATGAAGTTACTCCGGGGGGCTACTCTAAAACCTGATTTTTGAAGGTTTAATTTAGTAATTGCAGTTCCTGTTGCACTATCCCGCATGTATTGTTATTTGTAAAGGTAAGTCCCACACATATTTTAGCCCTGGTTTTCTGTGATTGTCTGTAAGTAAAAGTTAATTAAGTAGATACGCATTTGTTAAATTCACATTAAATCTATTATAACAACCTTTTTACCTCAAATTAGGGACGAATAGGCAAGTTTTTGGTCAGAAAATACAAGTAATAGCCGCTTATAAGAGGAATCTTTGATGTGTTAATTTTATATAAAAAGTATGAATTAAATAATTTACTTTCTAAAATCAAATCAATGAAAAAGAACAGTCTATTCCTTTGTACAATTATCGTGGCGGTAGCTAGCTTATTTTTCGGTTGCAAAAAAGATAAGGTAGCGGTGTCAATCAGCCTAACCACCCAACCAGCCTCAGCCAGAGTTTATGCAGGAGATCCATTTACCATTGCCGGAACTGCCTCCACAACTGGGAAATTCAGGATGATTGAGATGGTCGCTAACCCACTTGACGGTTCGGCACCAGTTGCATTGCCTGATGGAGCAGTCACCAGTTGTGCCAATACCGGAGGCACTATTAATTTCTCCCAGGTTATCACAAGCGTAACAAAATCATCCGTTGTTAAGGTGTTCGTGATAGATCAAAAAGGGGAAATGGCAAGCACCGATTTTGCGGTTACTATTATGGAACAAAACACTACTGCGGCAATAACTGCAATCAGTTTTTATTCTGCAACAACTGGCGGGAATATTGCCGATGTTGGCCTGACCGTTACTGACCGTGGTGTGGTTTACGGTGTAGATCCGCATCCAACAATTGCTCTTTCTACAAAAACAAATGACGGCACAGGGATTGGCCCATTTGTAAGTTCGCTAACCAATCTGCTTTTTGGACAAGACTATTATGTTAGATCATATAGTGTTACTTCCAATGGAGTTTTATATGGAAATGAATTATTTTTCACTACACTAACGCCCGATATTCCTACTCCTGTTGTTCCTAACGGTACATTTGAATTGCCGGTAATTTCTGGTTTTGTAATGAATCCGCAACCAAATGTATGGTCATTTAGCGGTGGAGGAGGTGAGCAAAGAAATGGTAGTCCATTCGGTGCCGCTACTGCTCCTGAAGGCGTTCAGACAGGATTATTACAAGGGGACTCTCAAATGTCTCAAACATTCACTTTTACAGCACAACATCTGGCACTTAGTTTTATGGCGGCTCAACGCGGCACACAAACACAAACACTAGATATCCTATTCGATGATGTATTGGTTAGTACTATTCAACCTACCTCATCTACCTGGACTAAATATGCTACGAAAACTTTCACAGCTTCAGCTGGCGATCACAAAATCACCATTAAAGGGACAAATACAAATGGTGGTGATAACAGCGCATTTATTGATGATCTAAAACTTATTCTTAGAAACTAGCGAAAAACAAATCTCATTCTTTGATATGTTAAATTAATCCAATAAACATGAACTATTGTAAAACCACAAATTTTAAACTAATTCGCGTATGAACCGAACTAAAGGGAAGCTTTGGCAAAAAATGCTATTATTTGGCTTATTGCTGATGTTAAGTCAACAGCTATTTTCTCAGATAAAAGGTAAAGTGTCCGATGCTAACGGGGCGCCAATCCCCGGTGTAACAATTGTTGAGAAAGGGACCAGTAATGGTGTACTTTCAGATTCAGAAGGAATGTATCAAATCAAGATTCAGAAGGAGCAAGGAGCTGTTCTTGTTTATTCGTTTGTTGGTTTATTGTCGCAGGAATTTCCGGTAGCCGGAAAGAGTGTTATTGATGTTAAGTTGCTAGAGTCTGTAGTTGATCTAGAGCAAGTCGTCGTAGTAGCTTATGGAACGCAGAAGAAAGTATCTGTTACCGGTGCGGTAGCTTCCATTCCAATGGCCCAATTAATACAGAGTAATGCGGGAAGTTTGGCAATTGCGCTGGAAGGCAGATTGCCTGGTTTGACCGCAATTCAGTCAGCGGGCGGTCAGCCTGGCCGTGATGATGCAACAATGTATTTGCGTGGTGCCGCAACAACAAATGGTACAGCTCCGTTAGTTCTGATAGACGGAGTTCCCAGGGATAATATACGTACAATAGATGCCAATGAAGTAGAATCTGTGACCGTATTAAAAGATGCTTCTGCAACCGCTGTATTTGGGGTACGTGGTGCCAACGGTGTTATCCTTATTACTACCAGACGTGGAGTTGAAGGAAAAGCAGTGTTGACGATTAATTCTTTGCAGAGTTTCACCTCATTGACTCGCGAACCTGAACGTCTTCATTCAGTAGACTATATGAAACTGCGGAATGAAGCATCTGCAAATGACAATATTTCCCCGCTTCCCTTTTCTCAGTCGGTAATGGATAAATATGCCAATCCGCTTGCAGGTCTTACTAAGAGCGATCCGGATTATGCAAATAAAGCCAATGTTTTAAATTACATGTACCCTGATCATGATTATTATCGGGAAACATTCTCCAAATATGCTCCATCTACCCGCGTTAACATCAATGCAAGTGGTGGTACCGACAAACTCACTTATTTTATAAATGCTGCTTATTTTCATCAGGGTGGAAACTTAAAGACTGAATCAAAATCGGTGTTGGGATATGATCCTTCCTCATGGATGGACCGCTATAACTTCAGGGCCAATTTGGATTATAAAGTTTCCAGGTCAGTAAAAGCATTTTTAAACATTGGCAGCTACATCGAACAAGTGAACATGCCATCGGCAACACTTTATGGTGGCGATACCGGATGGATGATGTCCGATTTAATCTATCAGGCGCAAACGATTCTTCCAATCACACCTGGTCCTACAACATTAGCCGGTTTTGGTGTAGCTCCCGGGCAAATTGTGTATCCGACCTATCTGGACAGAACTGCGTTTGAGATCATGAACAGGTATGGTTATCGCAAGGAGGTAAGGTCTAACCTTAATTCATCCTTTGGGGTGAATTGGGATTTGGGAAATCTCGTTACAAAAGGGTTAAGTGCAAAGGGAATGATCTCCTTTGATTCGAAGTCGACTTCAGCGGAAGACGGATATAAAAACGAACGTCAATATTCTGCCAATGTTAATACCACAACTGACCAATTGACCTATGCAGTTAGCCGGGCAAATGAAACATTGCTGGCAATCGCCAAGGGGGTAGATTCACGCTATAATATCAATATGCAGGGATCGGTCAATTACATCCGAACTTTTGGCGGGAAACATAACGTTACCGGAATGATTTTAGGACAACGTGACTATTGGGAAACCACTGTCGGGGAGATCCCTCATAATGTGATCGGTCTATCAAGCCGTTTCACCTATAATTATGACAACCGTTATCTCGGTGAAGTAAATATGGGATACAATGGTTCAGAGCAGTTTGCTCCCAAAAACAGGTACGGATTTTTCCCTGCTGTATCCCTGGGTTGGGTTGCAAGCAACGAAGATTTCCTTAAAGAGAATAAAATAGTGACTAATCTTAAACTTAGGGCTTCTTATGGTAAGGTAGGAAACGATCAAATGGGATCGTCACGTTTCCTTTATCAAAGCGATATTCAAGTGGGAAGCGGTCCGCTTACTAGTTTAGGTTTGGGCCAGGGTATTAACCAGGGGCTTTTGGGAAATACCAGCGTCTCCTGGGAAATCGCAAAAAAGCAAAATTATGGCATTGATATACAGTTGATTAAAGATTTCACCTTCACTTTCGACTATTTCTTCGAAAACCGGAGCAGTATCCTGATCTCGCGTGGCACTGTGCCTACCTTCCAGGGAGTTCCTCTTGGTAATCTTCCAAAAGTAAATATGGGGATGGTTGACAACCATGGGTTTGAAGCTGAAATTAACTATAATAAGAAATTTACTAAAGATTTTTCACTGATGGTTATGGGTAATTATGGGTTTAACCGTAATAAGGTGAAGTTTCTTGATGAACAGATCCGCGATGCTTCCTATATGATGAGGTATGGATCAACCGGTTACAGACTTGGACAGGCAACTGGTTATGCGATTGACTACAGGAATGGCAACGGCTATTTTAATTCGGCTGAGGAATTGGCAACTTATCTGACTAAGACAAAATATGCATCTGGTTCACCTCGTGTAGGAGATTTTAAGTACCTTGACCAGAATGGTGATGGCGTTATAGACGATAAAGATGTTGTACCAATCGGTTATTCCAATATCCCGGAAATAAACTTTGGTCTCACTGTCAGCCTGCATTACAAAGCTTTTGAATTAACCCCTTTTTTCCAGGGTGTTTCTCATTACTCAAGTAATTATGCGAACCAGGGTGTTTACGAAAATACCAAATTGGGTACTTACTTCGGATATACCAGAACGGCCTGGACAGCAGCACGGTATGCTGCAGGAGAAAAAATTACCTATCCTGCTCTGAGTACAGTAAGTAATTCAAATCACAGGGCCAACAGCTTCTTCATAATGGATCGCTCATTTGTCAGACTGAAGAATCTTGAGCTGGCTTATACGCTTCCTGAAAGAGCTCTTAGGATGTTGGGCATTCACAAGATGCGACTTTTTATAAGTGGAGATAACTTATTTACATGGTCTAACCTGAGAATGGCTCATCTTGATCCGGAAACTTCGGGATCACTTACCTACCAGCAGACAAAGATGAAAAACATTGGAGTGAACATTACTTTCTAATCTTCAAATTATAGAAAATATGAAAATTAAATATATCGTTTTAACACTTACATTATTGATAATAACCTTAGGTTCATGCAAAAAGGCGTTGGATATGGCGCCTGACGGTAAATTGACGATGGACCAGGTTTTTGCCGATAACGATAAGGTGGGGGCATTTCTTAATAGTTGTTATACGAATATGCCTGCGAAAGGGACAAGGTATTATTTTTGGATGAGAGGTCCAGTTGATGCCAGTGATGATGCCTGGGATACTGATGCTGAGGCTGAACCATCACTTGTGTCGGGACGTTGCTATAATGGTGATGCTTCGGCAAACAATCACCCTTTGACCAATATCAGTTCTGATATGGGAAATGGAGATTATTACGCCAGATACTGGAATTCAATCCGCAATTGTGCTATATTTATTAGTCGGATTGACAATGCTACAGTATTGAGCGAAACTGACAGAAAACGCTGGAAAGCTGAAGCATACCTGCTCAGGGCATATTATTATTCCGAATTATTAAAATGGTTTGGACCTTCACTGGCAATCGAAAAAGCACCTTTCAACTATTCTGATGACTTCTCCAAATTAACAAAGGAGAGTTATTATAATGTGGCCAAATTTATCATGTCGGATTGTGACGTGGCTTTGGCTACTGCTGAATTACCCTGGAGGATAACCACTGCAAGTGAAGCAGGACGTGTCAATAAAGCAATGGCTGAGGCTATTAAAGCGAAAATGATTCTATTTGCTGCCAGTCCGCTCTACAATGGAGGGCAAGATTATTGGCAGGAGGCTTATACGGTTAACAAAGCCTCTCTGGCAAATCTGAAGGCAAATGGTTTTGAGCTTTATAATAACGTGAATTTTCCACAGACTTTTCTTTCTGATGTGGCTTTTATCGGAACTGAAAAGAATACCCAGGCTGCACTCTATAATGAATATTTTTGCAATAACATGGCGTATTCATCCACTCCTGTAGATAAGGAAACGATTTATCAGAGCCGTGATGGCCAGGGAAATATATGGGATATCGATGGGATTGGTGCACAGGATGGTTACAAATCAGGGACTTGTCCATCGCAGGAGTTGGTTGATTCCTATGAAACGACGGATGGACAGCCAATTCTCGATTTGGCGACACCTTACCTGGACGATCAACACCTGCAACCTAATTACAATGCCGCAAATACGTTATATTCTGCTACTAACCCTTATGCAAACAGAGATCCCCGTTTCTATGCTTCCATATATTATAATGGTTCAAAAAGAAAATGTTCCTGGAGTTTCCCGGAGGTTCCGCAATCTTTCGAGAATTACCCGGCAGCAGCAGGCAACAGGACCAGAATTATTTCTACTTATATTGATGAGCCGCAAACAGGTATCCATGCAACCACCAGAAAGGCAACTCGTACCGGCTATTTTGAAAGGAAATTTTTGCATCCTAATGCTGGAAATGATAATCCAGTCGGTGGAGCCAATACCAAACTTTTCCGTTTGGGTGAGGTGATTCTCAATTTTGCAGAAGCTGCAGCTGAGGCTGGAGTATTGGATGAAGCTACAAAAGCTGTAAATGAGATTAGAACAAGGGCGGGGATGCCCAATTTACCGTCATCATTATCAAAAGACGATTTAATCTTACGGATCAAGAATGAACGCAGAGTCGAACTTGCGTTGGAAGAAAATCGCTATTTTGATATTCGGCGCTGGTCACTGCCTACCGGGGATCTTTCCAAGACAGACCGTTGGGTTACAGCAATGGCAATTACGAGAAATTCTGATGGTACTTATTCCTATGCCCGTCGTACAGTTCGTGCCAATGAGCGTTTGAATTACACCAATAAGTGGCTCTGGTTACCTATTCCGCTGAATGAGGCAAATGCCTTAAAAGCCAGTACAGGGGTAGATTGGCAAAATACGGGTTGGTAGCAATTATAGTTATTTAAAGGCCTTAAAATGATAAATCATATGATACATAAATTAACGATAAAAAGAACATTGCTGTTGGCGTTTATGCTCATGTTCTCCCTCGGGACAACAGTTAGCGCTCAGAAACTGGCAGCTTCTTTCAATGGGATTGTTACTGATGAGTTCGGAAAACCACTAGCCGGCGTAACGATTAATGATGAAAGTGGAAAAACCGGAACAACTACCAATTTAAAGGGTGAATACTCCATCATTAATTCTGATATCACGAAGCTGGTTTTCTCCGACTTTGGTTATATCACAAAAAAGGTTGCCGCAGGAGAAATGGAACGGATGGATGTTCAGCTGATTTGGGATGCTCATAAAAAAGGTGAAGTCATTCAACTCGGTTATACCTCACAACTTAGGAACGATATTTCGGGATCTGTCGCAACAGTAAGTGGTACGGAGCTTGAAAAATCGCCGGTTGCAAACCTGACCATGGCTTTTGCCGGACGTCTTGCAGGATTAACCACCCAGGAGACCTCTTCTGAATTATCCAGGGCAAATACCAATTTGTATATACGTGGTCTTTCAGGGGCAAGGGGTAATGGACCACTTGTGATGATCGATGGAATTATTGTTTCTTATAATAGCAACCAGACCCTTGACTATATCAGTTCCAATGAAATTGAATCTGTTACAATTCTTAAAGATGCCTCCACAGAGGCTCTATACGGAATTCAGGGGGCAAATGGCTTGATGGTTATTACGACCAAACGGGGTAAAAAAGGCGAAGCTCAGATTACAGCTAGTCTGGATCAATCAATGCAACAGGTAACTACTCAGCCAACATTTTATAATTCTGGTGATTATGCCGAAATGAGAAATCAGGCGGCATACAATGATGGACATGGCCAGAACTATCTGTTCAGTGCTGATCAAATAGCAAAATACCGCGCCGGCAATGATGCTATGTATCCCAATAATAACTGGTACGACAAATACATGAAAAGTTTTGCCACAATGCAACGGGTTGGTATTAATGTAACCGGAGGAAACGACAAGGTACGTTATTATTCAAATATCAATTTTATGCATCAGGGAGGACAATTTATTACAGATCAGACCAAATATAACCCTGACGCAAACAATACCTGGATAAATTATCGTTCAAATGTTGATGTGAACCTGAATAAATACCTTAAAGCTTACATCCGGTTAAGTGGTAACATCAAAAGAGAAAGGACTGCCGGTTCAAGTAATGCGAATATTTATGCCAGCCTGTTCCAGATTCCGCCGACAATGTACGGACCTAAAACACCGGATATTCTTGATCCAAAAACCGGAGCTGTAGTTACTCCGGGTCAGGTGATCACTACAGAACGTGTGGCAAACCCTACTTATGGGATGCTTAACCGTTCAGGATATGTCAGGAGTACCGTAACCAATATTACCTCACAGTTTGGGCTTGATCTGGATATGAGCTTTCTTACCAAAGGATTGAATCTGACCGGCATATTTGCTTATCAAACCAACTCGGTGGGAAGTTTAAGTACAACTCAAAACTATGAGCGCTGGTTACGATCAAGCAATCCGGATACACTTGTATTCACTAAGAAAGGATCAGATAATAATACGCCGTTAGCCTATGGTAAATCCTCTTCATTCTACTACAATCTCACCTATAATGCAGCGCTAAACTATAAACGCAACTTCGATAAACACCAGATTGGCGGGATGGCCTATTTTTTCTACCAAAATCTCACCAAAGCAGATAATTCCATCCCAGGATTGCTTCCTTATAACAGGATAAGTTCAGGGGCAGAAGGTACTTATGGTTACGATGGTAAGTATTTGGTTAAATTTGACGTTGGTTACTCAGGCTCTGAACAGTACGCACGTAGCAGTCGGTATACTACAACACCTTCAGCTTCAGTTGCATGGGTGGCTTCAGACGAGGCTTTTATGGCTGATCTGAAATGGTTGAGTAATTTGAAAATAAGGGGTTCATACGGTAAGACAGCTAACGACCAAAGTGGACTTGCCCGTTTTGCTTATCTTGACAACATCACGGTTACAAGTGGAGGCAATATCGGATATCTGCAGTACACCGTCAATGAAAATCAGGTTGGTAATCCTAACATACAGGCTGAGGTATCTACAAAACAAAACTTAGGTTTGGACATGGGGTTTTTCAATGCGCTCTCTGTCACAGTGGACGTTTTCAAGGAACAGATGGATAATATGATTGTCAGTGCCGTATCAACCGTCCCGCTCTACCAGGGTGTTCCGTTAGCCAATTATCCTCAAAGCAATGTCGGCATTTTCAAAAATAAAGGTTATGAGATTACTGCTGATTACAACAAAATGATCAATCACAATCTCACAATCAGCGTTGGAGGTGCATTTAGCTATGCCAAAAATACCCTTATTAAGGTAAATGAACCTGTAAAGTCTGCAGATTATACCTATAGAAAAGTGCAGGAAGGTTATTCTTATGGTCAGGAGTTTGGCTATTTGGTAGATTACAGTAAAGGGAACGGCTTCTTTAATACTCAGGCAGAATTGAATTCCAATACTTTGGTGTATGGTTTTGGCACCCCGAGACTTGGAGACCTTAAATATCAGGATCTGAACAAAGATGGAAAGATTGATGAACGGGATAAAGCTCCGATTGGATATGGTGCCTTGCCTTTGGTAACCTATGCTTTAAGAGGTAGCGCAACCTATAAGTCGTTTGATTTAAGTTTAATTTTCCAGGGTGTGGGAAAATATTCTACGATTTATTCCGGACAGGGTGTTTATGAAACTGATTACGACGGTGTCTTTGGATCCTTGCACAAAAATGCATGGACCCCGGAAAGGTACAGCACCGGCGCAAAGATTACTGCACCTGCACTTTCATTGGCCCAAACCGTAAATCAGCAGTCGAGTAATTATTACAATTATGACAGGTCATATTTACGTCTGAAGAATCTGCAGTTGGCCTATACACTTCCCGCTTCAATAGCAAAATCTATTTCGGTAGCGAGAGTGAGAGTTTTACTAAGCGGACAGAACCTGATTACGTGGGATAAAATGAAGTCAAAAGACTTTGGACCGGAGGGTAGCTATACTACATTTCCTGTTTACCGGGTATACAATTTAGGTGTAAATGTCTCTTTCTAATCGGTCGGGTAAATACATAAATCAGAAAAATTATTTAGTATGAAAAAATATAAAATATTTACAGTCCTATTTGCGACGTTCCTCTTGTTCTCGTGTAACGATAAGCTGGATCTGCTAACTGACGGACGGATATCTATGGATCAGGTCTTTAATGATTATAACAGGACCCGGGGTTATCTCAATTCTTGTTACGGCTTCTGTCCAGCCCCTTATATGGACAGGGCTTCCTTCAGTGACGAAGCGCAGGATGCAGATGATGTTACACCGGGTTCAAGGTATATTAACTGGTATGGAGGAAGTATCACTACGTTATCTTATCCTACTTATTCAGCTGATGGGAGTCCCTGGGGAAGCCTTTATACAGGGATCCGCAAGTGTAATGTGTTTCTTGAAAGTATCAAAACTGCAACTGTTTATGCTACGGATGCTGAAAAAGGGCAATGGACAGCCCAGGCCCTTACTTTACGTGCACTCTATTATTTACAACTGATAAAACGTTATGGTGGTGTTCCAATTTTTGATAAACCTCTTGCCATTAATCATGATTTTTCAAAAGATAAGAGAGCTTCTTTTGCTGAAGTAGTTAAATTTATCCTGGCTGATTGCGACCTGGCTTTAACTTATCCCGCTACTCAGGATGGTTTTTCATGGAACATCTATGACAATCAGTTCGGATATATGTCCCGAGCTGTAGCTTATGCGATTAAATCACAGGCTGTTACCTATGCTGCTAGCCCCCTTTGGACTGACGGCACCTATACCTGGGCAATGGCAACAGCAATTAACGCGGAAGCATTATCCCAATGTATTACCAATGGGGGTTATAAACTCTTTGACGTTGTTCCGGCTTCCAATATCGCACAGAATCCCTATGCGCTTTATTTCATTACCAGTTCGAACGATCAACGGGCTGTTGATAAAGAAACTATTTATCAATGCGGCGGACAAATGGCAATCTGGCAATATGCAGGGATGCCTACTAATCCAAGCATGAGCAGAACGGGACCTTGTCCTACTCAGGACCTGGTGGATAGTTATGAAATGGTCAACGGCGAAGCTCCAATAACCGGATATTCTGATGCCAGTAAGTTAGTGCCTGTTGTAAACAGTGCTTCCGGTTATGATCCTTCTAATCCTTATGCAGGTCGTGATCCAAGGTTTTATGCCTCTGTGTATTACAATGGTGCGGTCAGATATTTGGATCAGCCTTTGATAACTGCCGGCATGAAATTTACAGCTACAAATTCTTTTACTGCAATCAGCACGCTATGTCCAAGTTGGGGAAATGCGATTGGGAACCTTACTTTATCCCTTTATAAATTTAATGGAACCTACACCTCAAGTGTTTCAGGAACCCCCATAGCAACAAATACTTTTGTGAATTTTGCTGATGGCGCTAGTCTGGCGCTCATATTTGATGCCCAGCCGGGAGGAGATTATGTATGGGAACTTAGTCATGGAACAGAAACTGTAGGCGTTTGGAAATGGAATGAAACCAACGGAACTTCGCAAAGCTACTTAAATGGATCAGGCGTTTCAGGCAATTACCGTAGCAGTATTGCATATTTACCTGGTGTTTATACTCTGTTAGCAACTGGATCCTCTCAAACCCCGGTAGGTATTTCAGACGGTAAAATTGTTGAAACCTATGTTGGTGGCGCAGAAGAGATTTCTGATATTAGCCGCATTAATACCCGGACTGGATATTACCAACGTAAATTCAATAATTATAAATCAACGCTTAGTAATAGTGCTGATGGAGCTGTCAGATTATTCCGTTTGGCTGAACTTTATCTGAACTTTGCTGAATCTGCAAATCAGTCAGCCGGACCAGATGTTGCCATCTCATCAAGCAGTTTAACTTTAAGCGCCAGAGATGCAGTTAATGCTGTTCGCGCCAGGGCTGGTATGCCCGCTTTTCCCGCTGGTATGGCTAAAGATGCCTTTGAAACGAAATATCGGAACGAACGTCGGATTGAACTGGCATTCGAAGAGCATCGTTTCTTTGATGTCAGACGCTGGAAAATTCTGGACCAGACCGATAAATTTGTTACTGGTATGAGGATTACCAAGACCGGAGCAAACCTTACCTACAACCGCTTCAAATTTGCCGACAGAAACTGTTCATCATCAAAATGGTTAATGTATCCTATTGACCAGGCTGAAGTTGACAAGGTTGCCGGAATTACACAGAACCCCGGCTGGTTGGATTAATTGAATTTTGTAATTTAAAATGACAGATTATAAATAAAAACACTTTGAGCTTCCAGGAACCAATTTCTGGGAGCTCAATTTGACATATTAAGCTATGAAGTCGGAATAAAATTCAGAAATATTTGAATTATTTTTAGTCTATAAAACTGAAAAAAACTTAATATCTGATTTTCATGCCGACAACAGGCAGAACCCGACGTGATATATTTCGAATTTGACACGTCGGGTTTTGTATCAAAAAAATCTAACTTTCATTAAATGTGCTCATTAAGAATATTTTCCGTATTGGGTTTATTGTTTCTGCTCATCCAGGGCTGCAGTTCATATAACGATCAGCGGGTAAATTATGATATAGCTGCATTTTACTGGCCGGCATATCATTATGAACCCCGTTTGGAACGTATTTTCCCTGAAAAAAGGGGAGAATGGGAAATCATTTACCATGCAAAACCTAAGGAGGCCGGGCATCTGCAGCCAAAAGTTCCTTTATGGGATTACCCGGATGAAGCCGACCCTAAAGTGATGGATCGAAAAATTGAGGCAGCTGTTTCTCATGGCGTGAATGTTTTCATTTTCGACTGGTACTGGTATGATGGGAAACCACTACTTGAAGATTGCATCAACAATGGCTTTTTAAAAGCCAACAGTAACCGCATGAAATTTTATATCATGTGGGCTAACCATAATGCCACATCGTACTGGGATGCAAAAAATCCCAACAAAGATTCGGTTTACTTTATGGGTGGCGTCAATCGTCCAGCCTTTAACGCCATCGTGGATCGCATTATTAAAAACTATTTTTCCCAATCCTCTTATTATAAAATAGATGGCAGGCCCGTGTTCTGTATTTATGAACTAAAAACATTTATTGATGGTTTTGGCAGCCCCGAAGCGGCAAAAGAGGCACTCGATTATTTTCGGAAAAAAACAGTGGAAGCGGGATTCCCGGGGTTACATCTTCAGGGAATTTTGTGGTCTGCACTACCTTCAACCCTTACCGGAGTTCCGGCTGATCGGGTGAAAACTCAGGATAACGTTTTAAAATATTTTGGTTTCAACAGCATAACGAACTATTGCTGGGCACATCTTCAGAATCCGGACGGGGATTATGAGAAGTGGGCCGATGCATCAACCAATATGTGGAAAGATTTTAGCCGCGATTTTTCTATTCCCTATTTTCCCAATGTCACCGTAGGATGGGATGCCAATCCACGGTTTTTGTTTAAAAGCGGATATATTACCAATTCAACCCCGGATAAGTTTTTAAAATATATCCATAAAGCGATGGTGTACGCCGATACTCATCCCGGACAAAAGAAACTGATTACCATCAACGCCTGGAACGAATGGTCCGAAGGGAGTTATCTGGAACCGGATACTCTCCACGGTATGAAATATCTTGAAGCTATAAAAAAAGCACTAAAGGAATAATTGATTAAATGAAGAAATTATTGTCAGCTATTGCATTTCTCGCTATTGCAGCAAATTTATTGGCACAGGTTACTCTCTCCAATTATGGGAATGGATTGCCTGCGACCGACGCCCTAGGTCGGAAATTGCCTGTGAAAAGTGAAACCGGCAAGCAGCGGAATAAATTGGTAGGCATCTTTTACTGGACCTGGCACACCGATGATAATGCCACATTTTCACCAGTACTGAACATTACAGAAATATTAAAACAGTATCCCCTTGCCGCAACCGATGCCAGTCATCCGGCATGGCTGGGGCTTACAGGGGGAGTTTTTTGGTGGGATGAACCGTTATTTGGATATTACCGGACAACCGATGAATGGGTGCTGCGCAAACATGCCGAAATGCTTGCGGATGCAGGTGTGGATGTGGTATTTTTCGACTGCACCAATGGTACATTTACCTGGAAATCTTCCTATACGGTATTGTTAAAAGTATGGGAACAGGCCAGAAAAGACGGTGTGAATACCCCTCAGATTTGCTTTTTGCTCCCTTTTGGCGCAAGCACCAATTCCCTGGTCATACTTAATGAATTGTACACTGAACTCTACCAACCGCAATTATATCAGGATTTATGGTTTATGTGGAACGGCAAACCATTGATCATGGCCTATCCGGAAAGTCTGGTTAGTCAAGGCGATGGATCTGCGGCAATGAAATTTGCAGCTACTTCTCCATTTTATGCGATCAATACATCATGTCCCAGCTGGGGAAATAGTATCGGGAATATAACCCTGACGTTATATCAATGGAATACCAGCTATGCTCAAAGTATTTCTGGTATTCCCATTGCGACGAAAACCTTTCTCAACTTCGCCGATAATGATAAAAATATACTGACATTCCCTCAGCAGGGGAGTGGTGAATATATCTGGGTATTAAGTAATGGCACTGAACAGGTGGGTGTCTGGAAATGGACCGACAGCTCCGATCATGTAACAAGTTATTATAGCGGAGTTCAGGTTTCGGGTAGTTACGAAAGTGAGATATCCTATAATCGGGAATACATTTTTACCAGACTTACTTCCGGAACTGTTCATACACCTGTTGCAGTTACTTCCGGCATTGATCAGCAAGTGATCAACAACATGAAATCCTTCTTTACCTTTCGTCCCGGACAACCTGATTATGTTAGCGGCCCATCCCGCAACGACCAGTGGGGATGGCTGGAGAATTATCCGCAGCACGGTTACGGACCCAAATCCGGTGGGGGCTATGAACAGGCAACAGTTGGAGTGGCTCAGAATGCATCCGATGCCAGTGGCGGTCATGCCAGTGGCTTTAACACCCCGCTTACTTATGGCCGTAGCTATACCAAAGAAATTGGACAATCTTCGCGTACCGATGCCTGGTTATACGGGTATAATTTTCAGGAGCAATGGGGACGTGCCAATATTATTGACCCAGATTTAGTATTTGTTACTGGATGGAATGAGTGGATTGCCGGTCGTTGGTTCGACTGGGATGTGAAACCATTTGCCTTTGTCGATGAATATTCGGCAGAAAAAAGTCGGGATATCGAACCTGTAAAATCGTGGGGAAACAAGGGCGACGTCTATTACATGCAGTTAATAAGTAATATACGTAAATTTAAAGGGATGGCAGATGAATCGGTTGCTTCGGCTGCCCAAACCATTGATATGAATGACCTAAATTCCTGGGGTAATGTTGAACCTGTTTACAACTCCTATAAGGGAAACACCATACACCGCGATAGTCCTGGACAAGGGACAACGCTGACTTACACGAATACCACGGGACGAAATGATCTGATTTTAGCCAAAGTGGCCCGCGATAACGATTACCTCTGGTTCTATGTCGAGACTGCCGATCCGTTAACCTCAAGCTCAGACCCAAAATGGATGCGACTGTTTATTGATATTGACCGGAACAAGGCAACCGGATGGGAAGGTTTCGATTTTGTAATTAACCGTTTGAATCCAGGTTCAACTGCAACGATTGAAAAAAGTGATAGTACCTGGAACTGGAGCAAGGTTGGGGAAGCACAATATATCGTAAATGGGAAAACATTGGTAATAAAAATAGGACGATCAATTCTAGGAGCAACCAATGATAAACTATTGAATTTTGAATTTAAATGGAGCGATAATATGCAGGAAGATGGAAATATTATGGATTTCTATGTCAATGGGGATGTTGCACCGTCAGGAAGATTTAATTACCATTATTTTACCAACACGACGCCAGTAACTCCAATAATTACTCCATCCTCATTTTTAATCTATCCGAATCCTACAAAAGATATCGTTTATCTCACCTTCCCATTGGCGACTTCAAATAATTCACGGGTAACCATTTATAACATTGGTGGGCAGTTATTATGGCAAAAAAAATACGCCGATTCGGTATTGACTGATTGGATTAATATGGATTTCATTAAAAATAAAGGGGTATACATTATTCAATTCAGCAATCGCGAAAAAAGTGAAACGAAGAAACTTATTGTCATTTAAGTAATAAGGAGTAAAATGGATATGTTCAAACAGTTTTATTGGAATGTTTACAGTGGTAATTTTTTTGGATTACTGGCGCTAGTAGTCGTTCTGACGACTGTTTGTTCACCCTTAAAGGCAGGGAATAAAGTTAAGGTTGAGGATCAATTTACCCCTTTAGCAGCAAAATCAATCTGTTTCAACGGCTATCTGGAAGATTATATTCAGAATTCAATTATCCACTGGAACAAAGGGGTTGTTCCTTATACCGCACTGGTTGAGAAATTCAGAACTGGAAGATCTTTTTTCGCTCAGGGTGAGATGTGGGGTAAAGCTGTCCGGTCGGGATGTATGTTTTACAGATATACCCGGGACCCTGAATTAAAAAAAATTCTCAAGGCTACAGTTACTGACCTGTTGACGACCAGGCGTGTAAATGGAACTATCAGCTGTTCAGAAATATCTGATCAGCCTGATGGACCTGGAGGCGATTTGTGGGAAAGGAAATATGTTTTACTGGGGTTAGACGAGTATTATATGCAGGTGGAAAGAGATCCAACGGTTTTACAGGCAATGATTGACCAGGCCGACGGTATCATTTCGCAGATTGGTCCTGCTCCGAAAAGCCGAATTGTCGATCAGGGCTGGAGTCCAAACCATATTGAGTCGAGCACGGTTCTTGAACCAATCATGCGTTTGTATAAGCTGACCGGTTACCAGCGCTATCTCGATTTTTCCCGTTATATTGTTGAAATTGAAGGGGGTGCCAAAGGATTTAATGTTATTGAAGATGCATTTAATAACAAGGCTCCAGAACAAATAGGTGGAGATTACCCTAAGGCATACGAGATGATGTCGCTCTTTGAAGGGTTAGTTGAATATTATCGGGTAACCGGAAATGAACACTGGAAACTGGCTATTATTAATCTGTATCACAATATTATAACCAACGAAATTACCATTATTGGGAACGGTGGCGGTGATCAGCCTTATCATGCGGCAGTGGCTGGTGAAGGTTGGGACAATACTGCATTTGAACAAACCAATCCAATGATAAAAAGGATGATGGAGACTTGTGTAGGTGTTACCTGGATTAAATTGTGCAGCCAGATTTTACGTTTGACCGGTGACCCTATGACCGTGGACATGATTGAAAAATATGCCTATAACGGACTTCTAGGAGCGATGAAGCCATCGGGAGACGGATTCAGCTATGTCAATCTGCTCAATGGGGTAAAAACAAATCCCGAAGGTTGGGGCGGATTGGTCGGTGGGGTTTATGTCACCTGTTGCAACTTGAACGGACCAATGGGTCTGGCTTATCTCCCTTATGTGGCTGTGATGAATTCGGCTTCGGGACCTGTGATCAATCTTTACTATGCGGGCTCTGCTACAGCATTAACGGCCGGCAAAAAAAATGTCCGTCTCGAGTTTGAAACCAAATATCCTCTTTCGGGTGAGGTTGTCGTGAAAGTAACACCAGCAGTACCTGAAAAATTTACCATGCGGTTGCGTATTCCCGAATGGAGCAGAGCAACTATCTTAAAAGTTAATGGAATAGCAGTTTCAGCCATTCCGGGTAAATATGCCGAAATCAACCGGGAGTGGGCTTCAGGTGACAAGATCGTGTTATCGATGGATATGCGGTGCCGCATTATCGATTCTCCGCACGGAAGTAATCGTTCCGGCGACAATTTTCAGGCAATAATCAGGGGACCGATTGTGCTGGCAAGGGATGAGAATATGGATACAAACTTTAATCAACCTATTAATATTCAATCAACTGATGGTTGTGTAAGCGCCTTGGCAGAACCGGGAAACACTCTACCTTATAGGTTATTGGTTAAAATTCCGACAGGGGATGGATTTATTTGGATGGTGGATTACAGTTCCGTAAACAGTTGGTCGGGGAAAAAGGTGTGTACATGGCTGCCGAAAATCAGATGATCCAAGTTGATTTTTTGATAGTTATGAAATTATTCGAAAAGTTGTCATGAGAATTAAGGGATATTGAATTATGGGTCTGGGAATAATAAAATATGTCAAGGTTATAATGGTTGGTATCGCAATTACACTACTTGTAACGTGTAAAAATGGCTCCTCATCGGTGAAGATTCCGGATCAGGCAGTTACCACAAAGTATGCGGAAGTTCCGGGTGTAAAAACCGGCTGGGATATCTATACAGGAGGTGTTTATCGTTATGGGCCATCCATAATTCTAAATTCTGACGGTTCCATTGACGCATGGTTTGCAGCTCCTGGTGATTTCTTTGGGGATAAAATAAAGAACTATAACGATCCCGATCCCCAGGTGGCGATTAGTCTTCCAGCTGCGGTTACCGCTGGCCAAAAATTTTCAGCAAATGAATCTTTCTATGCCATTCAGGTAGCCTGCCCCAACTGGGCTTCAACTAATAGCAGTTTAACGTTGAATTTTTATCAGTGGAACAAGGATTATATTACAACTACTGAAGCTCCCGCTATTTCATCGGTTATATTTATTAATTATTTAGACAATCAGAATCTTACGATAAGTAACGATAATAAATTTCCTGCCGGTGATTATCTGTGGGTGTTAAGTAATCCCTCCGGCTCGGCTGGTGTATGGAAAAAAACGGGTATTAAAAGCGGTGTTACCAACTATTTTAATGGGGAAATTGTAGATGGAAATTATTCGTCCTGGATGTTAATCAATAAATCATCAGGTACCAGCTACTGGGATCAGGTGGCGTATCGTCGCTCTTTAGATAATGGTGTCACCTGGAGTGATGACCAAATGGTACTCAAACCCACCGAATATAGTCGGGATCAGTTTTCGGTATGCGACCCTGGAGTGGCAAAATGGGGTGGATTTTATTACCTGGGGTATACTTCAACTGAAGACGTACGGGGTACAAACAACCAGGTCTATGTTTGCAGAGCGTTATCACCTGCAGGACCTTGGGAAAAATGGAATGGAACAGGATGGGGAGGCGATCCACAACCTGTGATCACCTATACTGAAAGTCCGGACTTTTTTGGAGCCGGTGAACCATGTATGGTTGTAAAGAATGATACCCTCTTCTTTTTTTATTCATGGAATTCCGATGCTGCAAATGCAATAACAACAAGGCTTTCGACTGTTTTAGCAACTGAAGTGAACTGGCCTTTAAAGCTAAAAGATCAAGGTACCGTTATCAATAAGACATCTATTGCAGGAGCAGATCATTGCGATATAAAATACAGAGACGATATTCAGAAATTTCAGGCAATACATACTGCATCGAGAATGACCTCTGCAAGTTTTATTGTCTTGTGGGAATCTGCTGATGGGATCAATTTTAAAAAAGTGGCAGAGATGCGTGACAAACTGAACCCCTTTCTTCATAATTGTGGCTGGAGTGGTGATGAATCAGGTCATATTAATCCTGGAAAACAACAATTTATATCTTATGCCTATGGTCCGAATTGGGCAAACTGGAAAACAGCCTGGCATCCGTTAACCTTTAACCCTTGAGATATGAGATCATATTTAATAAGCGCTAATAAACTGATTATTAAAATTTTGTTCTTTGGCTTTTTTTCTAAAAGCCCGTGCTCAATATCCTCAAAAACAATGTTGTAAACAGTGAATCGATTGATCAACAGATATTTAAGAATGAAAATAACTATAAAAAAATGTTCAAACGAATGACATTAAACTATAATACAACTGAATGTCCCGATACTATTTTACGGAATATTACATCTGTGAGATTAGGTCCTCTTTTGCGATATTCCGTTATGATTTTGTTGTTTCTTACAGCAACGTTAATGTTCATCTCTTGCAAGAAGAGCGCGATAATTAAGCCGGTGGTACCTGTTGTGAAACCAACAGATTCGGTGAAGTATCAAAATATTGTACTGACATCAGGTAATCAAATTCAAATAAGCCAGAAAACTACTTACCAATACGAACTGAACACCACGGGTACAGATCCTTACCTGTATTTGGATCCTCTCATAGCTTCCAACCCTTCTGATTCTTTAGTGCTTACCTTCGAATATCAGAGCTCTGCTGATATTGGTGTTATGCAAATCTTTCTGGCCTCCCCAATTACGGAAGCACGTTCAGTTAAAACGGAATTAGTCCCTGCATCAACTGGTTGGAGTTCATATTCGATCGATTTAAGTGACGAAATTAAGCTGCTCAGCTGGGGAAGTGCAGGTGATTTTTTACGAATGGATTTTGGGAATCAGATGGGTTTAACGATTCAAATCCGGAACATTTATTTGAGAGGCCTAAATGCTGCAGAAAAGGCTGCAGCGTCGGCCCGTGCCGAATTGATCAAAAACGATTTGTCACTCGAATCCAATCTTAATAAATACCTCACTACTTCATTCAGTTCCCTGATAAGTGAAGTGAATGTTGGTGTTTCATCAATTAATATTAAAGGTAACTATTCCGGGTCCGGCGAATTCAGTCTATGCGAAATTACTCCTTGTGATCATCTGACCCAAATCACTAAATTTGTAAATAAAGTTGGATTAAGTGCTCCTGTTTTCTCAACGGACATGGATCGTTTTATCACCCGTAATGGTTTTAAATACGACCGGCTTTTGTCGAAATGGGTGATTGCAAAAATTGGAGCTACAGCTGATGAGGTAGTTTCGTATGCCAGATATGCCGGAAAGATTACTCCTGTGCAAACAATGGCTTCACAAAGGCCGGTCAGTAAAAAGGGTTTAGGCGGATATTCGATTAGCAGAGGATTTGAGTCAGACCTGGATGATTTGAATATATCGAGTGTTACGGTGAATATTACCCCAACAAGTTTTATGTATACGCAATTACATGGCAATGCCTTTGCGCATACTTATGGAGATAAAACCTACTATTTTGATCAGGCTCAGGTGGAGGAACTGGATCGGACAATGAAAGCTGCTTATTCCCGGAATATCGTTGTAGCTGCGATTATTCTGATTCAGCCGGCTTCACAATGTGCAGATCCTGAGATTGGTCGCTTGCTGCAGCATCCGAGTTTCACCTCTGAAGGCATTTTTACAATGCCCAATATGACCAATCCGGAGAGTGTAAATTGCTATGCAGCAGCGCTCGATTTTCTCGCCAGCCGGTATTGTCGCGATGACAATTCCTACGGTCGTATACACCACTGGATCATGCATAATGAAGTGGATGCCGGAATGTCCTGGACCAATATGGGCGATAAACCAATGCTGGTATACATGGATACCTATATCAAATCAATGCGGATGTGCTATAATATTGCCCGCAATTATGATGAAAACAGCGAGGTATTTGCCTCCTTCACCCACTCTTGGGCGAATTCAGTAGAGACGCCAATGTATACTTCCAAAAGTATGCTGAAAACACTAGTGGATTATTCGGGAGCGGAGGGTGATTTCCAATGGGGACTGGCCTATCATGCTTATCCGGAAGACCTTTTTGAGCCAAAAACCTGGAACGATATAGATGCCATCTTTAGCTTGAACACTCCATTGATCACATTTAAAAACCTGGAAGTGTTGAATACCTGGATTAAGAAGTCTGAAAATCTTTACAAGGGGAGCATCAAGCGAACAGTTTGGCTCTCAGAGAATGGCACTAATTCAAAAACTTATAGCGATCAGGATTTAAAGGAGCAGGCAGCCGGGTTTGCCTATACCTGGAAAAAACTGGAAACACTCGATGGTATTGATGCTTTTCAGTGGCATAACTGGATTGATAACAGAGACGAGGGTGGATTACATATTGGTTTGCGCCGATTCCCTGATGACAATACAGATCCGGGTGGAAGGAAACCTGTTTGGTATGCATATCAGGCAGCAGGAACAACTCAGGAGGATACCGTTTTTGATATCTATAAATCAGTGATCGGAATTCTAAACTGGAGTGAAGTCGTTTATACCACTCCAATTCAATAGGAATGACATTTGTATTTAGGGGAAAGGAAATAAATTTAAAATACATGAACGTAGTATCTATAGGTTTCTTTATCTGTTTTAACATCAGCCTGATAATCGTTTTTTCTCTTTTGGCACAGGAAAATCGCAATGTTATTTTGGATGATTTACGCTATAGGATTAGCCTCAAACCACAGGGCCTTGATTATACTTTGGTTGGATTCAAGGTCAGGACAAATAGAAAAGCAATATCAAAAAATGGAAATAAGCTGAAGAGCTGTTACCCGCTTTCAAAATCAGGGTTTGATGAAATTGCAAAAGTGCCTTTGCAGATAATAGAAAATCAAGATATTGCACTTTAAAATTTTAATGTTAAATACTTATTCCTTGCAATAATGAGACAGATTTTAAGAATAATGCTTATATCCATGGTGATTCTGGTTTTTTCAATGCTATCCGGGAATTCCCAAAACAGTCGTATCAGCAGTGATCAATGGGCTGCAACTGATGGTCTTGGACGCAGGTTGCCGGGTGAGCCTGAAGTGGGAGCTACAAGGAAGGACAAGTTTGTTGCCATTTTCTACTGGACATGGCATCAGGGGGATGATGATACAACCTATCAGGTGAAAAATATCACCGAAATTGTAAGAAAATACCCCGAAGCGATGAAAGATTACCATCATCCGGCATGGGGAACCAAACAGCCTGGGTTTTTCTATTGGGAGCAGCCCCTTTTTGGATATTATAAAACCACCGATGCATGGGTTTTACGTAAACACGCAGAATTGCTGGCCGACGCCGGTGTTGACGCTGTCTTTTTTGACTGTACCAACGGAACCATTACCTGGCAGGATTCATATGAAGCATTGCTAAACGCATGGGATAAGGCTCAAAAAGATGGAGTGAAAGTTCCTAAAATTGCCTCAATGCTTCCTTTCGGTCCCTCTGAAAATGCGTTGGTTTCACTTCGGCAACTTTACCATGATCTCTATCAACCTGGCAGGTATAAAAATCTCTGGTTCTTTTGGAAAGGTAAACCTTGCATCATGGGATATCCCGACAAACTTACCGATTCGGCAGAAGACCGGGAGATAGCCGGATTTTTCACTTTCCGCCCAGGACAACCAGACTATGTAAACGGACCCAAACGGAATGACCAGTGGGGATGGCTTGAGAATTATCCGCAACATGGTTATGTTAAGAGTGAAAATGGCAAATTCGAACAGGTTACTGTCGGAGTAGCTCAAAATGCCTGCCCGGCAACCAATGGCCATTGCAGTGCTTTTAATCTGCCGGGATCTTTTGGCAGAAACTTTAGTCAGAGAAATGGTTTTGATCCAAGGGTTGATGGCTACCTCTATGGATGGAACTTCCAGGAACAATGGGACCGTGCCTTCGAAGTTGATCCGGAGTTGGTTTTCATTACCGGATGGAATGAATATATCGCCGGTCAATGGTTGCCCAGAGATAGCTGGACCGGTGACCCTTTTTCCTTCGTGGATCAGTTCGACTGGAATCATAGTCGTGATATTGAACCCAATAAGGGATGGGGTGATAAGGGGGATTCCTATTACATGCAGTTGGTCGCTAATGTTCGGAGATTCAAGGGGATGGATGCACCTGCAAAGACATCAGCGCCAAAAACAATAAAAATCGGAAATACAAGCGACTGGGCCGATGTATTACCGGAATACAAACATTATAAAGGAAATACCATGCATCGCGATCACCCCGGACGCTATGACAAATATTATAAAAACAATTCAGGCCGGAATGACATTGTCGGGGCAAAGGTGGCGCGCGATGGTGAGAAGATATATTTCTATGCGGAAACTGCCGAAAAGCTTACTCCGATAACCGACCGCAATTGGATGATGTTATTCATTGATATTGACCGAAATAAATCGACTGGATGGAATGGATATGATTTTATTGTGAATCGTTTAAGTCCTAAAGGGAACAAGGTGATTGTTGAGAGAAATGTTGCCGGACGATGGGAGTGGGAACCGGTGGCAGAGACAAAATATGCAGTCCGTAATAATAAACTCGAACTGGAAATCAGTCGCGATATCCTGAATCTGATAGGAAAAGATATCAGTATCGAGTTTAAATGGAACGACAATATGCAGGAGAACGGGAATATTATGGACTTCTATGTCAATGGAGATACTGCTCCCGGGGGTCGTTTTAATTTTGTTTATTCTGAACATTAATGGATTCATCGACGAGTTTAAGAATGGGAAAGTTTTTAATTATTAGCGTTTTACTTCTTCAGGTTCAAGGATTTTTAATGGGTCAGCACTTGAGCCGAAGCTTAACTGTGCAGTCAAAAATGGTGGAACCATTTCCTTTTATTTCGGGCAAATTTTCCGGCAAGGAAATCCCGGAATCTCCTGACCCGCTGGTTGGATACAAATGGGGGAAGAGCTCTGCTAATGACGGTCTGGAGATCTATGTTTTGCATCCAAAATCGATTACGTGCAATCAGCCAGGTCAGGTAAAATTTGGCAATGACAATAGCCTGCCGATCAAAATTAATGGTCCGTGTGATTTATTTTTTGATTTCGGGAGAGAGAATGCCGGATGGCTGGAGTTTGATTCAGATAATCCTGGCGGAAAAATTGAGATGAGTATCAGCGAATACCGCGAACCAGCCATTTTAAATGCAGGAGCTCATCATCCTATTAAGACGCTGGTGCCAATCAGACACGGGTCGACCTATCGTTTGGAACTGAATGATGAATTGTACGAAGGAGTCCGGTTTGGATGGATTCATATTAAAACAGTCAACAGACCTTTTAATATAAACGATGTCCGGTTAGTTTGCCAGGTGAAACCTACGAATTACCAGGGAAGTTTTTCGTGTAGCAATCCTCTTTTGACCCGAATTTGGTATACAGGAGCTTATACCGTAAAACTTAACCTCCAAAAAGATTTTTTCGGAGCCATCCTGATGGAACGTAGTGATCGCTTTTCCTGGACAGGTGATGCCTACCCTTCCCAGGCGGCATCAATGGTAGCTTTCGGTAATTATGACTTTGTAAGGAAAAACCTTTTTCACACCTCTACCCAGTCGAATAGTATCGCAAGCTACCCCATATACTGGGTACTTAGCCTGATTGATTACTCCAACTATACTGGGGACCAGGGTACACTCAGCGAGCTTACAGAAAATGCCTGCCAGAAATTGGACACCGCATATACCCATTTTGACCAAACTAAAGGATTAGCCTTTAATGGCTGGGACGAAAGATTGGGCGCCGGATTTGAGAACCCGGATTGTTTGGAGTCACAATTTGTTTATCAAACACTTATAATTCAGGCATGGGAAAAATTTGGCCAATTGATGAAATGGAAAGGGCGAAACGATCTGGCGGAAAAATATGAACGGTTTGTGAGTGAAAAGATGGCTCAATTGCGTCGGACAAAAGGCCGAGTTAAAAATCTGGGCATCCATGCGGCATCCAATCTTCTAAATTCAGGTGTTGCCAATCGTGAAGAAGAGGAGGTGTTTTGGAAAAACTTGTTTATCGACAGACTGCAGCGATTATCCTACTCGCCATTTAATCAATTGTTTATTGTCCAGGCGATGGCCAAAATGGGGAAATATGAAGAGGCATTAACTACTATTAATGATTGTTGGGGCGGTCAGTTACGCTATGGAGGCACTTCATTTTTTGAAGTTTACCGGCCATCCTGGAATGATGCAGTTGGCCGCAATGGCGCTCCTGTAAACAATCAGTGCGGATATACCAGTCTGGCGCACCCCTGGAGCGCAGGGATTACCAAATGGCTGACAGAAGAGATGATGGGAATTAAGCCAACTACCCCTGGTTTTTCGACCTTCATTGTGAAACCCAATCTATCTTCGGAAATTGATTGGGTTAAAGGTGCTGTTCCGACACTTCAAGGCATTATAGAGCTTTCGTATAATAAGAAAATCGGCGAAATAAAGTTGAAAGTGCCAGGTAAAACTATCGCAAAAGTAGGTATCCCAAAAACAGCGTATAAGATCGGAAACATCCTGGTGAACGGTAAAAAAGCTACCCAGATATCAGATGACCAAAATTATGTCTTTATCGAAAACCTGCCTTGCGGTCTTTATACCATAAAATTTCAACCCAGGGCAACAATCGCTTTGTTAACCCGGGAGGCATTAACCTATAATCTTCAACCGGCTACAGAGGATTCAATTACCCGTGGAAATTGGAAAAGTAAATATGGAAGTAAGGGTTATATTCTTTGCAACTATGACAGTATTAACGGTAACTGTAAAAAGTTGCCCGATTTTATGGATGGAATAGATTTCAGACTAAACGGGAATGTCCATTTAACCGGCACCACCCCAGATCTCCGGGCATTGATGTCACTCCAGGGAAACGAGCGCAAATTAGGTGCCGTTGTAACCCAGGATCCTTCTCCTTGTCTTCAGACCATGACCATCGATATTCATTGTATAACGAACCAGTCCTATCAGATTGCCCTTTATATGGTTGACTGGGAAGGAGAAGCGCGACGTTCGGCACTTGAAGTTTTTGATTTAAATAATAAGGAATTGCTTATGCCAGTACAACAGATCAAAGATTATCAAAACGGGAAATATTTGGTATTACGGGTTGACAGGAGTATCCGATTGAGGATTAACCAGATCCGGGGTAGAAATGCGTCTCTCTCCGCTCTTTTTATCGATTAGCGAGTATATTAATATCTATAAATCAATACTATGAAGACAGAAATCTCACCCGATTCAAAGGCGAATGGGAACATTCCGAGAAAAGTCCAAAATGTTTTAAGAAAATTGATCTTTTCAGACATGAAAAAATTATTAATTCTATTTAGTTGGCTTGCAATTTTATTTATTAATGCGGCTTGTGTAAATGATAGCAAAAAAGTTTCGGATGAAATATTTGAAAGTGGCTTTGTTTCCCCCGCTGATTCGATGCAAATCAGCGTATACTGGTACTGGATCTCCGATAATATATCCAGGGAAGGTGTGATCAAAGATCTCTATTCGATGAAAGCGGCTGGGATTAACCGGGCATTTATCGGGAATATCGGTTTGAGTGATGTCCCTTACGGGAAAGTAAAAATGCTCAGTGACGAATGGTGGGATATTCTGCATGAGGCGCTTAAAACGGCTACTAAACTAAATATTGAGATCGGGATCTTCAACTCCCCGGGCTGGAGCCAGTCAGGCGGTCCGTGGATAAAGCCAGAAGAGTCGATGCGCTATTTAGCTGCCTCGGAACTGCATGTCAAAGGACCACAGAAACTTTCGAAGAAATTGGACAAACCAACAGACATCTTCCAGGATGTCAGGATTATCGCGTATCCGGTTCCTAAAGATGATCAACTGGTATTAAATAATCAAAACGGAAAAATTACTTCGTCTCCTGGGGTTTCTAACCTAGCTTCACTCACTGATGGGAATAAAAAAACCGGAATCACTTTTCCCGTCGGAGATGAATTTACACTTAATTTCGAAGCAGAAAAACCTTTTACTGCACGTAGTCTCTCAGTACGTCCGACTGAAAAACCCATGTTGGTAATGGCCACCTTTCAGGTAAAGGAAATGGACGGAACCTATCGGAACCTCTCCGAATTTCAAATTAACCGTTCCAACCCGGCACTGAATGTTGGATTTGATCCTTATGCCCCTGTTGTGGTCTCTTTTCCTGCTACCAGGTCAACAGGATTTCGCCTGATTATTAAAAATACTAAACCTGGGTGTGGACTTGCTGAGGTTACATTGGCAGCTGCTCCACGCGTGGAGCGTTTCAGCGAAAAGACTCTTGCCAAAATGCACCCGACACCTCTGCCATATTGGCGTGATTATCAGTGGGCTAAACAATCTGAACCGGATGATAAAGCTACCGTAATTGACGCATCCAGAGTTCTGGATATCACAAAATACCTCACTGCTGACGGGACACTTAAATGGGATGTACCCAAAGGAGAATGGGTAATCCTCCGTGCCGGAATGACCCCAACTGGCACAGTAAATGGCCCTGCTTCACCTGAAGCAACAGGTTATGAGGCTGATAAGATGAGTAAAAAACATATTGAAAAACATTTCTATGCCTTTATGGGTGAGATTCTGAAACGGATTCCCGAAGCTGACAGAAAGTGCTTTAAGGTTGTTGTTCAGGATAGTTACGAAACCGGAGGACAGAATTTTACTGATGGATTTTTGACAGAGTTCAAATTGAAATTCGGATATGATCCCATTCCTTACCTGCCAGTTTACCGGGGGTTTGTCGTAAACAGCGAAGAGGAATCAGACCGTTTCCTCTGGGACATACGACGCATGGTTGCCGACAAGGTAGCCTATGATTATGTAGGTGGACTAAGGGATATCAGTCATAAATTTGGGCTGAGTACCTGGCTTGAGTGTTATGGCCATTGGGGTTTTCCAAGTGAATTTTTAATGTATGGTGGGCAATCGGACGAAATAGGAGGTGAGTTCTGGAGCGAAGGGGAACTTGGAGACATCGAAAACCGTGCGGCAACATCTTGTGGACATATTTATGGGAAAACAAAAATATCAGCCGAATCAAATACCTGTGGAGGTCGTGCTTTTAGTCGCTATCCGGCTACAATCAAACAACGCGGGGATCGCTTTTTTGCCGAAGGAATCAATAATACGCTGTTACATGTTTATATAAGCCAACCCTATGAAGATAAAAACCCGGGTATGAACGCCGGTTTTGGAAATGAATTCAACCGCAAAAATACCTGGTTTTCGCAGATAGATGTCTATACGCAATATTTGAAACGAACTAATTACATGCTCCAGCAGGGACTTAACGTTGCTGATGCTGCTTATTTTATTGGCGAAGATACCCCTAAAATGACTGGTGTAACCGATCCTGCTCTTCCGGTAGGGTACCAGTTTGATTATATGAATGCAGAGGTCATTGAAAAATACATGACCGTTAAGGATGGATTGATTACATTGCCTCATGGAACCCAATACCGGATATTGGTACTTCCAAAACTCGAAACTATGCGTCCGGAACTGCTGGCTAAAATCAAACAACTGGTCAATGATGGTGCAGTGGTTATGGGTCCTGCTCCAAACAAATCACCCAGTTTACAGAATCAGCCTACTGCTGATAATCAGGTGCGGTTGATGGCTTCTGATATATGGGGAGAAGTGAATGGCGTAACAATAAAATCTCGAAAATACGGAAAGGGATTGATTATTAATGGATTGACAATGGATGAGGCTTTTTCGCTAATCAAATGTGTCCCTGACTGCAAGTTGCCCAAAGATCTTTCAATTCATTTCGGACACCGAACACATGGTGAGAGCGAAATTTATTTTATATCAAATCAGACAGCCGAGCCTCAGATTGTTACTCCTGAATTCAGAGTTAAAGGACTACAGCCTGAACTTTGGGAAGCCACCACAGGGAATATCCGAACGCTTCCCGCCTTTGTGCAACAAGACAATACCACTTCAGTTCCTTTAAAACTTGAACCTTATGAAAGTGTCTTCGTGGTCTTCCGTAAATCTGCAGGCAAAGCATCAGTTAATGGCATTAAATCCAATTATCCGGTTTCCTTGCTCCTTGCTGATATCAAAGGTCCCTGGACCGTCAATTTCAATGCTTCACAAAGGGGTCCCCTGGAACCGGTTATTTATGAAACGCTGCAAGACTGGACTGCTTCGCAGGATGACCTGATCAAATACTATTCAGGAACAGCCTTCTATACTTGCAAATTCAATCTGGAAAAATTGCCTTCAGGGGAAAGGATTATGATAAATATTGGCAGTGTAACCGCTATGGCCAAGGTCACCCTGAATGGTTCTTATGCCGGGGGCTTATGGACTGCACCATATATACTCGATATCACAAATCAGGTAAAAACAGGTGTAAATATATTAAAGATAGAGGTGGTTAACACCTGGGTGAACCGATTGATTGGCGATAGTAAACAACCCATTGGTCAAAGGAATACCTGGTGTCCAGTAAATCCATATACCCCTACCAATACATTGCAGACTTCCGGTTTGTTGGGGCCTGTCAAGGTATTAAGTGTAAAATACTAAATAGTTAAACAATGAAGAATGGTAAATTATATTATCTGAATATTCAGGTACTTTTTCTGGTCGTTTCTCAATTGGTTGGTTTACCTTCGGTATTTGGGATTCAAAAGGGAAATAAAGGGAATTCCATTGAGCCGGGTTTTAAAGTAAGGCAAGGATCCGATACAGCTAAAACACAAGATTCTTTCAGGGATCTTTACTCCGATACCTGGGTAGCATCGGATGCACTCGGTCGGCAAATGCCGGGTCTCAACGAAGCGGGACCTGTCAAAACAGACAAAAGACGGGTCGTGAGTATTTTTTATATCACATGGCACACGCAGGATAATTATAAAAATTTCAGAGCTCCCTATTCTGCCGATGTATCTAAAATTTATACGGTGGATCCTGCTGCCCGCCTGGATGCCAAACATCCGCTATGGACCGAAGGTTCGTATCATTGGGGTGAGCCAGAGATGGGATATTTCCTGAGTCAGGATGAGTATGTGATCCGCAAGGATATGTCGATGCTCGCCGATGCAGGTGTTGATGTACTGATCATGGATGTCACCAATGCTGTCAGGTATTGGGATGAATGGGAAGTCCTTTTTAAAACAATGCAGAAGATGAAAGCTGAAGGGAACAAGGTGCCAAAATTCTGTTTCTGGGCATTTAATGGTCCGGTAGTTACCGTTGTACAGGACCTTTATGATAAGATTTACAAGGTCAACAAGTTTCCTGATCTCTGGTTTTACTGGGATGGTAAGCCATTGATGTTGTATAATGGTACCCCTAAGTTTGATGCCAATGGGCAGGACGTCAAACAGCCAAATCCACATTTTGACGCTGCGGCAAAAACCGATGTCAATAATCCCCATTATGGTAATCCCGACTATACTGAGGAATTCTATACCGATTATACCAATGAAGTGAAGAACTTCTTTACTAAACGGACGATGTGGTGGGGTTACTACACGTGGGCAGGCAGCCGCTTTGTTGGAACAGAAGATAACTGGAGTTTTGGTTATGACCTGGGCAATAAAAATGTGTCAGTGATGAATCCGGATGATCTGGTTTCAAATCATAACGGGATAAAGGAAGAGGCTGCCGTTACGCCGGCACAACACCCATCAAGCCTGGTGGGTAAATCATGGCGCCGCGAAACCGGTGAGCCGCAACTCAATCAATATGATCTTCCGGATTCCGCCTATGTCCCCTGGTTGAATAAAACCGTTAGAAATCCCGAAGGGTATGGAATCTATTTTCAGGACAGATGGAATGAAGCACTTAAAAGTGATCCAGAGATGCTCTATATTAATGACTGGAATGAATGGACAGCGGGAAAATATCAGCAGGAAAATTTCGCTTTTATGCGTCGTAAAAGTCCTTTCTTTTTTGTTGATCAGTACAACTCCGAATTCAATCGGTGCATTCAACCAATGAAGGATGGATATACCGATAACTATTACATGCAGATGGCTCAGAATATCAGGCGATACAAAGGAATAAGGCCAGCCCCGGTACAGAAAGGAATCCATCCAATTCAGATTGACGGACAATTTAGTGACTGGGAAACAGTAATTAATGATTTTAGGGATACCAGGGGAGATGTTTTGCATCGGGACCATAATGGGTACGGCGGATTGCATTATAAGAATGAATCGGGAAGAAATGATATTATTACCGGTAAAGTGGCAGTCGACAAGCAAAACATCTCCTTTTATGCTGAAACTGCAGAGAAACTAACCTCCTGTAAAGGAAATAATTGGATGTTGCTGTTAATTGACGCAGACAACAACCCTGAAACGGGATGGTATGGCTATGATTTCATTATTAATAAAAACATTAAGGACGAAAAGACGTCAACCTTAATGCGTTTTGACCCCGCGCATTCTGAAAATCCATGGATTAAAGTGGCTGATTTAGCATTTAGTTATGCAGGTAACAAACTGGAGGTGTCTGTTCCTCGAAAATTACTTGGACTAAACGGAACCAAATTCTTATTTGACTTTAAATGGAGCGATAATGCTTCTGACCTTAAAACACCGATTTCATTATGTACAGATGGAGACACAGCTCCAAACAGGAGATTTAACTACCGTTTCGTCTGGGAAGAAAACATTCGCTAAATGGGAGTGTTGGATATCCAAAATCCTATAGGCAGCTGACTATATATTTTTTTTGGCATGGAGAATAAACGGCTGAATATTAATCAAATCATAGCGAAATAGTGATAAAACGCTCTGAGGTCAATCGAAGATTGGAACAATGAACAGTGGGACAACCTGGTTTACAAACCGGGTAGCACGGTTAGGATGCATTTCAGGGGTAATCCCATTCATAATTATAACAATAAATTTATTATAATGAAAATTTCTTATCGAAAATTATTGGGAATCCTACTTTTTATGGTTTCAGAGACATTATCTGCACAGCTTCCCCCTGTATTCGCGAATGACGGTATTCGTGGACGATCGACAGCATTAAAGCAGACATTCCTCACGCCGACCCGCATTGTCTCGGTTTTCGATAATCACTCCGGCAAACAAGTGCTGAACGCAGAGAGCATCCTTAAACCAGGTATTGGACAGGCAGACCTGAACAGCGGTACTTACCTAACCCTGATCAGTGATAAAGAATCCAAACCGGGTATTATACTTGATTTTGGAAGAGAGATTCAAGGTGGCATTGAGCTGGTAACAACCATTAATAACAGCAATCCTGCAGGTAAAGTCCGTATCCGTCTTGGTGAATCGGTGAGTGAAACGTTGAGTAATATTTCAAAGGATGGGGCAACCAATGACCATGCGATGCGCGATTTTATTGTGGTATTGCCTTGGCTTGGTCGTCTGGAAATTGGTAATTCAGGGTTTCGTTTTGCAAGCATTCAGATAGTTGATCCTGACACAAAGGTGGAGTTAAAAGAGGTCAGCGCTATCTTTACCTACCGGGATATTCCCTACCTGGGCTCATTCAGTTGTAATGATGAACGTCTCAATAAAATTTGGATGACAGGCGCTTACACTGTTCATTTGAATATGCAGGATTACCTTTGGGATGGTATTAAACGTGACCGGCTGGTCTGGATCGGCGATATGCACCCTGAGGTCATGACCATAATTTCAGTCTTCGGAAACATAGGTATAGTGCCGAAAAGCCTTGATCTTGTTCGTGATATTACCCCGCTTCCCAACTGGATGAACGGCATCAGCCCCTATTCGATGTGGTGGATTCTTATCCATCGCGACTGGTACCATTACCAGGGAAATCTGGATTACCTTAAACAACAGAAGGTTTACCTCTGCGCATTATTGCGGCTGCTGGCTACAAAAATTGATTCAAATGGGAAAGAGATTCTTGATGGTACCCGTTTTTTGGATTGGCCATCCAATGCGAATATTGAGGCCATCCATGCCGGTTTACAATCGATGATGGTATTGACATTTCAGGCAGGAGAAGAACTCTGCAAAATTTTAGGTGATCCCGAAACTGCTGAAATCTGCCTGAAAAGTATTGGAAAACTCAAAATGCATATTCCGGGAATGGCCGAATCAAAACAGGCCGCGGCACTTCTTTCTCTTGCAGGATTAGTGAAAGCTGAAAATGCCAATACCGAAATCCTGGCTCGTGACAATGTTCATAAAATGTCGACTTTCTACGGCTATTATATGCTCAAAGCCCGTGCAAAGGCTGGGGATTACCAGGGAGCAATAGACAATATACGGCAATATTGGGGCGGTATGCTCGACCTCGGCGCAACAACATTCTGGGAAGATTTTGATATCAACTGGCTGAAAAATGGCGCCAGGATCGACGAAATTGTCCCGGAAGGGAAAATTGACGTTCATTCATCTTATGGGGGGTATTGCTATAAAAGTCTGCGCCACAGTTTATGTCATGGCTGGTCATCGGGACCTACATCGTGGTTATCCGAAAATGTCCTCGGAGTCAAAGTGATTGTTCCGGGGTGTAGAGTGATCAGCATTGAGCCCCATCTGGGCGATTTGCTCTGGGTGAAAGGGACCTTCCCAACTCCGTTTGGAGTCGTGAAAATTGAACACAAAAAAATGTCTGACGGAACGGTAAAAACTTCATTTGTAGCACCTAAAGAAGTTAAGATATTGACTAAATAGATAAATATTCTAATACTTGATCGGTTTTTTCAAATGGAATATGCTGAGCCGAATTCAATCGAAGCCATAAGATTGAACTATAGTGAAATATTGAATTCATTTGATTTTAGGACAAGGCTAGAACCTAAAGGAATTTTTTCAAGCGAAAACTCAGTTCTAATAATGGATCCAGGAACAGCGTCGAACCATGGAAGGTATTTCAGGAAGGAACTATTCTATTTTCACAAAAGATAATATTTTGAACATCAATTGATTTGTGAAGTGGTTGTATTATCTGCATAATTGTTCATCCCACTTCTGGGCTGAAAATATGCGTGTTATCTCATCCGTGGGTTTGCCTCCACGGTTATTAAATTATCACCCTTTCATGGCGATGAAAATTGATTGGCCCGGAATCGGGATTTGACTGTCCACCACCAAACATCAATTACTATTTAATATATATGAATAAGATTTCAATCAGACGCGATCTCTTCTCTTTTCTTGAAAATCCTGATTACAACAGATTTTCCGATTTGTCAGATGAAAAAGAAATCCTGATTCTATTATGAATATATTCTTTAATATACTTACAATCCTTATAATAATCATTTTCCCGGGATGTCAGAAGGATAAATCATCTGTTGCTGATTATTCGGTCATCAGGCTGGATTCAGCCAAAAAAGTTGGATTGGCTTATACCACCTGGTATCAACCCATATGGTCGGGTAACTATTGGGGAACACCTGAACTTGGTCAATATGCTTCGAATAATAGAAGCATTATCCGACAACATGGCGAGTGGTTAGCCTATGCAGGGGTAGATTTTGTTTTTATCGACTTTTATGAAGACAGAAGGTCCGGCAGGTAAATTGGTCAGATCGAGAGTATGGGATATAGTCGCACATTAAATTTCTTAGTCAATAATTTTAATTTTCTAAGAAAGTTTTAAATTTAAAGGTTCCCTATTCTATGATTTTAATTCTGCATTCAATATTATCAAAAAATGAATCCTATGCATATTAATCGTACACTGTTTTTAATGGGGATATTCGGTTTTTGTACCATTTTTCCTCCGGTTTTGGTGAACGCTCAGCGCGATGTTTTTTCACCCGGAGTTTTTTCGTCTGCCAAAATTGAGGGTGTAATCGGGCAAAAGATGAGAAATTGTGTGGTAAACGGAGTAATGGATAAAAACCATTCGCTTTATTCCTTACCTTTCAAAAACAAGCTGGACAATGGAGGTGGTTTTACGGGTGAATTCTGGGGGAAGTGGTTTACCTCTGCGGCTCTGGCCTACGCATGGCAACCTTCATCCACTTCCCGCGACATTCTGGACCATGCTGTATATGAATTGCTTAAGGGACAGGAATCCGATGGACGTCTCAGCAGCTATTCAAGAGAAAATGATTTTGGTTACTGGGATATCTGGGGCAGGAAATATGCCTTGCTTGGACTGATCGCACATTACGATCAGACGGGTGACAAGGAGTCTTTAAAAGCGGCCTGCAGGGCTACCGATGCCCTGGTTGATATTGCAGGTCCGGGGAAGAAAAAACTAACCGAGACCGGGCTTCAGATCATCGGATCGTTGTCATCCTGCTCGGTACTTGAACCGGTAGTTTTGGTCTACGAGCGCTCTGGCGAAAAAAAATACCTTGATTTTGTTAAGTATCTTGTAAAATTGTGGAGCGAACCGAATGATTATAATCCCAAAGGTCTACACCTGATCGAAGATGCCCTCGCAGGTGTGGACCCAATTCTCATTGCCGCTCCAAAAGGATATGAGATGATGTCGTGTTACGAAGGTTTGTGCGAGTTATACCGTGTCACAGGTGAGCAACGTCTTTTGGATGCGGTCGTAAAGTTTGGTAAAAGCCTCCTCAAAAAGGAAATCATGATCGTTGGTTCCGGGTCAAGTGGCGAATTGTGGTGCGATGGCGCCAACCGCCAGTCTGAAATGCTCGAGCAGCCCATGGAAACTTGTGTTACCGTGACATGGATGAAGCTATGTTATCAGTTATTGCGGTTGACGGGTGATCCCGTTTGGGCCGATCAAATGGAGGTCTCACTCTACAATGCGCTTTTGGGTGCCATGGCTGACGAAGGTAAATGGTGGGCCTATTTCTCACCCCTTACCGGAGAAAGAATGCCTTCCCCAATGCAGGTGCCGGTTTGCGAGTCGAGTTGCTGTGTTGCCAATGGTCCAAGAGGAATGCTGATTACTCCGGGGTGGTCGGTGATGAAGGGGAAATCCGGACCTGTGATTAATCTTTACAATCAGGGAACCTGGACCCAGAAACTTGGGAGTGGAACTGAAATCAAACTGGCACAGGAGACTGATTATCCCGTGAATAAGGAGATCATGATTCGTGTGGATTTGCCACAACCAGAACGTTTTACCCTCACCCTTCGAATACCTTCCTGGAGCAGGAATACGATCCTTATGGTCAATGAAGAGGTGATCACATGTACTCCAGGTTCTTATGCCCGGATTGAACGGAATTGGAAAAAAGGGGATCAGATACGGTTGGAATTGGATCTTCGGGGGCGGATTATCCGGGCGCCCGGAAGTGTCAATGAGCTGGCTGTAATGAGGGGACCAATCGTTCTGGCACTCGATAACCGCATGGTAAAAAATGAAAATTACAACCTGTGGCTACTTCCACAGGGTACAAAATGGGAGAAAAAAGGGGAGCTGGGCGGATTGAAATATGTTTTGCCAGCGCCAACCCGAACTGCAAACTCCCCGGATCAATATATCGATTTAGTTGCGGCTGCATCAAAACCTGCAGAGGTATGGATGGCATTCGAGGTTCCTTTCCTTTACCGATATACCCACTTCTTCGACCACAAACAGATCAACCTGGTTATGTGTGATTACGCATCTGCAGGTAACCAATACAGTTCGAAAAATCTTTTCCGTGTATGGCTTCCACAACCACTGTTTATGAATGACATTTTCCCTGAAAATACCTGGCGGATTCTTTACCGTGAAGGGACCACACGACCAGAAATACCTCAAAAAAAGTAATTATGAATAAATGTGCTGCAATTTTGATCCTCCTTTTTTCCCACATCCTGGCTCAGGCTGCTGAAGTAGATCACCTTCGTTGTGAATATCTGGTCAATCCCATCGGTGTTGATGCGATTTCACCCCGTTTAACCTGGCAAATCAGCTCTTCAAAACGGGGAGACCTGCAACGGGCCTTCCAGATTATGGTATCTTCCACCTCCGAAAACCTCGCAAACAACATTGGTGACATATGGAGTACAGGAAAACTTGATTTTGGCCAGTCTGTACAGTTGGAATACAAGGGCAAACCCTTACAGTCAAATTCAAAATATTATTGGAAAGTACGAGTTTGGGATGTTGACAACAGAGCCACCGAATGGAGCAAGCCCGCCTCGTGGTCTATGGGACTCCTCTCCCGGCAGGATTGGCAAAAGGCACAATGGATTGCATTTAAAGATGGTGAACAATGGAAAAAAGAGTGGAAGCAACATAAGGATAATGAACTGGTAAATCTAAAACCGGTTTCATGGCCCAATACTTCCTGGCCCTGGAAGACTGGAAAAGACAGTACCATCTTTACCCTTTATGAAATGGCTAAACCCAAATATGATCCGTCACCATTGTTCCGGAAAGAGTTTCTGTTGAATAAAAAAATCAGTTCTGCGAACCTTTTTATTTGTGGTTTAGGATATTATGAAGCTTTTTTGAACGGGAAAAAGGTCGGCGATCATGTTCTTGATCCTGCCTGGACCAATTTTGACCAACGCTCGATGTACGTCACTTACGACGTCACCAACCAATTGAATATGGGGGCAAATGCCATTGGAGTAATGCTAGGGAGGGGTCAATACAATCCGCTTTGTAATGACATATGGGGTTTAAGTGTATCCTCATGGATTGACCAGCCCAAAGTTATCGCAGTGCTTAGCCTTGAATTTGCTGATGGCACCAAATCAAATGTGATTACAGACAACAGCTGGAAAACTGCCGGTGGCCCTGTTGTTTATGATGATACCCGACACGGCGAACTCTACGATGCCCGATTGGAGCAGAAGGGGTGGTCATCGGCTTCTTTTAAGGATGATGGCTGGAGGGGCGCTTCAGTTGTACATTGGGAGGCAAAGTTGGAATCCCAAATGATGCCACCTGTCAGGTGTTTATCCCCTTTGGCTCCGGTAAAAACCTATCAAAAGGGGAAAGGGATTTCGGTTTACGATATCGGGAAAAATATTTCAGGATGGGCCAGGTTGAAAGTGAGGGGATCTGCAGGTGCCAAGGTATTGGTGGAATATTGTGAAACACCCTCAGACCGGGAACTTATTCCGAACCTTACACCTTCTAGATTTCATTTCAGTTTAACGGATAAGCAATACGCTTCATTCTATGACAAGTGTTTGAATATCAGGCAGCAAAATGGTTATATTCTCAATGGCGAAGGGGTGGAAAACTTCGAATGCCATTTTTCTTACAAGGGTTTCCAGTTTATAAGGATCACGGCTGATGATGGGGTATCCGTAGAGGAGGTATCGGGTGTTCCTGTTCATACGGATGTAGAAATTGCCGGTGACTTTACCTGTTCCAATCCCGTAATCAATCAAATACAGAAAAATGCGGTAAACAGCCTGCTCAATAACTATCACAGCATTGCCACCGACTGTCCGCACCGCGAGAAACAGGGATGGACTGCTGATAATTATATGGCGGCCAAAGCTGCGATGTATAATTTTAATATGGCAGGTTTCTACACCAAATGGATCACCGATCTGGCCGGGACGCAAAGTAGTGTAGGCGGTTTGGCTACGGTGGCGCCGGCAACAAATTATGATATGAATGGCTCAACAGTCTGGCCGGCTGCAATTGTCTTTATTCCCCGGGACCTTCTCGGATTTTACGCCGATACGCTACCCATCAGGAAAAATTATGAGGTCATGCTTCGGTTTGCCAAAAGTAGCATGCGACGACAGGTGGCAGGAAAACCGGAAATCATTACAGATGTGCTTGGTGACTGGATTGCTCCGCTGATGAATATCAATGATACCATTCGGAACAATACCATGGCCCCACCCGAAGGGTTCACCCTTTATGGAACTGCATCACAATATTTGATTGTGAAGCGATTAGCCGAAATGAACCATATCCTTGGGAGGGAGAATGAGGCTGCTGAGATGGAAACCTGGGCTAAAAGGATAGCTGCAAACTTTAATCATGAATTTTACGATTCCAGGTTGATGACCTATCATGGCGACAAGCCCACAAAATACCGGCAATCAGCTAATGTTGTTCCGCTGGAATACGGGTTGGTACCTAAAGAAAATCAAGAGGCCGTTCTTGCAAACCTGGTTCAGGATATTCATGGCTGGGGAGACCGGCTTAGTACAGGTTTTTTGGGTACTTCAGCTCTTATGGAATATCTTCCAGAGGTAAATCCTGAATTGGCCTTTAAAATTGCCACTCAGAAAAATTACCCGGGTTGGGGTTATATGATTGAGCAGGGGGCCAACTCGATGTGGGAAAGCTGGGACGGATACGATTCGCGCAATCATACCCCGTTTTGTCTGATCAGCGCGTATTTTTACCAATACCTGGCAGGAATTCAGATTGATCGGAATGCACCAGGTTTTAAGCATTTTATTATCAATCCTTCAATTGTAGGTGACCTTAGCTTTGTAAATGGTTATCACGATTGCCTTTACGGGAGGATAAAAAGTTCCTGGAAAAGGGAAAACAGAAAACTTACGATGGAGGTCTCCATTCCGGTCAATGCATCCGCTACAATATATGTGACCGCAAAACCGGGATCACAAATCCTGGAGTCAGGACTACCTGCTAATCAAGCCGATGGGTTACAATATTTAGGCGAAGAAAATGGCAAAACCATATTTGAAGTTGGATCAGGTAATTACACGTTCCAATCCATTCTGATTTAGATTGTCAAAATATTAAGTGATGTGCTATAATTTAATTAATTAAGTTATTCAATGAAAAGAATTTCCTTCCTAATCCTCATCTTTTTCCTTGCTGAATATGGGTATGCCAATCAACCGGATTTCGGAAGAACCAATAAATTTAACTCAGACTGGAAATTTCATTTAGGTGAAGTTCCGGGATTCATGGTGCCAGATTTTGATGCTCTCTCATGGCGGGGCGTTGAATTGCCCCATGACTGGTCAATAGAGGGGGAATTTGATCAGGCAAATCCCGCTGGCGAGTCGGGGGGATTCCTCCCAAACGGGATTGGTTGTTACCGCAAATCGTTTAAGTTGCCGGCAGATCTGAAGGGGAAACGTATCTCGATCCGTTTTGACGGCGTTTATATGAACAGCACCGTTTATCTCAATGGTGTTTATCTTGGAAACCGCCCCTATGGTTTTAGTACTTTCGAATATGATCTGACCCCAAATTTAAAATATGGCGATCAGCAAAATGTACTGGCTGTAAAAGTGGACCATTCATTGCAACCCAGTTGCCGCTGGTATACAGGCTCCGGAATTAACAGGAGTGTGTTTTTATTGGTCAAACCCCAGCAACATTTTAAATCAAATGGGATATTTTTTACGACATCCGAAATTTCTGAGCATCTTGCAAAGGTGAAAGTGAGTTTTGATATTATTTCACATAATTTCCATGAAAGTAAGACCATTGCTTTTCAGGCATATCCCGATAGTATCCGGCACATTGTCAAACAGTGCCAGATTATTTCACAACTAATAGATCATGAGGGTGTTATTCAGGGTAGCGCTGAGACTTCAGCAACTTTATCCGATTACAGTTCACTGACAGGCAATTTGAATATGGAGGTTAAAAATCCGCAACTTTGGTCCGATTCATCCCCTTATCGCTATAAACTGGTAAATCAGCTTCTGATTGATGGAAAATTGATTGATGAAGAAACAATCAGGGTGGGTATCCGAAAAATTGAATTTAATGCGAAAGATGGGATGTTGGTCAACGGGAGAAAGACCATTATTAAAGGTGTATGCCTTCATAAGGATGCAGGCTCTTTTGGTACAGCTGTCCCAAAGGATATGTGGCGTTATCGTCTTCAGAAATTAAAAGCTATGGGGTGCAATGCCATTCGTACCCATGGACCGGTCGACCCCGTATTTATTGAAATATGCGATGAATTGGGATTTTACATGATGGCAGAGGCATTCGATGAATGGAATACAACATGGCAGTGGGGCTATTCTGAAAATCCGGAAGGTAAGAGACCTTATAGTTATCACCTGTTCTTTAATCAGTGGGCTGAAACAGATTTAAAAACGATGGTTTACCGCGACAGAAACCATCCCTCTGTATTTATATATTCTGTTGGTAATGAAGTTCCTGATCAGCGAATTCCTGAGGGAGTTGCAAAATTGTCACAACTTAAGTCATGGGTGAAAGAGGTGGATTCTACTCGACCGGTTGTTGCAGCTTGTGACTGGTCACCATTTGCAAATCGATCCGGGTTTATGGATACGATGGATATTGCTGGGTATAATTACATCGATCGATATTTTCCCGGTTTGTATACCGACGAGCATAAAACCTATCCTAACCGGATTTTTCTGGGAACTGAAACCTTTGCAGACCTGAAAAACTGGTTATCCATTCGAGATAACCGATATGTTACCGGAGAATTTCTATGGGTGGGTATCGACTATCAGGGTGAAGCGGTTAACTGGCCCCGAAAAGGTTGGGAATGGGGACTGATTGATCTGGCCGGCTTCGAAAAAACAACCTATTATATCCGTCAAAGCTATTGGTCTGAGAATCCGATGGTTCATATTGCAGTGAATGTTAAAAAGAAGGGTAAATTTCAATGGCAACGCTTCACTGTGGCATCTCATTGGAATTTTCAAAAAGAGGATGTAGATACCGTATTTGTTTACAGTAATTGTGAACAGGTTGAACTGTTTCTGAATAATAAAAGCTTTGGGCGTAAGGAGGTCAATAAAGATACCTATCAGGCCATTTATCAGGTAAAATACAAGGAAGGTACTTTGAAGGCGGTGGCTTTTAACCATTCCAAATTAATCGCCGAACATATTCTCCATACCGCCGGTAATCCCGATCACCTCAGTTTGAATCCGGAGAAGGATACGGTTGAATGGTCAAAAAGTGAATTAGTGTATATTCCGGTAGAGGTAACAGACAAAAATGGGAACAGATGTCCACTTTCCACCAATAACATCAGGTTAACAGTTGAGGGCACAGGAGATTTAATCGGGCTCGATTCAGGCAACCAGTTCAGTCATGAGCAATATAAAACAGACAACCGGAATGCTTATGAGGGAAGAGTATTGGCGATTATCAGACCAACAAAACCGGGTATAATTAAAGTGACTGCATTCTCTGAGTCCTTGGGGCCGGGAAACAGAATTATAACAGTGTGGTGATGAGTTAATTGATTTGCCTGATTAAGTTACTCAATAAAAGAAAAGGATCCGTCTCATTTCACTTTTGAGACGGCTTCTTTTTTTGTTCGCATCATATTATTGATGCTACACCACTGATTTTAAAAACTCTTAATCCGCTCAAATAGGAAGAACACTTGTCAATTTAGGGGTTCAATTTCTTAAATATCAAGATGCGTTAGGGTATAATTCATTATGAAATTCTATTTACATGCAATATCATCACGCGAAAGAGGTAGGTTATAATCACCGTCTATTTTGACCATTTTTAAAAGGTAAGATAATAACTATTTTTCCCAGGATTCGGAATATAATTGAGGATAGTGAGAAGGAGTCAAACTATTCGGCATATACAACACATCTCTGTTTTCAGAATCTCAAAAGCTTTGGTATGATGTCTTGAAAAAAAAAGGTAAAATACAATATAATATTTTAACCATTACTTATTTGTTTTTGATGACTCCCTAATTATCAGTTTAGTTTTTAGCTCAACAGATTTAGGGGGTAGATTAATATTTTCTGTCAGCTCGAAGAAGAGGTTGGCGGCAACTCTTCCCATTTCATTTGTTGGATGCATAACAGAAGTCAGTGGTGGTTGAACGACAAGAGCATGAAATTCATCGGTAAATCCGGCCAGCATAATATCTTCAGGGACACGAAACCCCAATCTTCTGATCACTTTCATCGCAGCAAAAACCACAGTATCGTTTATTCCGAATATTGCATCAGGTGGAAATGGGAGAGACAATAGTCGTTCTGTAGCCTTTTCGGCAGAGGTTGGATTCAAATCGCACTTTTCAAGATACTCATGATGGAATTCCAGCCCGGAATCCTTTATGCCCTGTAAATATCCTCTCTTTCTCTCTTCCGAGATATTGAGATTATCCGGGCCAGAAATATAGGCGATTCGACGGGCACCATTTTCATTAAAATGGAGTGTAATACTTCTTGCGGCTTCAAAGTTATCTGCAGTTACTGATGGGACTTCCCCTTTAAGACAAACCCGATCAAAAAACACCAGTGGAATCTCCATGTCAACAATCTTCTTAAAGTGTGAATAATCAGTTGTCTCCTGCGAAAGACAAATGATAAAACCCTCGACTCTTGCTTTAAGAAGGTTCTCAATATTTGCGCATTCCTTATTGAAAGACTCATTGGAAGATGAAATAATTACAAAATAACCGTGATCATTTGCAACCTCCTCAATTCCGGAAATTACTGACGAAAAAAAATGGGTCACCAAGTCAGGAACAATTACACCAATCATTTTGGTTTGTTGTCTTAACATACCCATTGCCATAGGATTTGGAGAATAATTTCGTATACCAGCCAACTCTTTTATCCTGGCAATCATTTCTTTACTTATATCAGGATGATCCTTCAACCCTCTTGAAACCGTTGAGATTGAAACTCCGAGCTCCTTCGCAATATCCTTAAGTGCAATTCTCTTTTTGACCATTTATTTTCAATTGTAGATTGAGACAATATGTACCATATAATTCTTTCCGAAATTAGTGAAATATTGGAACCTCTACAGCTTTTATTCGCAAATTATATTCCTATCTGTCTCTTCTTCTATTACTAATCACCAGATTAGATCAGCATTTACATGTTATAAAACATTTTATTTTTCCGCAAAGCTTTGCACAAAGCTTTGCGGAAACCTGCTTAAAAATTCAGATTAAAAGGGATTATTATAATATTTAGGTTTGTCATCAATTATTTCAAAATGATTTATTAAACCAATTTTTACCTGCTAAATAAAAAGTATTTATGAGCACAAAAAAAGCATTGATCACACCTGGATATACGTTAACTTTCATTTTAGTAACAGCCCTTTTCTACCTGTGGGCACTTCCAAATAATTTGAACGACGTTCTTATTCCTCAGTTTATGAAGGCGTTTGAATTAAACCGTCTTAAAGCCGGACTTGTTCAGTCAGCGTTTTATGCCGGTTACTTTCTTCTGGCATTTCCAGCAGCTAAATTGATGGATCGATTTGGTTATAAAGCGGGTTTATTAACTGGGTTACTTCTTTTCAGTGCCGGATGTTTCTTATTCTATCCGGCATCAGTAACCGGAATATATGGCTTCTTTTTGTTTGCTTTATTTGTGATTGCTTCCGGACTAGCCTTCCTGGAAACGGGTGCAAATTCCTTTATTGCTGTATTGGGGCCATCGGAGACATCTGAGCAAAGGTTAAATTTAGCTCAGGCTTTCAATCCTCTTGGAGCCATGACAGGTGTAATTGCGGGTACAATTTTTATCTTTTCCGGAAAAGAACATAATATGAAACAGATTGCTGCTATGCAATCAGAAGGTACCTATCAAACCTATCTGCAAAGCGAAATTGCCAGGGTCAGTCCTACCTATCTGATTATAGGTTCAATTGTTCTGTTGTTCTTTCTGCTTATCTGGAAGGCCAAATTCCCACCTTTTCTGAATAAATCAGGAGAAGATGAAGTCCACCAACATGGGAAATTAAGTATGTTAATCAAATACCCACATTTTTTAAAGGGTGTTGTGGCCCTGTTTTTCTATACCGGTGCTCAAGTCGGTACATGGAGTTATATGATACCCTATATCAAGGATTACATGATAAAATCAGAAAAAGAGGCGGGCTTTTATTTGTTTACCTCGCTTTTATTATTTGGAGTCGGCCGTTTTGCTTCCACGGCTTTAATGAAAATTATACCTGCTTCCAAACTAATGGCTATTTTCAGCATCATTAATATGATTTTAGTTTCAATTGCAGTTTTTTTTCCAAGCGGAATTGGAGGATGGTCTTTAATTACCACAAGTTTCTTTATGTCGCTTATGTTTCCAACAATTTTTGCCCTTGGCGTAAAAGGATTAGGAGTGAATACAAAGTTAGGTGGATCATTCATCATTATGGCCATTGTTGGTGGTGCTGTCTGGACACCTATCATGGGTCTGATCTCCGATACAACTACAAGTCTGGCTATCGCCATGTGTATACCGTTAATCGCCTACATCTATATTTGTTACTATGCGTTAATCGGTTCGAAACCTAGCGGACCGGTTATTTTCGACGAGGATCAAAAAATAATTATTTCACATTAAGCATTCTAAATCGATGATTTACAAAAGATACTGCAAAACCTTATCATTGAAAGACGATCCACAATTAATTGAAGATTATAAAAGAATTCATGCGCCGGGGGCGGGTTGGCCAGAAATTTCAAAGGGAATGCAAGAGGTGGGAATAATCGCTATGGAAATTTACCTTTTACGAAATAACCTGTTTATGATAATGGATACCATAGCGGATTTCGACCACGACCGGGCTATGTGCGAACTTGCATCAAAACCAAGGCAAAGCGAATGGGAAGCTTATGTTTCAAGATTTCAGCAAACTTCTGCTGATTCGACTGCCGCTGAAAAGTGGCAATTAATGGAATGTATTTATAAAATGGAAGACCTTTAGTATTAGAAAGTATATCCTACAAAATTAGCTTTCAGGATCAAACCTCGAGTAAGTATTCATACCTTAAATATAATTAACAGTATATATACTAGATATATATACAGTAGAAGCTTCACCTCTCATCTTAAATGAAATTAGAATTTGCAATCATTCAAAACATGTTATAAAACATTTTTTTATAGCGCAAAGCTTTGCGCAAAGCTTTGCGCTAATATATTGAATATGAACACTTGCAAGCAATGTTTTTAATCCTAATATTTGCACCGGAATATAAAAAAATCTATTTCAGATTAAAAAAAGAAGTTAAAAAACCGAATGGAATATTTGATTATTTAATGACCATTATTAATAATAGGAATAGATTTATTGTTAAATTTTAAATAACAAAAAAATGAAAAAAATTATTGTTGCAGGAGCTGGTGGTTTTATTGGTGGTCATTTGGCCAGAAAATTAAAAGACATGGGACATAATGTTAGAGCGGTTGATAAAAAACCATTGAATGAATGGTATCAGGTTCATACCGACATTGACAACCTTGTTCTTGATCTTACAATCAAGGAGAACTGTTATACCGCACTGAATGGATTCAACGAAGTATTTAATCTTGCCGCTGATATGGGTGGAATGGGTTTCATCGAAAACCACAAGGCTGAATGCATGCTGAGTGTTTTAATTAATACCCACTTACTCATGGCTGCCAAAGATTTGGGTATCGACCGTTTCTTCTATGCCTCATCTGCATGTGTCTACAACGGAGATAAGCAGCAGGAAACGAATAATCCTGGGCTTAAAGAATCGGATGCCTACCCGGCACAGTCAGAAGATGGTTACGGATGGGAAAAATTGTTCTCAGAGAGAATGTGTCGCCATTTCCGCGAAGATTACGGGATCAACACCCGCGTTGCCCGCTTTCACAACGTTTACGGACCACATGGTACATGGGATGGAGGACGTGAAAAAGCACCGGCAGCCATGTGTCGTAAAATACTGGAAGCTGAATTGTATGGAAAGGATGAAATTAATATCTGGGGTGATGGCGAACAAACCCGATCATTTATGTACATAACTGAATGTGTTGAGGGAATCCTTAAAATCATGTACAGTGATATCCTTGAGCCAATCAATCTGGGTAGTAGTGAAATGGTTTCAATCAACCAATTGGTTGACATTGTTGAAAAAATTGCAAGCATTAAACTGAAAAGGACATATGATCCGGATGCTCCGAAAGGAGTTCGCGGACGTAACAGTGATAACACCTTGATTCTTGAACTTCTTGGTTGGGAGCCAACCTTGCCATTGGCAACAGGAATGAAGGAAACTTATGATTGGATCAGAACACAAATGATAAGCGGAGGTATTAAATAAACAGACCAACAAATGGCTATTCTCCTTGAGGAGAGTAGCCATTTAAGTGTTTGTTAAATCGGAACCGTCAGTTCCTTTTCAGCAGTCCCACTGTTGGAAACAGAATTTTAAGCTGATGGGTTGCGAATTAATTTAACCTCACAGAAAAAAATTAATTTATGAATGATAAAAGGGTATTGGTAAGCGGATGTTATGATCTGCTTCATGCCGGGCATATTGCCTTCTTTAAAACAGCTTCCCAGTTTGGCAAACTATATGTTAGTGTTGGACAGGATGATAACCTTTTCAAATTAAAAGGGAAGAAACCCTATTTTAGTCAGGAAGAAAGGGTTTACATGGTAAATGCAGTGAAATATGTAACTGAAGCATTTGTCGCATCAGGAAATGGGATGCTTGATTTTGTGGAGGATATGAAACGCATTAAACCTGACTTTTTTGTGGTGAATTCTGATGGATTCACTGAGGGCAAGAAAAAAATATGCGATGAAAACAATGTGAAACTTATTGTTTTAGAGCGTGTTCCTGAGGAAGGATTACCTGCCAGATCAAGTTCTCAATCGAAAAAAGATTTGAAATTTCCATATCGCTTGTGTCTTGCTGGCGGATGGATGGATCAGCCATGGGTATCGCAGGTTCATAGCGGATCTTGTGTGGTAGCTCAAATATGGCCCGATTACGACTTTAGCGATCGCTCAGGAATGGCAACCAGTTCCCGCAAAATCGCCAACGAATTGTGGGGAGGCAAGATACCTGAAGGGGATCCGGTACGCATTGCAAAATTATTATTTGGTGTGGAAAACCCTCCAGGATCTGAATATGTATCAGGATCACAGGATCAACTTGGTATTTTAATGCCCGGTGCAAACAGGCTCGATTATGATGGTAAATACTGGCCATATCATATAGAATCAACCGTAAATGCGGATACTTGCCAATGGCTTTCTCAGGTACTTCATTTGATCCCATTAGCTCCCCGACCTGAAGGTTACAATCCTCTAGTCGAAAAGAACCTCTCTGTTGAAATTGTCAAAGAATTGGGCGAAGCCGGCGACTTATGCTGGGATGGAATCATTCAAAAGGATGTGAACAAACTGGGTGCAGGCATGAAACAAACCTTCCTGTCCTGGAGAAAAATGCTGCCATACACTGTTCCTGATTGGGTGTCGGAAGAGATGGAAACCAATTGGTTCCCATTCTATCCAGGAGCAATAACTTCAGGAAGTGGAGGAGGATATGTGATTGTTGCCTCAGAGAAAGAGATTCCGGGAGCAATGAAGATTAAAATAAAATATTAGAAAACGTATTTCATCAATTACAATATGAGCAAAACCTATTGTTTGATTATGGCTGGCGGTTCCGGAACCCGATTCTGGCCAAGAAGCCGGGTGAAAAAACCGAAACAATATCTGAGTATCTTTGGGAACCAATCACTTATACAGGAATCTGTCATACGATTTGCAAATTTTATTCCTGAAGAAAGCATTTTTATTGTTTCGGCAAAAAGTCAGAAAAAGGTTCTTGAGGAACAGACAATAAACATTCCAAAAGAGAACCTGATCTATGAACCGTTAGGTAAAAACACCCTTCCTGCTATTGGTTTAGCCGCGTTGTTTATTGACAGGAAAGATCCGGAGGGAATTCTGATTGTTTCACCTTCAGATCATTTAATTCAGAACAATGACCTATTTAAGAAGACTATCGAATCTGCAGTTTTGATTGCGGATGAAAAAGGGGGTATTGTCACAATCGGAATTGCTCCGACATTTCCTGCAACTGGCTATGGATATGTTCAAATCGCGGATGAGATCAATATTGGTCAGGCTATTAAATCTTACGCTGTTGACAAATTCGTTGAAAAGCCAAATCTAATACTGGCAATTAGTTATCTCAAAAATGGAGGGTATTTCTGGAATAGTGGCATTTTTGTTTTCAAGGTCTCTGTACTGCTTAGATCAATCCAAAAATTTGCGCCTGCTTTATACGATGATCTGATGTTGATTAGAGAACATATTGGGACAGATAACTATGAAGATGCACTCAATAAGATCTATAGCAAAGTGGAATCTATTTCAATTGACTTTGGAATTCTGGAAAAAGCGAATAATGTATTTCTGGTTCGGGGTGACTTTGTGTGGAACGATTTGGGAAGCTGGGAAGAAGTTTATAAATATGATAAAAAGGACGAAAACCTAAATGCTGGTGTTGGTGAGGTTATCTTTCTTGACACCAAAAAATCATATGTTTATGCTCCAGAAAGCCTGGTGGCGGTAGTTGGTCTGGAAGAGGTGATCGTGGTTCAGGAGGGTAATACCATACTGGTTTGCAGGCGTGATCACGCAGAAGAGATTAAACAAGTCGTTAATGAAATTAGCAAACGAAAACTTAACCAGTATTTATAGCCGTTTACTTTCTGTTTCAATCAGTTCAAATTAAAATTTATAAATTCAATTTCAAAACTAGAATGCAACGATTAATTTAAGTTACAAAGAATAAACTGTCAATTAAAACAACACCATGAAAAACAACCTTCTATTTCTTAAAGTATTTATTCTGGCAACTATCCTGTTAACCACATTACCAGGTCGCCTTTTCCCGCAAACATTCAAGCCTACTGATGAGTCTTTCAGGCAGTACCAATATCCTGAATGGTTCCGTGATGCAAAATTTGGGATCTGGGCCCACTGGGGCCCGCAGGCAGTACCACGACAAGGGGACTGGTATGCACGTCAAATGTATGAAGAAGGAAGTGCAGATAACAAATACCATATTGCACACTACGGCCATCCTTCCGAATTCGGATATAAGGACATCATCCCATTGTGGAAAGCAGAAAATTGGAATCCTGAAAAACTGATGGCACTCTATAAAAAAACGGGAGCCAAATATTTTGTCAGCATGGGTACTCACCATGATAATTTCTTCCTTTGGAATTCAAAAATTCACAAATGGAATGCGGCCAACATGGGACCTAAGAAGGATGTATTAGGGATTTGGCAGAAAGCTGCCCAAAAGGAAGGATTGCGATTTGGAGTATCCGAACACCTGGGAGCCTCGTATACGTGGTTTCAGACTAGTCATCAGGCTGATAAGAAAGGGCCATTGGCCGGAATATCCTATGATGGGACCAATCCAAAATATGAGGACCTTTATCACAAAAAAGCTGCTGTAAGCGATAAAGATTGGTTAACCAATGATCCAGGGAATCAGCAGGAATGGTTAAACTCCATAAAAGAGCTTATTGACAATTATCATCCCGATCTTCTATATTCAGACAGTATGTTTCCGTTTGGTGATGTGGGAAGAGAGCTTGTTTCTCATTATTACAATGAAGACCTTAAAAAGAACGGTGGAAAACTCGAAGCAGTTTACAATTGCAAGCAACCTTCTTATGGGATGTGGGTTGAAGACCTGGAAAGAGGGGTTAAGGATACCATCAATAAATTTCCATGGCAAACTGATACCTCAATCGGGGACTGGTTTTATCGTACAGGTCAGAGGTACAAAAGTTCAACTGAAATCATCCAAATGTTGGTTGATATTGTAAGTAAAAACGGTAATCTGCTTATTAATGTAGTCCAGACTCCGGAAGGCGATCTTGAACCAGATATGTTAAAGATCCTGGATGAAATCGGGAATTGGACAGCTGTTAATGGAGAAGGAATCTATGGAACACGACCATGGAAATTATTTGGAGAGAAACCGGCAAATGCAAAAGTGGTTAAATCCGGAAACTTTAATGAAGAAAAGGTGAAATATAGTGCCAAAGATATCCGCTTTACTCAAAAGGGAGATACTCTTTATGTGTTTTGTTTGGGAACTCCTTCAGCTGCTATTCAAATTAAATCCTTGGGGAAAAATTCGAAGTTAGGTGATAAGGAAGTGAAATCTGTGATAATGCTGGGAAGCGATGAAAAACTGACCTGGAAACAGGGAGTCACTGGACTTATTATTGGTAAACCTATTAAACTCCCTAAATGGCAGGTTGTCACCTTCAAAATTGAGTTTAAAGAGTAAATATTTACAAGTAATCCAATTTTCTAAGCTAAAAATCCCATAGGATAGATATGATTGGGAATCATCAACATGAATGTAAATGATTCTTACAATCATGTCTAATCCTCTATTGCCTTACATAACTTATTCTCCATGAATAGATTTATCGATCAGATAATTAGCAAAAATTAGTTTTGTTAAGAGCCCACTGATTTATTTCACAGTGAATAGATTATTATAAAAATATTCGTACGATTACCTAAAAAGGTAAATAAATTCTTCCATCTTTGCAACTCTCTGATTTCCTTTATAATCAAGAAAGCCATATATTATTTGGCCAACGCTTTAATTTCGCGTAATTATAAAAAATTCCTATTACTTAAATTTTTGCCATTCCCCACCCAATACTAAACCGGTAAATCAACGGTCGTGGCCTTCCAAACTTTATAAAACTCACCAGCAGCTTTGCTAAACCTGTCATAGTCTGTCTGGGTTTCAAAAATCTGGGTATCATTCCAGAGTGCATCCCTGTCATGCCCAAATAGACGAGCCTCGGGCCAGAAAAATACTTGTCCCCAAATCAAACGGTTATTCGTATTTATTCCGGGATTTTTTTCTGTACCATCACCATTTATTGCCTCAAACTGCGTTTGGCTAAGAGCATTTTTAGTAGCTGATATCAGGTTCGATTTTATCCATTCTGAACGTTCAGCCATTGCAACATAACCAACTTTACTATTCTCTCTTTGGTGCGCCCACGCAAGACATACTTCGGGAGGAGTCATTCCTGTTTCTCTAGAAATTTGCTGAATCAGGTGATTTTGCATATCTGCCTGGTGTTCTGTAAAACGGTCTCGTCCTGGACGTCGTGGCGAACCTAAAGACATGTAGCCTGAAGGAACTATATTATTATCAATGAAAAACCTAACCAGCTCTTGCTGCTGAAACAAGGGATGCAATTCCATTTGGTTGTAAACAGGGCGGTTGAAATCATTGGTATCCCGAAGCAGCAGTTCCATCGTTTTACGTGTCTGATTGGACGTGCCGATGTTTCTAACTTTACCACTTTTTTTAAGTTCCGTCATCTTCTCCCATACTTTCATAAACGATTCGTGGATGTATGGTACAGCATGATCATTTACAGCTTCACCAGTTGAACCGGGAACATGAAAATTGGGCCATGGCCAATGTACCACATACATGTCGAGATAATCTAGGCCAAGCATTTTTAACGAATCCTCAAAAGCAGGAATAACCTCTTCCGGATTCATGTGCTTATTCCAAAGTTTCGACAGCACGAACAGTTCTTCTCTTTTAGCATAACCCAGTTCAATCGCTTTAGCAATTGCCTGTCCTGCAACAACTTCATTTTGATAGGCCGTAGCACAATCGATATGTCTGTACCCCAAACGAATAGATTCAACGATAATGTCTTCCATAATCTCAATAAGATCAGGATTATCGGAATGAAAAGTTCCCATCGCAGCCTGCGGCATACTTGTTCCATCGGGCAATACAAGTTGTGTAACTGCTGATGGATCAATCGGTTCAATGTTTTTGTTTAATAAGTTCATCTTTTTGTATTTTATATTCTGATTATTTATATTCTGGCAATACGTCCCCAAATAAATCACATATGCCAATAAGATTTGATTTTGGTTCTTTTCTGAGGATTAAAGATCAATCATCACTTTCATTACCCGATCGTCGCTTTCAGCTATAAACTGATAAGCATCAGGGTATCTTTCAAAGGGAAAGTGTTTTGAAACAAGCGGATCAAGAATAATTTTTCCTTCAGAAATTAGCTGCACAGCTTCAAGGTAATCTTCGTGGCGGTACATCATCGAACCAAACAGGTTCAATTCATGTTCCCCGACGAAATACATGTTTACAATTGGGTTTTGAGCAAAGACACCCAGAATAATTACCTCACCACCTTTCTCAACATTAGCGATCAAAGCATCGAGCGAAGCCTGAACACCAGCGGCCTCGAAACCAACTTGGAAGCCTTCACTTCCAAAAACTGTATGAATGCCTTCATCAAAAGGAGTGTTCAGGATATTCAAAGTATTACTGATTCCGCATTCCTGGGCTTTATTAAGTTTAAATTCGCTGACATCGGTAATTAAAACTTTTTGAGCACCACGAGCTTTAGCAAACTGTGCAACCAGATTCCCGATGGTTCCTGCTCCAGATACGACCACATTTTTACCCTCCAATCCTTTGGACCGGCTGGTAGAGTGGGCCCCTACAGCAACAGGCTCAATCATGGCGCCATGTTCGAAACTCATCGAATTGGGGAATACAACTAGACGATCTTCAGTAACCACAAAAAATTCCTGGGCCACACCTGGCGCTTGAAATCCCTGCACTTTCAATTCCTGACAGGCATTATACTGCCCACGTCTACAGGGATCACATCTACCACAAACCAACTGTGGCCGGGCTGTGGCACGCTGTCCTACTTTAGCTGAAGTAACCTCTTCACCAACCGCCACAATAGTTGCAGAATACTCGTGACCTTGAACAACTGGATATGATGTTGCAGGATGTTCGCCATGGAAAACATGAATATCAGACCCACAAACACCAATGCGATGAATTTTTAAAAGGATTTCATTTAGTGCCAATTCCCCGGAAAATTCTACTTCACGAAATTCGATATTTCCCGGTGTCAACATGATTGCTTGTTTCATTTTTATGAGTTTTCTTATCCAAAAATTACATACAAAATAACCATAGTTAAAAACAAATAGCCCGCAAGCAAACGGTTATCAAAAATACCTTTAAGTTTCCCTTTGGTAATAACGGCCAGCGGACTGTCCCAGGTACACTCGGCAATTGCTGCCGGATCAGGCTTAGGAGTGAGATAGCTAACCGTATAATAAATGACGCAGCAGATACAAAATAGCCACCAAGCCTGTATCATAAAGGGTATTCCAAGGCCTTGCGTGATGTACATATATCCGCTGACAGGAACGAAGTCGAGGCAAAATGAAACTACTCCAAGCAATAATCCAACACTTAGTGTTATTATAGATGCTTCTTTCGTCCCGCGTTTACTAAATACACCCAATAAAAATACTGTTGTAATTGGTGGAGCCATTGCAGCTGCAATTTTGTTGATAGCTTCGAATATACTTGTAAATTTACCTCCCTGAGTCGACCATAACATAGCTGCAATCATAATGACTACCGCTGCAATACGACCAGTCAATACCTGTCCCTTATCGGTAATTGAAGGTCTTACCCTTTTTACAATGTCCACCGACACAAGTGTAGCCGAACTATTCAGGGCAGCTGCAAGCACGCTCATCAGGGCTGCCAGCAATGCAGCAGCTACAATGCCTTTTAAACCTATAGGCAACAGCTCTTTAATAAGAATAGGAAATGTTTGGTTGGCATCTGCTCCAATTTTGTCTTTAAACAAAACATAGCCGATAACACCAGGCAGAACGAGAATAAACACAGGAAGGATTTTCAATACACCTGCAAACAAGGAACCTTTCTGCGCATCATCCACCGAACGCGCGCTCAATACGCGTTGAACATGAGTTTGGTCAGTACACCAGTACCAGATTCCCATCACCGGATAACCCAAAAAGACGGCATACCAGGTTAATCCCGTGCTCGAAGCAGTCTGGCTTAGCGCTTTTAATGAAGCTGTAGTATGCAGCATACTTAATTGTCCTTCTTTTGCGGCTGCCTTGAATGCTGCGAAAGTGGTTATGCCATGCTCCGGAAGGGCCAATATACCAAAAACTGTAACCAATATTGCACCTAAAATCAAAATTATTGTTTGCACCGATTCGGTGACCATCACCGCTTTTAGTCCGCCAACTACTGTATAAACGGTTGTTACGATAGAAATGAAGATGATTGAATGAATAACACTAATGCCAAAGAAGGCTTCGAATACCACGGCGCCAGCATAAAGACTCATCCCCATGTGAATAAACAAAGCGGCAAGTATCCCCATAAATGCCAGGAAAGTACGGGAATCGGGCCCATATCGTTTTTCGAGAAATTCCGGAAGCGTGGCTATCTTTGTTTTAATATAAAATGGAGCGAAAATCAATCCGAGTAAAATTAGGGTAAAAACAGCCATCCATTCAAAATTACCCCACACCAAACCATCATTATAACCTGAAGCAGCCAGACCAACCATATGAATTGTTGAAATATTCGAGGCAAAGAGTGCAGCGCCCACAATATGCCATTTTAAACCGCGGCCTGCCAGAAAATAATTGTCTCTGGTCATTTTGCTTTTTCTGACCGACCACAATCCAATAAATAGTATACCAATAATATATACAATAATAATGAGCAAATCAATTGTATCTATTTTCACATTAGCCATAGGATCTGATTATTAACCTTCATTTTCACAAAACCATCTGCTTCCCGCACCTGAAACAAGGATTACATTGCCATAAGCTGTAAAATCGCCTGAACGAATTACTGTTTTTACAGCCTTGCTCATTTCCTTCATTGCGGAATGATCTACTGTTTCGACTGGAATTCCTTCACCAAAAGCATTTGAAATTTTCGAGAACAGAGTTGGGCTTACCAGTTTAGTTTGATTAGCCATGAACATTTTTTCAACCGAAAAATTCTTTCTAAGCATGGCCAGTACTTCGAGCACCATAGGTTTGTTTTCTTCCAAAGAGAGATCGACGACCTCCACTCCCCGAGGTATAGCAAAACCAGCATCGGTCACCATCAGTAAATCCCCATGACCTTGTTTGGTGAGTGCATTTGCCACGGCCCTGTTTAATACTCCGACTTCTTTCATGATTTTTATCAATGATTTATATTGTTTATTATTAATGCTATAATTAGTTTTTATTCTTGGAGGACTTGATCATTCTAAAAATAAGTTTAGTGGCAAACAAGTCAAATATTGCAATATTAATTGTTATAAATAATCTGGTGGTTTGAAGTAGAAATTACATTCCTAGCCAATAAACTTCCGATGGGATAAATATTTTCTTCCAATACCCATCCTTTTTTTTATAGCAGTTGTCAAATCTTCACTTTCATTTTTTCCATCCATTGTATCTACATAAATTAAGTTCATTTGCCAAAGTAATTTCTATTTTAAATTTTATTATTCGACCGGTTTAAGCAGTATCCTACTCAACTTAAATAATTCATGACTATTCTTAAGAGGCGAGATGCTTATGCTTTCTATTCCTGAAGTGCGAATTGAAATCATAGCTACTGATTGTTGAATAAACATCAGTGGACGCCATGCATCTCGATTTCCTGTTCCAAGAGTCTCAAAATAGAAACTTTGGTTTCCTACTTTCAGAATTCCTTCCTGTTTACTTGTTTCAATCGGACAACTATATTCCAAATAAATTTTGTAATCGCCCGGTTCAGTAAACTGCACTTTGTATATCAGACTATCCGAAAGAGATTTCATATTTATGGCACAGGTAGTGTGTTTCCAGTCACCAAAATACAAGCCGTAGGTGATGGGTTTAACAACCGTATTTCCTGAAGGTTTACCTTTGATCACATCCAGACTACATTCTTTGTATTGAGACGAAACTACTGCCGGAGCATCAGCATACGAATCACTGATTTTGCCTTCATATTCAACCACAACAACGGTATTTACCTCATCAGGCAAGGGCGATGGAACGGTGATTTTCAGAACTTGCTGATCTTGTTCCCATGTTAATGTTTTCTTTGTTGCAAGCAAGCTTACCTTTTTCACTTTGGCATCCACTCCCGGAACGAGCAATTCGCAGTTCTTCGGGCATTCGGTAACATGCAGAAACAGTTTACCCGGCTTCAAAGTGGTTGCACCCCATGGTTGAGGAGCAATGGGGCCGTAGGTGGTTCCGTAAATGGCTTCTCCATTGATTTTCAGCCAGGCGCCCACTTTTTTCAGGCATTTGACTGATGCTTCCGGTATGGTTCCGTCGGATTTTGGTCCAACATTGAGCATCAAATTACCTCCTTTGGAAACGATACTAACCAGCAAATGGATGATTTCTGCAGGGGTTTTAAAGTTCTGGTCGAATTTGGAATAGCCCCACGAATCGTTGTGGGTAAAAACAGCCTCCCACGGACCTTTTACAACCGTAGAAGGTACTTCTCCATCACCAAAATCGCGAAAATCGCCCAAACCCTGACCGACGCGGCTGCTCATCAAACAAGTTGGTTGTATTTTTCTTGCTTCATCAATCAGCGCCTGAGTTTCGTCCTTTGAAAGTCCTCCGGGCATATCGAACCAGATGAGTCCAAGCGAACCATAATTGGAAAGCAATTCCTTGATTTGTGGAATTGATTTGCTGTTGTAATATGCCTTATAATCTTTTTCTTTCTCATTAAAATCCCAATCGTTTCCGCCACCGTTGGGTTCATTCCAGTCGAGGAATTGTGAATAATAGAAACCCATTTTCACGTTTCCTTTCTTACAAGCAGCCGAAAGCTCTTTCATCGGGTCGTGCTTAAAAGGCGTGTTCATGATGTTGTAATCCGATACTTTTGAATCGAACATAGCAAAACCTTCGTGATGTTTGGCAGTAATCACCATATATTTGATTCCGGCCTCGTTGACCAGCTTTACCCACTCATCGGCATTAAACTTCGATGGGTTGAACACCTGCGCCTGTTTGCGGTAATCCGCAACCGGGATTTTTCCGCGAAACATAACCCATTCACTGATGCCGTAATAGCGTTTGCCGTCCCATTCTCCGGCATGTTGGGCAAAAAGACCCCAGTGAACAAACAGTCCGAATTTAGCATCCTGAAACCACTGGGCTTTCTCGTTCTGTTGCTGATTCGATACGGTCTTGTCCCACATCTCAGTAATCTGGGCATTGATTTGTACACTTGTAAAAAGTATAACTATTAAGCTAAGCAGGTATTTTTTAAAATTTCGCATTTGATTTAGTATTATTTATTGAATCGTTAATTTTTTCATTTCAAAGTTTTACTCCTTAACTGCCTCAATCAATCGGGCTGTGTGCGGTGCCAGCTGGGTAATAGTGTATAAACCTTCAAATTCGCCCAACTTTTCGCCTGTCCAGAAATCTGTCAACTGAGACTTCTTTTGAAGATTCATCTTTAGGTCAATCGTATTCGTTTCGCTCCAGTTAAAGAAATAATAGTATTTGGTGTCACCCATATCGGTTACGGCGGTTTTCATTTTGGCATCCGAAAAACGGGCGCCTTTGCCTGTTGGATTTAGTAATTTTTTTAAAATTGCCAGCTCTTTTTCTTTTAGAAGTGAGGATTTATCCCCACTAAGCATCAGCCCGCCAACTGCGTGAATAGCTGTAGCATGGAACATCCATTCATTGAGTTTGATGGCCTTTTTGCCGCTGAAAATGGTATCATTGGTCAACACCACACAATCAGGGTCTGAATCCCACAACTTGCCGTTTTGCCAGGCACGACAAAGGTTTTCGTAGGCTGTTCCCTTTATGATTTGCCATTCGCGGTTGATGTCTCCACTTGTGCGCATGGCAGTAACCAGACCCAAAGAAGGCCAGATGGGTGCATTGCATCCAAGCACCACGCTATTTTCATCGCATCCTTTTAGTACCGCTTCCATTCCCTGCCGATACGCCTCGATACGAGTGGCTGATTGGTCGTAATGAACTCCGCCATGAATGGCGCCCCAATAGTTGGCATCGAGTTTAAAATAATTGACTCCCCATTTTTCACGCATTTGTCGGAAGATACTTTCCAAGTGCTTTTGAGCTTCGGGATTGGTTCCATCCAGCACATACCAGGGGGCACAGCGCCAGCCTCCGAAACCAATTTTTGAAGAAACCAGTGGCGTTCCGTCGGTATCTTTCACAAACCAGTCGGGATGCTCTTTAAAAATGCGGGAATTCTTTTCGGCAATAAACGGGGCTACCCAGATGGCCGGTTCAAAACCTTTGGCTTTTATGGCTTTCAAGGTTTTCTGAAGATCGCCATAAGCGGGATTTTCATTGAGCCAGTCGCCCATAAAAGGTTGATAGCCGTCGTCCAACTGAATGTATTTCAATTCAGGAAGTATTTTTGAAAAACCATTCAGATTATCTTCAATAATTGGATGAGTAACTGCCGGGCCATAACAATACCAGGAACACCATCCTGTTGGAATCGCTTTGCGTTTTAATGGAGGATGATTTTTTGCTATCTCATCAGCCAACCGGTCGAACAATTCGCCTCGGTCATTACCGTTCAACACTATAAAATCTTCCATTTGCCAGCTTTCTCCCGGTTTCAGTTCCAATCCTTCGGCATCAAAGGAAACCAATAACTGTTGCGCATCATAGCTTATTCGACCAATGAAACGGCGACATGATGTGAAACCCAGCAAAAGAAGGTCATCTGGTTTAGTGCTGATAGCTAAAACACCATAAACGGTGGTCAGTCCGTGCAGGTTCGGTATTCGGTAATGTTTGGAGTCTGGATATGGGCCAATATTTTTCAACGAATCGAGTGTTCCACCATTTTGAGCCAGCATTTGAAAGCCTTCGCCATAAACAGGACTTTTGGGATTCAACCCATGTTCCGGAAGATCAAACAGGATGATATTGGAAGGATGCAACGGAACATTCCCAATGTTCCTGATCGTGGTTTTGCAAATAGCTCCTTCCCACTTCCGCTCAACATTAATCTGATTAGTGGAAATTACGTTTCCCTGAGCATCCTCTGCTTTTGATAGCGAATTTTGCAAAAGCTGAATGAATACTTCGGACTGACTTGCCGGTTTCTTATTTCCGCAACTTGTGACTAATGACATCACAATCAGCAGGATTGGCAAATAAATTAATTTGTTTTTCATCATTGTTTTAGTTCGTTGATATTCAGTAAATAGACATTTTTCAATTTCAACGATATTTTTCAAGGTTTTTTATTATACTTAATCCGGGCTACAAATCCACCTGCTTTCTCCATGTGGATTTCCAGCACATCATTGCGGTTGATCTCACGGGAAACTTCGCCAATCAGGGAAGGCTCTGTGGCCGATTCGGAAGTATCGCCAAAACTCTCTAAAGAATACTGGCCTTTGCCCAAAAAGTCCAGTTTAATCGGGATATTCAGTGGCTTGTCGTTATTCATAGCAGCGATCCACCAACTATCTCCTTTGCGGCGAGCCTGCACCAAATGACCCATCAGATCTGATGACAAGACTCGTGTCTCATCCCAGGTGGTTGGCAGTCCACGGTAAAATTCAAAACCTTTCTCTCCGCGATAGTTCTGAGGGGCATCACAAAGCACCAGAAGCGGCGAATCCATAAGTACGGAAAGGGCAAGCTGCCGGGCCCGTGTGCCGCAAACCTGGGCGGGAACCGCGTTTGGCACGAACTGCTCTTCGCGAACGTTGATAAAAGCGCCTGGTGTTACATCAGCAAATCCCAGCAGCCCACGGGTAAATGGCAAGCGCATCATGTGTTCAGGGGTATAATCGCGACCCAGCTTGGCATACTCGGTTCCTAACACTCCCTCCTGAGTAAGCAGGTTGGGCCATGTGCGGGACAGGCCAGTTGGCGTGTAGGTGCCATGAAAGTCGACAAATAACTGATGTTTAGCCGCACATTTCAGCAACTCCTCCTGCCAGCGAAGTGTTTGTTGAGATCCATTTTGGGGGAAGAAATCGATTTTAACCCCCACAGCACCCCATTGAGAATAGATGGCAAAAAGTTTTTCCATTCCAATAGCGGATATGTTCTTCGAATTCACCCAAAGGATAAGTTTCACCCCCTTGCTTATGGCGTAGGCCATCAATTCCGGCATATTGATATGATCGAGCGGCTTGATCGCCGTTTCGGGATCAGGACTTTCCTGGTCATACCAGTACCAATCCACCAACATGTAGGGCCAACCCATTTCTGCAGCCAGGTCGATGTATTCTTTGTGTGATTGGGTATTTCCCCGAGATTCGAGTCCCTTGTATTTTTTCCAGTAGGGATTTTGTCCTGTCCACCAAGCATCCCAGGCTGTAATGCCGGGCCTGATCCACGAGATGTCGGCAATCTGGCATGGAGTGGCCAGATTGCGCAACAGAGTGGAAACCGTTAGTTCTCCAGATGTCCGTCCGATGATCAAAGCACGCCAGGGCGATTGTCGTGGTGTTTGCGACTCTACCGGAGATATTTGCACAGTGCGTACTCCGTAATTACCCGTTCCTCCAGCCGCAGCCAGCGACATTCCCGACCAATCCAGCACATCGGCTTCGGCTACTGCTACAAATCCCATTGCAGTTTCCACTAACAGGGGAAGACTTTTTGGGGTATCGGTCAGCTGGCTAAGCCGAATCTCCGGAAAGGTATTCTCATAAGAGGTGTTTGCCCCCACCCACGATCGGTGATCGGCGGCGAACATAAACCTGGTTGATTCCTCCGTCAAAGTGAACGTACTCATGGCTTCCTGTTTGGGCAAGCGATAGCGAAAGGCAACTCCATCATTATATGCTCGAAAAATGACTTCAAATTCGACAGGTAATGCAGGCAGTGGCCGTTGCTCGGAAAGCCGCAGGGTAATCTCTCGGTAATTGTCCGTTACTGTGCTGAATTTGCCAAAGTTATCTTTCCAGGTTTTGTTGTGCCGGGAGGTTTTCATTTCCACCACACGGACTTTCCCCCCCAGTTTCAACCCATCAGCAAAAACAAGGCCGAGCTCCGAAGGAACAACCAGCAACTGTCTGTCCATTTTTACCGAATAAGTCAATCTTCCCTCAGCCTGAAGATCAACACGAATTGTTCCGTCAGGCGAGAGAACTTGGTATGTTTTGTGATGCAATTTAACCGCTCTGTGATAAATTCCGACCGAATCATTGACTATTAAATACTCTTTTTCAGAACGATATGTAGTCTGTGAAAAAACATTGATCTCTGTAAACAAAAATAGTACTAAGAAAATGAGAATAGAATTCATGTTTGTTTGAGGAAGTATTTTTTTGTTGTTTCTCATTATTTATCGTTTTTAATATTTATTTCACTTTCAACTTTTTCAAGGAGAATATTAATTTCTTTAGCCCAAATTTTATATGCTTCATATGTAAGATGCGTTCCATCAGTGGAATATTTTGATAGCAGACTTTTATTATCGCTAAGCTTGGAATTAATGTCCAGATAATAAGCATTATGGGACTTACAATAGTTAATTAGAAAAGTGTTAAGACTGTCTATTTTGGGTTTGCTGAAATTGTCGTTTACACGGTAAAGTGTTGATTGAACTACCGGTATAATTTTGTGGACATTTAATGTATCAATTAGATTTTTGTAGTTTTCTATGGTTCGAGACAATGGAATTCCAACACCAATATCATTGATTCCAC
>Ga0364873_10042_pt1 | contig 78875 bp, 74 predicted proteins | sample ExccelAu500001D3_2_FD_206928 | JGI IMG/M metagenome (GOLD analysis project Ga0364873, IMG submission 206928) | Enriched cells from Trout Bog Lake Hypolimnion, Wisconsin, USA - BchlTB.Aug07.5000.01.D3 | ecosystem: Environmental > Aquatic > Freshwater > Lake > Hypolimnion/Profundal zone | place... | reverse complement strand
TTTTGCCGCGTTACCAAAGGTTTCATAGGCTTCCATCACCTGGTCTAATCTAAAATGATGTGTAATAAGTTGGTTAGGGTTCAATTTTTTTGCCCCAACGGTTTTTAACAGCATGGGTGTAGTAACTGTATCAACAAGCCTGGTAGTAATGGTTACGTTTTGTGACCAAAGCGTTTCCAGGTGAAGGGTAACACTTTTACCATGAACGCCTATATTTGCAATGTGGCCGCCAGGAGCGATAATTTCCTGGCATAGTTCAAATGTTGCCGGTACGCCGACAGCTTCTATGGCTACATCAACTCCTTTGCCGTTTGTTAGTCTTTTTATCTTTTCAACAGCATTTTCAAGACCACTGTTAATGATTTGGGTTGCCCCGAAAGTTTTTGCAACATTCAGGCGGTTTTCGTCCATATCAATCATGATAATCTCTGCGGGCGAATAGAATTGTGATGTCAATAGGGCAGCTATGCCTATAGGCCCGGAACCAACAATGGCTATGGTATCGCCGGGCTTAACCTGCCCGTTTAAAACTCCGCATTCAAAGCCGGTAGGTAAAATGTCGCTCAGCATTACCAACGCTTCTTCATCGGCGCCTACAGGAATTGGATAAAGGCTGTTATCCGCATATGGTATTCTTACATATTCCGCCTGGGTGCCATCAATCAAATGACCTAATATCCATCCGCCGTCTTCGCAATGGGAATACATACCCTTTTTACAATATTCACATTTGCCGCAGGAAGTAATGCAGGAAATGAGCACATGATCGCCTTTTTTAAAATTGGCTACACCGCTGCCAGCTTCTTCTATGATGCCGACTCCTTCATGCCCAATGATTCTGCCATCGGTAACTTCCGGGACATCGCCTTTCATAATATGCAGGTCGGTTCCGCAAATCGTAGTTTTCAAGATTTTTACAATAGCGTCTGTAGGTTTTATGATTGTTGGCCTGGGTTTATCTTCCCATGCTTTTTTGCCGGGGCCGTGATAAACCAATGCTTTCATGCTTTTTGTTGCTCCATTTGCAGGCACCTTCACAGAAGGTTGTGATTTTTCTAATGTTTCCATAATTTTATCTTTTTTAGATGGTAGTAGTATACGTGCAAAGATGAGGCCAACATGTTTGAAATCAAATGACGGTCATCATTATTAACAATGATTCTGTACGAATATTTCAGGATGTAAATTAGAATTGAACAAGCCAGGCAAGTCGGCAGTCTGCAACCAAATTTTATTTGCCCCTATTCAGATATATGTATTTAGATGGACTAATTTTAAAATAGTTACTGAAGGAGGATGAAAAGTAGACAACAGAACTGAACCCGATATGGTAAGCAATTTCTGAAATGTTTTGGTTGGTGCTAATAAGCAGTTTAGCAGTCTTTTGAAGGCGGATTACCCGGATAAACTCTTTGACCGATTGCCTGGTAACAGCATTTATCCGGCGGTAAATCTGCGCCCTGCTCATGCCAATGGTCCTGGCAAATCGTTAGCCTCAAAAGCCGGATTATTGAGGTTTTGTTCAATAATGTCATAGGCTTTTCTTAAAAACGGGTCGTTTGCAGCGTGTAATGATGTTTAAGCTTAGTTTTTTCTAAGAATTATTTTAAGATTCCCTGTGCTCAGTGGTTGTTGTAAAGGTATCATCTCCATACCCTGTATTAATTCCATGTAAAACACAAAGTTGACAAGTCACCTGGCGGCGTGGGTATCCGGGCTGGAAAACGCGTTAGGCTAAATCACGCCTGTGACATGCTTCTGGCAATTTTACATTACCAACATCCTTAGATTTGCGCTTTTTTGAAAGGTGAGTAATCCTTTCTAAAGTCCTCACCTTTAAAGCGTTCTTATTTAACACTAAATTGAAATAACCCCGAATCTGAAGTATTACCATTTACATCCCTGGTGATTACCCGCCAGTAATAAGTTGTTTTAGATGTAACAGGTACATTGTTCAAAAAGCTATTGGAAATAGCGGGCGCAACTATTGGCGGTGAATTGTTGGTTCCTAAATATACATCATAATTGGTAATTGCATCGGGCACAATAACGCTGCCAACCCAGTTAAGGTTAACAGTACCTGATGCAGTACTAACAATTTGGTCAAAGATCGGTGATGTAATTTCTGCCGGGAATGGAACGTAGGTAACTATTCCCGGTCCGGAATTATAAAACTTCCAAGCGACACTTTGGGCAGTTGCACTGGTTTTGTTTGATTTGGAAACGATGTGCCATGAATAAGGCGTATTTCTTAACAATGTAGTGGCAAGTTGTGTTTTGACCGTGTTTTGTACAGTTGAATCAGAGGTTAAAAGGTTCTTTATTATGAGGTTATAGCTATCAGTATAATTTGATGCATTCCAGGTAAATAATATAGAGCTTTCTGTAGCAGAAAGAATTGTCCCGCTTGTGCAAACAGCGCTTTGAGCCGGGGCAATGAGTTCAGCCTGGGTCGGCGGTAAAATCGGTGTTTTAGTTGGCTTCGGATTGTTATTTTTACATCCGCATTCCATCAGCGTAAAAATTGTTAAAACAAAAACCAGTTCCTTTTTCATTTCTTTATAATCTTGAATATTTTTTCAGAATTATCCATTGAAAGATGTAGTACATAAACGCCGTTTGCAAGTTTGCTAAGGTCGAGTTGCAACACCCCGGCCTGGTCGGCATAGTGATTTGTGTAAACTAAGATGCCATCCTCAGCATCACGTATCTGAACTTTGACGCTATTAAAATTAGTATTTCCCAAATTAAGGTTCAGAATATCCTGAAAAGGAACGGGGTAAGGCGCAATTATATCAGAAAAATTGATCAATTTTTGAACAGTACCCTGGCATAGCCTATCCGTAGTAACTGTAAGTGTATTATTCCCCTTAGCAAGGGGTAAGGACATGGCATTATTGGAAGTAGTATAAAGTACACCGTTTAACTGAATGTTATATTGGGAACCTCCGCTCAGCGCTAAATCTATACTATTTGTGGTGCTATTTACGGTAGCATATACCAAAAGATCCGCAGGCTCGGTTATGACAATGCCATAGCATTGCTGATAATTACTTTGACCGGCTACAGTTATACAAACGGAATAAGTTCCAGCTGATAAATTGTTAATATTGAGTGAGTTTGTAAAAGGTAGTGGATTATTTAAGCCGTTACCAGTGATCGTAGCCGTGTAGTTTAAAGTATCACCGGCGGAGATCGTAACTGATCCGTCATTACTCTCCCTGCACGTGGCGCTGGTTACTGTCAATTTGAAGTTGCTTATCGGTAAGGAGAATATTTCCCTTGTTGCATTTATGGAATATGTCTGACTTGCTGTGCCATCCTGAGCTGTTACAACAATTGAAATAATGTTGCTGCCAACATTTAAAGGGATGCTTGCCGACCCAACACCTGACGCTACTACCGTGCCGTTCACTGTAACTGTGGCATTTGGATTATCAACAATTGGTGTTACGGTTATACTTTTTGTGGCGTTCGTTACATTGGTAGTGTAGTCGTTTGTTCCAGCGGAGAACACCGGACTTAAAGCGCCGCTGCTCAATGCAAGGCTACTCAAAGTTGCATCGTTTAACAAGGGGCGTGTAACGGCTATTGTGTAAGTATTTGTAGTGAGATTGTTTTGTGCTATTACTGTTGTGATGATGATATTAGTTCCAATATTTAAGGGTATGCCCGCCGAAGCCGAACCCGGTGAAACCACTGTGCCGTTCACCGTAACTGTCGCATTTGGATCATTGACTGTTGGTGATAGAGTTATACTTGTGGTGGTATTGGTTACACTGGTGGTATAGTTGTTTGTACCGGAGGAAAAGGCAGGGTTTAAGGTACCGCTGCTCAATGCCAGGCTGCTTAATGTGGCATCGTTTGATGGCGCACGCGTTACCGTGATAATATAAATCAAAGACGTAGTGCCATCCTCTGCCGTAACCACAGTCGTTAAAGTATTAGGGCCAACATTTAAACGGATGCTTGGCGATGCCGTTCCGGAGATTACGGCAGCACCATTTACTGTAACCGTCGCCATTGCATCCCCTGCCGTCGGCACAACTTTAATGCTACTTACACTATTGGCTACAGACGTGGCATAATTTGCATAACCGGGACCGGCTACCGAAGTCAATGTTGATGATGGATTTAAACTTATGGCATTTAACAACGCGATATTTGATGGAGCGCGGTTTACTGTTATTAAATATGTTTTAGTGTTAATGCCATCCTGTGCTACAACTATTGCCGTGATGGTGTTAGATCCGACATTTAAAGGGATGCTTGCTGAGGCCGAACCCCGTGTTACAGTTGTGCCGTTTATCGTTATCATGGCACTACCATTATTGGTGCTTGGCGTTAGGGTTATACTTGTTGTTGTATTGGTGACATCGGCGGTATAACTTGTTGTGCCGGAGGAAAAGGCCGGGCTTAACGTGCCGCTGCTCAATGCAAGGCTGGCTAAAGAAGCATCGCCTGGTGACGTATGAAATATGCTTATTACATAAGTATTTGTTGTTGATTTATCCTGCGATGTTATTATTGTAGTGATGGTATTAAGTCCAAAATTTATGGGAATACTTGCCGATGCTGAACCCGGTGCTACCACGGTGCCGTTTACTGTAACTGTAGCATTTGGATTATTTGCGGTTGGCGTTAAGGTTATACTTGTTGCAGTAACCGCGACACTGCCGGTATAGTTGTTTATGCCGGAGGAAAAGACAGGGCTTAAAGTGCCGTTGTTCAATGTAAGGTTGCTTAAGGTGGCATCGCTTAACGAAGGGCGGGTAACGGTTACCGTGTAAGTATTTGTTGTAAAACTATTTTGCGCGGTTACTGTGGTAGTGATGGTATTAGCACCGATAGTTAAGGGGATGCTTGCCGATGCCGGTCCTGGAGCCACCAAGGCTCCGTTTACGGTAACGGTTGCCGTATTGTCACTGGTAACAGGCGTTATTGTTAATGATGTTGTGGTACCGGAAACTTTGGCTGTATAGTTGTTTGTACCGGATGCAAAGGCAGGGCTTAAAGTGCCGCTACTGAGTGCCAGGCTGCTTAATGCAGCGTTCGCCGATGGCTTAACGGAATAATAGTCCAAACCATTTTTTGTGATCTGGATGATCTGGCTTGCGCTGCTGCCGCCAAATCCCCTTGGTGAACACCAATCGGTTGAACAGGTATTAACCACATAGCCGCTATTTACCGTTTTTTGAAAAACAATGAATGTGGGAACGGTTACATGTGCATATGGATTGAAAGAACCATAATCAAAACCAATCACTTCCAGGTTTTTAAAACCAAGCTTTGTGGGGTCGGGCTGTACAAAATTATTTGTTTCGGTTGCTGCGATGAGATAGGTCCCGTCATATTCACTGGTAGGGACACTTATGATGTCGCCGTTATGTAAATTTGTGTTTTTTAAAAGCGGCGAAGCATCGTTTATAATCTTGTAACCCTTCCATCCCTTATTTGCCCAGGTTCCGGTATCTATTAATCCGTTGCCGCCTAACAGGTGGTTTGCACCGATACTCGATTCCGTAGGATAGTTTAAAAGTGGATCAACCCATTCGTAGGTCTTTAAAGTTACATCACTGATAGGGTCGGTCGTTTTGCTTTTATAGCAGATCATTTTGGTATGATCGTTGGAGTATCTGACCTGCCACCACATGGTATTGCCCGACAATACCAATGCATTATTGCCGGCGTTTACAAAAGCATCAAAGTTTTGCCTTGCCGTTTTTGTCCAGTATTCGCTATGCCCCGGGATAACCAATAATGTTGCACCGTTAATGTTGCTATAATTATCAAGGTCCATGTCAGATATATAGCTTGCATTATAACTTTGTGCTGCCATCCATTTAAAAAAAGGATCAGCATAATATTGTGTTGCGGCAGAAGATGGGATCCTTGGACGCAAAAATGAAACGGAATCCGATTTTGGGCTGGTGTAAAGGCTTTCGCCACCCATTGTGTCATAAGCCGCATCTGTATTGGACGGATAAACGATAACAATGCGTGAAGCAGCAGCATCCTGGGCTTTACGGACAATAAAGGAAAACGCAACGCTGTTTTGGCCTATCACATAGATCCCCGATTTAGCTGAATTTGAAATTACATAGGCCATACTAAGCCGATAGCCGTAACCATTAGCGAACGGGCTGTTGGCTGAAGGAACCTGATTAAAGCCATATCCTTTCAGCGTATCCACCGTATTTCCAAGCAGGTCCCTCACCGGCATGGCCGCGGCTACTTTATTGTTTACATTAAAGCTGGCAAATAATTTAACGGTATCCCCGGGCTGATAAGAGATCTTATCGGTATAACAGCTCAGCAAACTTGTTTCGATGCCTGTATTCAGCGGGCCTTTGATTTTTAGCAAATTATCAACTAATGTATCAACCCTGGCAGCTGTTACTTTGTGCTTAACGGCATAAGTTGAATTCGCTTCGGCTTTAAAGCCTGAAAAAAGAAGGAATAAAAATAGAACGACAATATTTACCGAATACAATTTAGGTTTTTGGGGCATTGCGGGTTTTGGTATGCTCTGTTTAGTTTTAACTTAAAAGAATTTTGACTATTAAAATCCTTTTAAATTAAATAAAATTAAACAAATATTGTTTTTAAAATATGAAATTAAAAATTAATAAGTTATTGTTCAAGTATTTGATATGCAGTGCATTGTGTAATAAAATATTGCCATCAGACAATTGTTTTATCATATAAAAATTTTTACTAATATCCGTTTATTTTTAATCATTGCCAAATCTGTTTTAAACCGTCCACCGGCATTAAAAGTAACCGCTATCCTCCCCAAAAGAAACAATTTTGAGACATTTTCATTAGCTCCTGGCTCTGCACATACCGGCCCGAATGTTATTTGATGAGGAGGAAAAATATTAGGGTAAGTCCATTTTATTTCTGCTGTTGTACACAACAATCGGAGCCGGGGTATATGGAAAACAAACGATTCCCATGTCATAGCCTGGTTCAGCTTGAAAATGTGTGTACAACCAGATATTGCATAATTTCAGCTACTTGCAAACTGTTTCCTGTATTCGGAAGGGCTCATTCCTTTAAATTTTTTAAAGGCCCGGTTCAAATGGCTCTCATCGGTAAAATTTAGTTCATAGGCAATTTCATTTATCCGCATATCGCTGTGAAGCAGGCGGGTTTCAATCAGCCTTAATTTATAGTTCAGGATATATTGCTGCAGGGTTTCGCCGGTTTGTTTTTTAAAATACCTGCCCAGGTAAGTTAGCGAGATCCCAAAATGACTGCTCAATTTTTCCACTTTAAGCATCTTCGGCTCAAATATGTTTTGCTGGATATAATGCAATATCTCCAATACCGCTTCGCCGGTGTTTTCTTTTACGTTTTTGGGCAGCTTTAAAGCAATATTGCGGGCTACTATGGTAATAATGGTATTCACAATTTGCTCAATTATTCGTTGATGATACAATTGCTGATTGCTTTGTTCCCTTACAATACTCTCCACCAATGACGCGATGAGGGGCTTATCCACTTTGTTCTTTAGTATACAACCCGGCCGGTGACTCGCATTCTGGAGGATATATTCGATGCGCTGTACCGTGTCTTTATCGGCGCCCGGCTTTGTTTTTACATAATATTCGTTAAAGCGAAGAAAAAAGAACCGGGTGCTTGCGCTTATTTCGAAGGAATGGGTGTCCTGTGGCGTTATCAGGAACAAATTTCCTTTGCGGTAATTAAACTTGTTTTTATTAATGTATTGCACCCCGGTGCCGTCGATAATATAGATCAGCTCAAAGAAACTTTTAGTACGGGTTGCCTTCGGGAACCTTTCCAGTTCTTTATACTCAATTTCAAAAGGCTGGTACAAGTTTTCTTTTATCATACCCGCAAAAATACAGAATTAGTGAAAAATTGTACAGGTATTGCACCGCTAAATCGGTATAAATTTGTCCTGTCAAAAGTTATAAAAAATGAGAAAAATTATCGTTTTACTATTAGTACTGGGTACCGCAACCGCAGCTTATTCACAAAAGCAAATGGCCCCAAAGAAATCACTGAAAGAGCAATTACAGGGAACCTGGCTCCTTGTATCGGTCGACAATATTTACCCCGACAGCAGCCGGGTGCACCCATACGGCGAAAATCCGCAGGGCATGCTGATCTTTGACGAAAAAGGGAATTATGCGCTACAGATCCTTAAGGCGGTGCGGACCAAAATTGCATCGGGCGATAAAAACAAAAGCACACCCGTAGAAAATGCTGCATTGGTACAGGGAAGCAATTCGCATTTTGGGAAATACTCGGTTGACGAGGCAAGTCATACCATTACTTTTACTATTGAACATGCTTTTTTCCCAAATTGGGAAGGAACCGAACAAAAACGTCAATATGCCTATACCGGCGACGAAATTAAGTATGTGGTGACCCATACCACCCAGGGCGGGCAATCGGTAATTGCAGAGGTGGCGTGGCGGCGGGTGAAGTAGGTGATATCTTAGTAATTCTCCGCTACCGCGAGTTTAGCGAAGCGTAACTCGTGGTTAGCTGTTGGGCAAGCTTTTAGCTTGCTGCATTGTAAATGCCAAAACGTTTTTTATCAGTTAAAAACTGAAACCATGAACAACCACGAGTTACAAACTCGCGGGAGCGGCGTTTAGGTTTACAAAACTCTTTTCCGGTCAGTTTTAAAAGGAACGGCAGAAACCTGGTATTCATCCTGATAAACAATATAACCTGGGTTTTTGGTTGTTAACCTTTCGACTATCAGATCATACTTTTCTAAAATTTCAATAAGTTCATTTATTTTAAACAGATGTTCTCTGGCTGTATCCTTAAACCACGACAACGAAATTGCAGCCGGGCTTTTGTTGCCTGCGTTTGAAAACCGGGTAGGTTTATCCAAATTAGCATTGAACCAACCCGTTAATGCCTTTAGTTTGTGTACGTCGTCACTATGCGTTAAAGAATTTTCCCGTATGTGTCTCAAGGCCTGAAATATTCCTGTTTCAGCTTCCCTGTCTTCATTAATAAATTGCGTAGTGAATCGTATATACACTTTTCTGATTTAGGCTTTTAAGTACAATAATGATTGATTTTATCAATTCTACAGGTTCGCCCCTTGGCATTACATATAATCTTTCAGGTCATCCAATGGCTCATTAAAATCGTCGGGGAGGGATACTTTTCCTTTCAAGCCGCCGGGAATTCTCTTGCCCGTAGTTTTTTCATTATCTTCAGTTAAAAAAGTGATAATAACTTCAGTCTTTGATTTAACAGGTGCGTCTTCTTTCAGGATGATCTTCCCTTTTTCATAATATCCTTTAATTGCAGCAAGCATAATAGAATTCCGTTTAATACAAATATACAAAACTTTCGATTGCATTTTTCATCAGCAATTAACCACCCGGATGCTAAACCCCTCCTCATAAAATTCTGCAAACGGCGCAGCCATCTTGAACGCCTTTGAAAACAAACAAAACGTGAAAAATTCTGATTCAGACAAATTTACAACCCCAGCACCTTCTCCCAAATCCGTTTATCCACCAAAACGCCTTCTTTTAAACTTTGCTCCCTGGTCCTTAATGTATTTTCACCGGGGTAGGCGATTGACCCGCCTTCATGCTCAATCCGGCTGCTTTTGATATAGCTTATGATTTCTTCAATTAAATCGGCGGTATGCTCGCTGCTGTCAGGTTTTATGCAGATAAAAACCTGCGATACCCCGCTTTCATGTTCACTTTGGGTGATTTTGGCTGTTGATTGCCCCTGGCTGAGTACAGTCGCCAAAAGGTCGAGCACCAGGGACAGGCCCGAACCTTTCCAAAAACCAACAGGCAACATTCTTTGTGAAGCAAGGATCGCTGCCGCGTCCGTGCTTAAATTGCCTTCCGTATCATAGCCGCCCGGGAGGGGAAGTTCATGTTTATTCGATTTATATTGATTGAGCTTACCGACCGAATACTGCGATATAGCCATATCCAGCACCACGTGCCCGGCTGCCCGCGGCACGGCGATAACTAAAGGATTATTACCCAAACGCGGGTCGGTACCACCCCAGGGCGGCAGGTTGGCAATGGTATTGGTAAAGCAAATACCAATCAGTCCTGCTTCGGCGGCCTGCCAGCCGTAGGCTCCCGCTCGCATCCAGTGATTGGTATTTTTAAGGGCCACGCAGCTGATACCGTTTTCTTTTGCCAGTTCAATAGCCCGCGCCATGCAAAAACGCGCGTTTAATATGCCGGGACCTAAATTGCCGTTCCATTGTTCCAACGACCCGAAAGCGCCTTCCTTGGTGGGTTCTGCATCCGGTTTTACAAGGTCCTTTTTTACGAAATCAACAAAGGTCGGGAAACGGTTTAATCCATGGGTATATACGCCGTCCCTGCTGTTCCCGGCAAAAATGGCCGCGCAGATCTCAGCTTTTTCCACACTAAAGCCGTGCGAAAGCAATACCCTGTTAAATTCGGATTGTAGTTTTTCAAAGGGGATTTTCATGGGTTGGATTGAGTTGATTTTCAGATCCTGGCCTTTTCTTTTTCACTCACTATTCACTACTCACAAAGAAGCCATATCAATAACAAACCTGTACCGCACATCGCCTTTGATCATGCGTTCGTATGCTTCGTTGATATAGTCGATATTAATTACTTCCACATCTGAGGTGATACCATGTTCGGCGCAGTAATCCAGCATTTCCTGGGTTTCTTTTATCCCGCCGATCAGTGAGCCTGCCAAACGGCGGCGTTTCATAATCAGGTTAAAGGCAGCAACCTTTGGGGCTTCCGGCGGAACGCCAACCAATATCATTGTGCCATCCAGCTTTAGTAACTGCAGGTAAAAATCATACTCGTGCTGCGCCGAAGCGGTATTGATGATAAAATCTAAGGTGCCGGCAATTTCTTTTACCTGTCCAGGGTCGGTGGTTACCACAAAATGATGGGCGCCCAATTTCTCCGCGTCTACTTTTTTCGACGCTGAGGTGCTCAGTACAGTAACTTCCGCGCCTAAAGATGCCCCAAGTTTAACAGCCATATGGCCCAGACCGCCCAAACCAACAACGCCAAGTTTGTGGCCCTTGCCAACTTTCCATTCCCGCAACGGCGACCATGTAGTTATACCGGCGCATAACAGCGGTGCAACGCCGGACAATGGCAATCTATCAGAAACATGAAGGGTGTAATTTTCATCAACCATAATCTGGTTGGAGTAACCGCCATAGGTAGGCTTGCCTTCCTTATCGAGGCCATTGTAGGTGCCGATCATGCCCACATCGCAATATTGTTCCAAACCGGCCAGGCAACTCGGGCATTGGCGGCAGGAGTCAACAAAACAACCAACGCCGGCGGTTTCTCCAACTTTAAATTTGGTGACGTGTTCGCCTACTTTAGTTATTTTTCCAACAATTTCGTGCCCGGGAACCATCGGGAATATAGAACCGCCCCATTCGTCTCTCGCCTGGTGAATGTCCGAATGACAAACGCCACAGTATAAAATCTCAATCTGAATATCGTGGGGACCAACTTCGCGCCTTTCGAATTTAAAAGGGGCCAAAGGTAACTTTGCTTTTGCTGCGGCATAGCCTTTTACTGGTATCATGTTTTGTTATTTAATTTAAATGCTTCAACAAATATAGACGGATATTTGAGTGAAGGATTGTCAAAATTGTTTTATGAGATTCCGCTGATCAAAGAACACGATTACAAACGATTTAAGGATTTTGGAGATTAACAGGATTTATTTGGAGTGGTGTGTCCTGCTTGTCTTCAAAATCATATCAAAACAAGTAATAATTCTCTCTTTGATCAGTTATAAGTAGGCATTTATAATAATGTTGATTAGCCGATTTTTTGAATACAACAAAAAAGCGCAGTTAAATCACTAATTCACTAATTCAATAAATCACTAATTCAAAATTATCCTATTTTTGCCGATATACTATAAATGAGAAATAAACGCCTTTTGCTAATTTTAACAGGTTTAGTTATTGCCCTGGTCATCAATTCATGCAAAAAAAATACGCAGAGTCCCATACACTCCCTGTTTACAGGCGGGACCTGGCAGCTTACGTCTTTGCAGGTTACTTACTGGACCGGCAACCAGTCAGACTCAACTGTTACACTTCCTGTTCCCTGCATACAAGATTTTACCTTTAATGCCGACAATACCTGCACGTATTCCAACTTCGATTGCATTACCCAGCTATCGCCTGCTACCGCCTGGTCGCTCACCGGTGATCAGCTGCACCTGCAAACAAATGTTGCGTGTCAGGATACTGTTAAGGGTAAAATAGTTAGTACCACGCCATTTTCTTATGCCTCCATACAAAACCTTGGGCAATATTCCCTGATACTATGGACCGGTGATATCCAGCCAAATTATTCACTTACTGCCAAAAGAATAATTTACCAATACGGTTTTGTACGCCAAAAGGTAAACGGGGTTGATTAAATAGCGGTCGAAAGCTTTTATTTCTTTCGTTTAAATAATAAAGATGCAAAAAAGGGTCTCATTTGCATTTGGAGGCAAACAATTGCGATGAAAATTTTATATTTGGGTCGTTGTAAAAAGCTGCCGTTTTTCAACGTATCCGTTTGTATTCATCAGCGCAAAGGGGTAGGCAATGATTAGATGAATTAGCCTTAGAAAAGTATATAATTTTAATGAAAAAACGAATCGCGATTTTTGCTTCCGGGTCCGGGTCGAATGCTCAAAAAATTATGGAGCATTTCAAACGCAATGCCGAGGCGGAAGTGGTATTGGTATTAACAAATAATCCGCAGGCCTATGTATTACAAAGGGCCGATAACTTTGAGGTTCCCACTCATATATTTACCCGTCACGAATTTTATGAAACCGATGAGGTGATCAGGCTATTGAAAAACCTGCAGGTCGATCTGATCGTACTGGCCGGTTTTTTATGGCTGGTGCCCGAAACATTATTAAGCGCATTCCCAAATAGAATTATTAACCTTCACCCGGCATTGCTACCCAAACATGGCGGAAAAGGTATGTACGGAGATCATGTACATAACGCCGTGCTCGCCGCCCGTGACGAAGAATCAGGCATCACCATCCACTTCGTAAGCGACAAGTTTGACGAAGGTGAGATCATCCACCAATCCCGGTTTAAAATCGAACCTGAAGATAACCTGGAGGTTATCAAATTTAAAGGGCAGCAATTAGAACACCAGCATTTCCCGAGGGTGATCGAGAGCTTGCTGAAGAAGATGAAGAGTTGATTTGGTCATTAGTCATTAGTCATTGGGTTGTTTTTTAATAAGAGTGCCTGGTTTTAAAATTAGGTTTGATTAAAATCGTCGTTTAAAAAATTAATTCTTTCCTCAAGATCGATAATGTATGGTTCCGGATCGGAATCTTTTCTTTCTTTATTAAAACTTCTCTATTCTAAGTTGCTGTAATTTATATTAATAGCTGACTTAAAAATCGGTGAAATCACAAAAAAATCGGTGAAATCCAAATCAAAAAAAAACTAATGACTAATGACCAATGACCCAATGACATTTCCTATCTTTGCGGCTCAAAAAATTTGATGTAAATGAGCCATCCTGTTCAAATAAAAAATGCTTTAATATCAGTTTATTACAAAGATAATTTAGAGCCCATAATACATGAGTTAAACCGCTTGGGTGTTAACATATATTCAACCGGCGGCACCGAAACATTTATCCGTAATTTAGGGGTTAATGTTATAGCCGTTGAGGACCTTACTTCGTATCCATCCATATTGGGTGGTCGTGTTAAAACATTGCATCCCAAGGTGTTTGGCGGCATATTGGCCCGCAGGAACTTTGATGGTGATGAACAGCAGCTTGCTCAATTTGAGATCCCTGAGATCGACCTCGTTATTGTTGATCTTTATCCGTTTGAAGAAACGGTAAAATCAAATGCAGAGGAAGATGAGATCATTGAAAAGATAGATATTGGTGGCATTTCATTGATCCGTGCGGCGGCTAAGAATTTTAAAGATGTTGTGATCATTGCATCAAAAAAAGATTATTCGGAGCTTGAAAGTATCCTTAAAGCTCAAAACGGCGGAACAACTATCGACCAGCGCCGTGCTTTTGCCCACAAGGCTTTTAATATTTCATCACATTACGATACTGCAATATTTCAATATTTTAACCAGGAAGATCCGCTGCCTGTTTTTAAGGAAAGCATCCAAACAAGTCAGGTTTTGCGCTACGGCGAGAATCCACATCAGAAGGGTGTATTTTACGGCGACCTTGATGCTATGTTCACTAAATTGCATGGCAAAGAATTATCCTACAATAACCTGGTAGATGTTGACGCGGCCGTTGCTTTGATTGATGAATTTACTGAACCCACCATCGCCATTTTAAAACATACCAATGCCTGCGGAATTGCTTCGCGTAACTTTATAAAAGAAGCCTGGATAGATGCACTGGCCTGCGACCCGGTATCGGCTTTTGGCGGTGTAATTATTGCGAATGATGAGATAGACGCAGAAACTGCTACCGAGATCAGCAAAATATTTTACGAGGTTTTAATAGCCCCGGCTTTTACTGATGAGGCTATCGCAATACTAAAAGAGAAAAAGAACCGTATTATACTGATTCGTCAGCTGGTTGAATTGCCGGTGAAGCAATTTAAAACATTGCTGAACGGGGTAATTGAACAGGACAAAGACGCAGTAATAGAAGGGCCGGAACAAATGACAGCAGTTACAAATGCACAACCTACAGAACATGAGTTGAAAGATTTGTTTTTTGCCAACAAGGTAGTGAAGCACACTAAGTCGAACACCATTGTTTTTGCTAAAAACAACCAGTTAATGGCAAGCGGTGTAGGGCAAACTTCGAGGGTTGATTCCTTAAAGCAGGCTATTATTAAAGCTGAAAGCTTCGGATTTGACCTTAAGGGCGCGGTAATGGCATCAGATGCATTTTTTCCATTTCCTGATTGCGTTGAACTGGCAGCAGAGGCAGGGATCACAGCAGTGTTGCAGCCCGGCGGTTCAATAAATGATAAACTGTCGGTTGAAATGTGCAATCAGAAAAATATTGCCATGGTGACAACGGGCATACGGCATTTTAAACATTAATATAATTAACACTAATTGCACGAATTGGAATAAATAATAATTAAAAAGAGCATTGATTGAAGGGAACAGAATTATATTAATTTGTGAGAAATCACGCTGATATAATTCGTTTAATTCATGCCGATTAATTCGTTTTAATTAGCTTACATTCGTACAATTCGTGCTCTTAAATTTTTAATTTTGCAGACTATTTTCAAAATAACACCAAATGGGTCTATTTAATTTTTTTACACAAGAAATTGCTATTGATTTAGGTACCGCAAATACCCTCATTATACATAACGATAAAGTTGTTGTCGATGAACCATCGATTGTAGCTTTTGACAGATCAACCAATAAAGTGATCGCTATTGGAAGGCAGGCCATGCAGATGGAAGGTAAAACGCACGATAATATCCGTACCGTTCGCCCACTAAAGGATGGTGTAATCGCCGATTTTAATGCCGCCGAGCATATGATCCGCGGGATGATAAAAATGATAAACCAGGGCAAGGGATGGTTTTTTCCGTCGTTGCGTATGGTGATTTGCATACCATCGGGTATTACCGAAGTTGAAAAACGTGCAGTACGTGACTCAGCCGAAATTGCAGGCGCAAAAGAGGTTTACCTTATTCACGAACCCATGGCAGCTGCCGTTGGTATTGGTATTGATGTGGAAGAGCCTATGGGCAACATGATCATTGATATAGGTGGCGGTACTACGGAAATTGCAGTTATTGCCCTTTCGGGAATTGTTTGCGATCAATCTATCCGCGTTGCAGGAGATAATTTCGATTCTGATATCGTTCAATACATCCGCCGTCAGCATAATATTATGATTGGCGACCGTACTGCTGAAAAAGTTAAAATTGAAGTTGGGGCAGCATTGCCTGAACTGGCAGATCCACCACCTGATTTTGCTGTACAGGGTCGCGACCTGATGACCGGCGTACCTAAGCAGATCATGCTTTCCTATACTGAAATAGCCCATTGCCTTGATAAGTCAATTTCAAAGATCGAAGAAGCAATTCTGAAAGCACTGGAAATTACGCCACCTGAATTATCGGCGGATATTTATCAAACCGGTATTTATTTAACTGGTGGCGGCGCCTTGCTGCGCGGCCTCGATAAGCGCATCGCCGCAAAAACCAAGTTGCCCGTTCACGTAGCCGAAGATCCGTTGCGCGCGGTAGTTCGCGGAACCGGTACAGCGCTTAAGAATATCGGAAATTTTAAATTTTTAATGCAGTAATTTAGATATGAGATATTAGATTTGAGATTTGAGACAAATGAAGTTTTCTATCTCACATCTCACATCTCATTTCTCACATCTCAAAAGCCATGCGTAACCTCTGGATATTTATCAGTAAGTACAACGCATTTTTTTTATTCCTTATTTTTGAGGTTTCCTCGCTTATTATCTACGTAAAATACAATTCTTTTCAGAAAGCCGCTTTCATTAATTCATCCAATGAGGTTACGGGTGGCCTGTATGCGCGCGTGAATGAGCTTTATAGCTATTTGTCGTTAAAGGAAGTTAATGATAGTCTTGCACGGGAGAATACCCATTTGCGAAATCAGCTTAAATCTTCGTTTTATGTGGATACGCTTAGTAAGCATAAGGTAACCGATACGGTTTACAAACAGCAGTACGAATATATCGCTGCCAGGGTGATCAATAACTCGGTTAGCCGGAACAATAATTACCTTACCATTAACATTGGCGCCAACAAGGGGATTGCAAAAGGTATGGGGGTAATCTGCGATAAGGGCATCGTAGGTAAAGTGGTTTTTGTTTCTGCACATTTTGCCGTGGTTCAGTCCTTACTTCATAAAGATTCGCAGTTTAGCGCCATGCTTGCCACTAACAAAGAGATCGGGTATATTACCTGGGGCGATGATCTGAATCCGCACAAAGGTTTGCTGAAAGATGTATCAAACAATGCCCTGCCGAAATTAGGCGAAGCGGTAGTTACATCGGGTTATTCACTTTTCCCGGAGGGGATCCCGATCGGTAAAATAAGTAACCTGCATACAAAAGCAGGCGGACTGCTTTTAAATATGGAAGTAACGCTTGCAGTTGATTTTAGCAAGCTGCAGTACGTTAATGTAGTTGATAATAAATTTGGCAAAGAACAAGAGGGATTGGAGGCTCAGCAAAAGAAGGATGAGTAAGCATATTTTAGTTAACCTGCTCAGGTTCATCGTACTGGTTTTTATACAGGTTTTTTTGCTGAAGAATATTTCGTTATATAACCTGGCTACACCGTACCTGTATATCCTTTTTATTTTGTTGCTGCCATTTGAAACGCCAAACCTGTTATTGTTTGCACTCGCATTTTTAATGGGCCTAACTATTGATTCTTTTTACGATACGCCGGGATTACATGCAGCATCATGTGTACTGCTGGCATTTGTGCGGATTATATTTATAAGCATCACCGTTCAAAAAGACGGCTTCGACAATGAGCCCGAACCAACCTTAAACATCATGGGTTTCAGGTGGTTTTTTACATATACTATAACACTTACCTTATTTCACCATTTTTTCCTCCTCAACATTGAGGCTTTTAGCTTTTCGGAAATTCAATATACACTAAGCCGCTTTTTATTGAGTTCAATATTTACAGTTTTTTTAATATTAATTTCAGGTTTGTTATTTTTCAGAAGGAAAGAACGTAAATGAATAGTTTTTTTGAACGGCGCTACGTTATAGCAGGATTTTTCATTACCATATTTATTGTTCTTCTGGCAAGGTTATTTTACATCCAGATAGTTGATAACCGCTATGCAATTTATGCCAGTAACAATGTTCGCAGGCAAAAAATAAGCAATGCCGCGCGGGGACCAATATTAGACCGTAATGGAAAAGTCCTTGTACAAAATGTTCCTTTTTACGATATTATGGTAACACCTAAACAGGTTAAACCATTTGATACTGTTGAGTTTTGCAAGCTGTTGGGGATAGACAAGGCGTCATTTGATAAACAATGGATCAAAGCAATTAAGTATTCGCCTTATTTACCTTCTGTTTTTGAAAAACAGCTTTCGGCAACAACTTTTGCCTCCTTGCAGGAACGCTTATCCGAATTTCCCGGTTTTGATTCCTCGCCAAGGTACCTGCGCACTTATCCTGACTCTGTGGCCGCTCAATTCTTAGGATATATCGGCGAAGTGCAGGATAAAGATATAAAACGCTCGGGCGGCTATTACCATCCTGGCGACTACATAGGGGTTACCGGCGTTGAAAAATCGTACGAAGCAGTTTTAAGGGGCCAAAGAGGGGTTGAAAATTTAATGGTTGATTCGCGCAATAAACCAAAAGGTCACTACGCCAATGGTTTGTTTGACACCGCGGCTGTTGCCGGCCAACGTTTAACTTCGTCATTAGACATTAACATCCAGGAATTTGGCGAGAAACTAATGCAGAATAAGGAAGGCAGTATTGTAGCGATTGAACCCTCCACGGGCGAAATATTATGCTATGTAAGCAGTCCGACGTACGATCCGAATTTGATGGTTGGCCGGGAACGTGGCAATAACGCCGCGAAAATGTATGCTAATCCCTATAACCCGTTTTTTGTGCGGCCTATACAGGCAAAATATCCGCCGGGTTCTTCCTTTAAACCTTTGAGTGCGCTGATTGCCTTGCAGGAGGGTATTATCACACCGCAAACTACTTATTTCTGTCCGGGATATTATAAGGCAGGTAACCGCAAAATCGCCTGTAATAACGGGGAGGCGCATGGTCTCGTAAATTTAAGCGGTGCGGTAGCTAAATCATGCAATGGCTATTTCTCGATGGTTTTTCAAAAGATCCTCGACCATAACGGCACCAGGCAAACAGAAGCGACTTTTGCCACCTGGCGGGCAAAGGTTAATAAGTTTGGATTAGGGTCGAAACTTGGCCTTGACATGCCCGGGGAATCCAGGGGGAATTTACCAACACCGTTACATTACGATAATGTTTACAAACCTGGTGGCTGGCACTCAAGTACCATTATTTCTTTGGCTATAGGCCAGGGTGAGCTGGAGGCTACGCCTTTGCAGATGGCTAATCTTGAATGTACCATTGCTAACCAGGGATATTATTACAAGCCGCATTTGATCAAGGCAATCGGCGCCGAAAATGTGATCAGAAAGGAATACACGGAAAGAAATTATGTGGGGATTGATTCGCAATATTTTGACCCGGTGATCAACGGGATGCAGGCTGTCGTTGAAAATGGCACAGCCATAAGGTCTAAAATCCCCGGTATTATAATGTGCGGAAAAACAGGCACGGCGCAAAACACTCATGGCTTGCCTAATTCGGTTTTTGTAGCCTTTGCCCCGCGCGATCATCCAAGAATTGCTATTGCCGTAGTTGTTGAAAATTCAGGGGAAGGTGCGCATTGGGCCGCGCCGATTGCAAGTTTTATAGTTGAAAAATATTTACGTGGCAGTGTCTCGCAACGCGAGTCGGGGATAACCCCCGAGTATTTTATGGATGCCAATAAGCTTCCGGATATTATACCAAAGATCAAAAAAACTGTGCCTGCGGCTATTCCGTCAAATTTAAAAAAGGATTCAGTCAACAAAGCCAATAAAATTAAAGTGTTAAAAAGTGCCTCCGGAAAAAATAAGAAAGATCAGTACACCAGGGTATTTGCAGCCCTGCCAATGAATAAGGACGATGAATAACCAGCGCAGTTTCTTTTTTAATGTTGATTGGGTAACCGTATTTATCTACCTGCTTCTTTGTGCTATTGGTTGGTTCAATATCCGTGCCGCGGTTTATGACCCCACGCATACAGGTATTTTAGATTTCAAGACAGATTACAGCAAGCAATTTTGGTATATTATATTCTCGTTAGGTATCGGCACGGTAATCTTATTGCTCGAAAGCAGGTTTATAACCGCATTAGCCCCGGCATTTTATATTATCTCACTCATATTACTAATATTGGTGTTAGTCATCGGGCGGAATGTTGGCGGGAACCAGGCCTGGTTATCCCTGGGGGGGGGGGGTTAGGTTACAACCGTCAGAATTTGCAAAGTTTACAACCTGTTTACTTTTAGCGCGATACCTTAGCGCCACAAATGTGCGGATAACAGAAATGCGTTCCTTTCTTATTGCACTCGCCATTATTGGGGTACCGATGATACTGATCTTACGGCAGCCTGATATGGGGTCGACGCTTGTTTTTTATTCTTTGATCTTTGTTTTATACCGCGAAGGCCTTTCACCTTATTTTCTGGTGATCAGCGGCCTGTTTATTGTGCTCTTTCTTACCTCTATTTTATTTACACCATTATATGTGATTGCTGTAATAGCCGCCATTGCCCTGGCAATCATTTTACTGTTCCGCAAAAACAAGAAGCTGACCGTTACCATTGTTACAGGTTTAGCTATCTGTATTGCATTTGTGTTATGCGTGAAATTTATTTACAACCATGTTTTACAACCGCATCAAAAGGATCGTATTGAGATTGTTTTGGGGATAAAATCCGACTTAAGGGGCAAAGGCTATAATGTTTATCAGTCGAAAATCGCTATCGGCTCGGGTAAGCTTTGGGGAAAGGGCTATTTGCACGGCACGCAAACAAAATATTCATTTGTACCGGCACAAAGCACCGATTTTATTTTTTGTACAGTAGGTGAGGAGTGGGGCTTTGCAGGTTCGATAGTGGTTTTGGGCTTGTTTTTGTTTTTGATATTACGTATAATTTTCATCGCCGAAAGGCAGCGATCGCCATTTTCACGAATTTATGGCTATGGCGTTGCATCCATCATATTCTTCCATGTTTTTATAAATATTGCTACTACAATAGGCCTGGCGCCGGTTATTGGGATCCCGTTGCCATTTATAAGCTACGGAGGTTCATCTTTGTTAAACTTCACAATGTTATTGTTTGTACTTCTGAAGCTGGATTCAAACAGGATGGGGATTGTTTAGGTTGCCGGTGGGCAGTTTGCAGTGGGCAGTTGCCAATCGGAAGTTGGCAATTTGCAGTTTGGTTTTAACTGCCAACTGAAAATTGCCAACTGCAAACTACGCATAGCGTCGTTTCAAAAGCGCATAAAATTTTTCGGTGGTGGCTGGTTTGCTTTCCCAGTTGTTTTTTGTCACGTAATTGGTTTTCAGAAAGCGCATGGCTTCTTCAAAAGTGTTAAACCTGTTTAGTATTTCTACCGCCTCGCTATAGGCCAGGTTGTAACCGTTAAAAAGATCTTTTACATACAGCAATTTATCATTCAGGGTAATAGCCAGTTTAATATCTGCGATAGGCTTCACGCTTAGCTGTTCGGTTCTTGCTATTCCTTTATCGCCTAACTGTGACGAGATCTTTTCATTGATGGTAAGCAAATCTTCTTCTGCAGCCTTAGCGGGCACTTCAGGCTCATTTATAATAACTGCAGGGAGTTCAATAGCCTTATTGCTCACCTCAATTGATACAAAATTGCCTGGTTTTCTTTTTCTTTCCTTCTTAAAGGCTTCATTTTCATCAGGTATGTTTTCATCCTCATCGGGCAGTATATCGTCGTCATCGTCCCAATTCTGGCTGTCATCTAAAATCAACTCATGCCGAATTGTTTCAGGCTCTGTGTCAACAGGTGTTTCCGGTTCAGCATCAACCGGAGCTACCACCTGTTCTTCCTTATCATCCTCCCGTGTAAATACAATTTCTACCGGTTTGGCAGCTGGCTTTGAAGGTTTCTCTTCTGTTATGCCGGCAGTATGTTTCATCTGCTGGACTACAGGTTCAAAATACTTGTGGTCGGAAGCTGTTTCCTTTTTTTCAACAGGCGCCTTTTTTATTTTTACGTTTTGTAAATTGAGTTTACTTAAAATTTCAATATGGTCCGTCAGGAAATGCGCGTTGGATACAAACAGTTCAAGCTCCAGGTCATTTAAATCGTCTGGTACCGTTTTAAGGTATTCATATTGGTCACTAAGCTCTTTTATTATATCCCCTATCTTTTTAAAAACTTCCTTTTGCTTCATGTCTCAATGTTAGAAATGCGTATCAAAAATAAGATTAAATTCTGATATTTGTCGTTGGTCATTAGTCATTGGTCATTGAGTCATTGCGATGGTTCGGTGTGGTATGTTAAATTGTTGGAATAAAATATTGCCCAAAATCAATAATCACAAATGCCCCAATGACTAATGACTAATCAATGTCGTTTACTTAAGGGAAACGACTAATTTGTTTTTCCCATAAACGATCCTCGCCTCACCCTGCCCTCTCCAAAGGAGAGGGTTTTATTGAAGAGCGAAGTTAAAGTCCTCTCCTTGCGCCACCGCTAAAGCTAAGGCGGCACGCGGTTGGAGAGGATTTAGGTGAGGCAAGACTGCCGGGGAATACCGACATTGAATGACAAATTGCCCAATGCCTAATGACCAGTGACTAAAAGAAATGGTATTTAACGAAGAAGTTTTTAAGCGGAAAAGTGAGTTGGGCGGCAGCATCGAAGTGGTATGCGGGTCGATGTTTTCCGGTAAAACAGAAGAACTGATCAGAAGGCTTAACCGTGCAAGGATAGCCAGGTTAAAAGTCGAAATTTTTAGTCCCAAAGCCGATACCCGGTACCTTGAAAATGCCCTGGTATCGCATAATGAAAATTCCATCCCCTCCACGCCGGTCGAAAATGCTTCGTCTATCCTGTTGCTGGCCAGTGATGTGCATGTGGTAGGTATTGACGAGGCTCAATTTTTTGATGCTGAACTGCCAGATGTGTGTAACGTATTGGCCAACAAAGGTGTACGGGTGATTGTTGCCGGGCTTGATATGGATTTTAAAGGACAGCCCTTTGGCCCTATGCCTGCCATAATGGCTATGGCCGAATCTGTAACCAAATTGCAGGCAGTATGCGTGAGATGCGGCAACCCAGCCATGTACTCTTTCAGGCTTGTGCCCGACGAAAGCAAAATATTGCTCGGCGAAAAGGAAAGCTATGAGCCACGTTGCAGGATTTGTTATAACAACTAAACTATTTCCACGTTGTTTCCTATAATGTTATTGAATTAATTTATATTTTTATACCGGTTAATGGTAAACTCAATAAAGTGCTGATCATTGACTAAAATTTATTTTTTGCGCCCTGTACAGAAAATAGAAATTTTCAGTTTTAATTATAAACCAATTATATAGAAGAAAAAGATATGAAGATCAGGATTTTGTACTTATTGTTTGTTGGTATTCTACTGGCAGGCTTTACATCATGCAAAAAAACGCCTCAAGTTGTACAAGGTTCCGGGAACGTTACCGGAAACCAGAACGGGGTTGACCCACCTGCCGGAGCAGGCGATGGGGTTACCTTTATTAACAACGGGACGTCGGTTATATTTAACCTGTATGCACCAGGCAAAACAACAGTTGGCGTAATCGGCGAGTTCAATAGCTGGCAGCCTACAGCCATGAAAAATTCAAAAGATGGCACACGCTGGTGGGTTGAAGTGGATAACCTCGACCCAACAAAAGAATATGCTTATCAATACCTTATTGATGGTTCGCTTAAGGTTGGAGACCCTTACACCCATAAAGTACTCGACCCGAACAATGACGCTGCTATACCTGCGTCGGTTTACACTAATTTAAAACCGTATCCTGCAGGACAGTCGGGTATCGTCAGTACATTTTGGTACGGCGCCCCTGCCTATGCCTGGCAAACCACCAACTTTACACGGCCAGCTCCCAAAAATATGGTAATTTATGAACTGCTGGTACGTGATTTTGTTGCCACACACAGTTATCAAACACTTACAGATACCTTAAATTACATGGCGCGTTTGGGTGTAAACACCATTGAACTGATGCCGGTAAATGAGTTTGAGGGTAACGATTCATGGGGGTATAATCCAAACTATATGCTCGCTTTGGATAAATATTATGGTACGCCAAATGCATATAAGGCCTTTATTGATGCCTGCCATGCCAGAGGGATAGCCGTATTACAGGATATCGTATTAGAAGATCAGTTTGGCTCGTCGCCGATGGTGCAAATGTATTGGAATGCATCTGCCAATCAGCCGGCTTCAAACAATCCCTGGTTTGATCAAACAACCATGCACCCGTATGGGGTAGGCTTTCAAATGAACCATCAGAGCGCAGCCACCGTGTATTATACCGAAAACGTAATGAAATACTGGATGCAGGAATATCATATTGACGGTTTCAGGTTTGATATGGGTGATGGCTATACGCAAAAAAATACCGGATCAGATGGCGCTGCGTATGCTGCCTACGATGCTGGCAGGGTTGCAACCTGGACTACATATATAAATTATATGAAAGGCCTTGATCCAAACTTTTTAATAACAGGGGAGTATTGGACCGTGCCGCAGGAGCAATTGGTTGTTGCGAAATTGGGATATATGATGTGGAATAACCTGAGTACCCAGGCTGAGCAGTCTACCATGGGTTGGGCAACCAATCCAAGTTGGGATCTTTCAGGATTATTTTATGACCAGTTTGCGTTCCCTTCATCAAATGCCTATAGTATTATCTCCTACTTTGAAAGCCACGACCAGGAAAGGCTGCAATTTAAGAATGAAATGTATGGCAATGCCAATGCCAATGGCAGTTATTCAACCAAAGATATTCCAACAGGGTTAGCGCGGGATGAAATGGCCGCAGCATTTATGTTTTCGTCTCCGGGTCCAAAAATGGTTTGGCAGTTTGGGGAACGTGGCTATGATATCAGCATTAATGATTTAGGCGGGCGTTTATCAGACAAACCGCCTCATTGGGAATATATGTCCGATGCAAATCGCAAGCATTTATTCGGCGCTTATGCCAAAATGATAAAAATGAAGGAAAAAAACTCCGCTTTCACAACCACCAGTTTTTCTTACAATCTTGGCGGTTCAATCAAATTTATCCAGTTACTCGACCCTAACAATACTAATAATGTGGAGGTGATCGGTAATTTTGATGTGATTCCTCAACCGGCTGTTTTAAGTTTTCCATCTACAGGTACCTGGTATGACAATATCACCGGTTCGAGCATCAACATCGCGACGTTACCTTATAACGTTACGCTGCACCCAGGAGAATATCATGTTTACAGCAATACGCCTTTAAATCAATAATTTCGGATAATAAGGCGGTTTTATTAAATTACATGCCCCGGAGCATATCGGATTTTCGATACGCTCCGGGGCATTATTATTTGATGACCATGAAAAGCTCAACTAAAATTATTTGCGTTGTTGTTTATTTTGCAGTTTTACTGAGCAAACAAGTCAGCGCACAGCAAAAGGACTATCCCATACAACCCGTTCCGTTCACAAAGGTGCATGTGAACGACAATTTCTGGGAACCCAAAATGGAGGTTAACGCCAACGTTACGATTCCCTATGTGCTGGCTCAATGCAAGGCAAATGGCAGGGTCGACAATTTTTTGCGGGCAGCTAAACTGCTCGATGGCGATAAATTAAGTGAGTTCCCATTTGATGATACTGATATTTACAAGGTGATAGAAGGGGCTTCGTATGCCATGCAGGTTAAGAGCAATCCTGTGCTGGAACGATATATTGATACCCTGATCGGCATAATTGGCGCGGCACAGGAAAAGGACGGCTATCTGTACACATTCCGCACAGTAAACGCCAAAAAGCCGCACGAATGGATTGGCAGTAAGCGTTGGGAAAATGAAGAAATATTAAGTCATGAGTTGTACGATGCCGGGCACTTGTACGAAGCTGCCGTAGCCCATTACCAGGCAACCGGTAAAAAAACCTTGCTCAACATCGCTCTTAAAAATGCCGACCTGCTGGTGCGCACTTTTGGTTATGGCAAAGAAGAAAAATACCCCGGCCATCAAATTGTAGAGATAGGGCTGGTAAAACTTTACCGGGTAACCGGTAAAAAGCAATACCTTGACCTTGCCAAATTCTTTTTGGATGTGCGAGGCCCCAAAGGTGATGCCTATAACCAGGCTGATAAAAAAGTAGTCGACCAGCACGAAGCCGAGGGCCACGCGGTGCGCGCCGCCTATATGTATACCGGCATGGCCGATGTTGCCGCTTTAACCGGAAATCAAAAATACCTGCATGCTATTGACGATATATGGGACGATGTTGTAAACAAAAAACTGTATATCACGGGCGGTATCGGCTCCACAGGCGATGGGGAAGCTTTTGGCGATGCATACCAACTGCCCAATATGTCGGCCTATGCCGAAACCTGTGCCGCTATTGCCAATGTGTATTGGAACAGCCGCATGTTTTTGCTGCATGGCGACGCCAAATATGTCGACATACTTGAACGGACGCTTTACAATGGCCTGCTCTCCGGAGTATCCCTGAGTGGCAATCGTTTCTTTTATCCAAATCCACTGGCATCTATGGGGCAGCACCAGCGCAGCGCATGGTTTAGCTGTGCCTGCTGTATCTCCAACATGACCCGTTTTTTGCCCTCTGTGCCGGGATATGTCTATGCGCATGATAAAAACGCTCTTTATGTGAACCTGTTTATGAGTAATACCAGTGATATTTCACTGGATGCCGGAAAAGTTAACATCGTTCAAACTACTAATTACCCCTGGGATGGAATGGTGGCTATTGCTGTTAACCCCGCAAAGCGAAGTGATTTTACCTTAAGGGTGCGCATTCCGGGCTGGGCGCAGGCAAAACCGGTTTCCGGTGGCTTATACACTTTTATGGATCCACATCCCGAACCGGTGACAATCAGCATAAACGGCAAGCCGATTACTTATCAAACCGATAAAGGCTATGCCGTTTTAAACCGTACCTGGAAAAAAGGCGATAAGGTTATCATGAATTTACCTATGGAAACGCAAAAAGTAATTGCCAGCAAACTGGTGAAAGCCGACAAGGATCGTTTTGTTTTTGAGCGCGGCCCCATAGTATATTGCCTGGAGGGTCCCGATAACCGGGATAGCCTGGTGCAAAACATCACCATTAATAAAATGACGGTGAGTAATGCTTCCTATAATCCAAAACTTTTAAATGGTGTGGAGGTGATTACCGCCGAAGGAAAAAGCAGCAAACGACAGCTAAATACTGACTCCCTTTTGCAAACCGACCAAAGCGTTACGGCTATACCATATTATGCCTGGGCAAACCGTGGTCCAAGCGAAATGACGGTTTGGATCCCCTACGAAGCATCAGCCTCCATGCCAAAGCCTGCGCCAACTATTGCGGGTATGAGCAAAGTATCCGGTTCTGTTAAAAGTGCAAGAATGTTAAAGGCGCTGAATGATCAGTACGACCCTCAAAATTCAAACGACCATAGCATGCCCTATCTGCACTGGTGGCCAAAGCAAAACTCAACGGAATATGTGCAATATGATTTTGATACCCTGCATACCGTATCACAATCAAAAGTTTACTGGTATGATGATAAACCTTATGGCGGCTGTAGCATTCCTGCATCCTATAAACTCTACTATAAAAAGGATGGCGCATGGGTGCCGGTAAAAAACACCACCCCCTACGATATCGCCAAAGACAAATACAACGTCCTGAACTTTGAGCCTGTACAAACCACAGCCCTAAAACTGGAATTGGAATTGCCTGCGGATAATTCGGCAGGGATCCATGAGTGGGCGGTGAAGTAGACTTTTATTTGCTAAACGGAGTGGTAAGATTTCTCTGAATTATAGGGAGAGAAATAGCATGAACAAATTTTGTCATCCTGAGTGGTAATCCGCCAACTGGCGGACTGAAACTGGAATAACAAAAAAGGGTGTCATGGGTAGCGCGAGCGAAGGATCTTCTACGCCATGCATATAGCCGACTGGCCGCTTTTAGAAGGTCCTTCACTACGTTTAGGATGACAATTTTATTTATTAAAATCATAAAACCGCCACTTGGTAACAAAATCCCTGTCCAATGCCTGGTTGGTTAAGGTTGCCCGCACCATTTCAATAGGCATGGTATTTTCCTTGATGATAGCATCATGAAACTGTTTAAAGGTCATTTTTCCGCTGTCAACCAGTTCGTGTTTAAGGGCCATTAGTTGTAAAGCGCCTGTAAGGTAGGCAACCTGGTAAAGCGGACTATAACCTCCGGTAAATGACCTGCGCACTTCGCCTTCTGCATTGGCACGTTCATGACCAACACGGTCAACCAAAAAATCGATACATTGTTGCGGTGTCCAGTTGCCGAGGTGGTAGTTTAAGGAGAATATAATGCGAGCGCAGCGGTGCATGCGCCAAAACAACATACCTACCCTTTGTTCGGGTGTTTGGGCAAAGCCCTGCTGGTAAAGCAGCAGCTCCCAGTAAAGCGACCATCCTTCAATCCAAAACGGGGTATAAAATGCCTGCCGGTAGGCTTTATACCTGCTGTTCATAAAATATTGCAGGTTATGACCCGGTAAAAGCTCATGCTGTACAGTTCCGCGGGAGAAGTATGGGTTATTGCCGCGCATGCTCATCAGTTTATCTTCCTCGTTCATGGTATTGGTAGGATAGCTGATAATGATCTCGCTGCCACCCAAAAAGAAAGGGTTAACCAGTTGCGCTTCGGGTGTCATCATCGTCATTCCCCAGGTTTCTTCCGCCAATGGCGGGATAGTGATCAGGTCGCGGCCCTTTATAAAGCTAAGCGCATCGTTGTACAGCTTTAAGATCTCTTCGGGCTGTTTGCCTGCCGGTACATAGCTATTTTTTACTTTTTCCAGTGCTTTATGCCAATCATCACCAAAGCCCATTTCCTGGGAAGCTTTCAGCATTTCCTTATCGCAATAAGCAAACTCCTTATTGGCGAGGGTGATCAGTTCTTCGGGCGTATAAGGGATTAGTTCGGCTTTCAGCTGGCGGATGAGCTCATCCCGGCCAACCGGAACACCCTTTATACCGCTGCTGTCGGGCTTTTGAGTGGTATTGATTTTGCCTTTGCTGTAGATGAGCGTTGCATAAGTATTTAATGCAGAATCAAGGTTTTTATATGGTTTTGGTGTCCACCAGGTAAAACTGGGGTCGTAACCAATGTAGAAATCGTAAAAGCTTTTCAACCTGCTGCGTAGGCCCAGTACAGCTGCTTTCCCTTTGCGGGCCAGCGGCATATCAATAGATTGTAATGCGCTGAACGATGCCTTTGAAGCATTCACCGCTTTTAAAATAGTATTCAATTGCAGGGCCACCTCTTGTCCCTCTAATGAGATGCCGCGACGGCGTTTCTTTTCCAACTGATAAATATCATCAGCAAAAGGAATGTAAGCACTTATCTTGCTGTATTCATCTTCATCCAGTTTTAATGCGCCAAGATCAAAAACAATCTCTTTTTTTAGCAGGATATAATCCACTTTGCCGTAAATACTCATGCTGTCGAAATCTGCCTGTTTCAGTTTTTCGAGGTAGCTGTTGCCAATTTCAACCAGGCGCTGCCGTTCTTCGGGTGAGGTCTGCACCGATTGGTCTTCGTAACCATTAATTTTAGTGTAGGGAGAGTAAAAATCTTTGATGGCGTTCATGTCCTGCCCGTATTGTACAATCAGCCCCGAAACTTCACTCGCCTGTTCATACATCGAAGCATTTTTTACCGGCGACTGTGCCTTAAGTTGATTTACTTGAAATGCCTGGTATATAAAAGTAACCAATAAAACAATAAGCTTTGGATAAGCTTTTAAACTAAAATTCGGGCACAGGTTTTTATAGTACATGAGGCAACAGGATTAATAAATTAAAATTGAAATATATGATTATTTAACGGGGATAAAAATAAATGATAAAACAGGTTTTATCAGCAATAAATTAACCACTTGCAGCAGATTTTTGCCCGGTTTTAAGCCGGATGGAATTTAATTGTTCTAATTTTATCGGACATAACATTAAGATTTACATATGAACAAAAACTTATTTAAAAGCTTTTTATTAGCAGCAGGCATGTGTTTGCTCTTTTGCGCTACCGGCTACGCACAATCAAACGCAGTTAACACCAAACAGGATCTGGATGCCAGTCGCGTAAAGATAGATTCCCTGGATAACCAGCTTATAAAAATACTGGGCGAAAGGGAGCGTATAGTAAAGGCTATCGGGATCTATAAAGCAAAAAACCATATCCCGCCATTACAGGCTGCGCGGTTTCAGCAGGTGGTTGAAAAAGGCATTGCCGCCGGAAACAAAGAGGGTTTATCGACCGAATTTATTACTGAATTATTAAATGCCATTCATAAGGAAAGTTTGAGGATTGAAGGGGATACGCATTAAAAAATCATAATAAAAAGTTGTTAAAACGGAAAAATATTATGTAATTTTTACGCTATAACAATATTGATGCTAAACAATATTTCTGGCGGACCACACAGCAGCAGGAAATTGATCTGATTGAGGATTACCAGGAAAGCCTGTCTGCATTTGAATTTAAGTGAGGTAAAACCGGGAAGGTCCGTTTTCCCCAAACTTTTACTGACAATTACCCCGGTTCAAAAACCTTTGTTGTTTCGCCGGATAACGTGGAAGATTTTTTACTGATGCCCACCGATTCTTAAACAAATATGGGAACAGCAGATATGAGCTCTGAAACAACAGAACTTAAAGCTGGTGGTATCTGATAAAAAATTGAGTAACTTTAAATAAGTTCGCCTTTTAAAATTAAAACGCATTTATATAAACTAAATATTGAAATTTTACACCGGAGATACAAAGAAGGCACGGAGTTCGCTGAGTTTTACTAATTTTCAATTCAACTATTTCTTTGCGGTCTTTGTGTCTTCTCTGTGGCCTCTGTGTTAAAAAACAACAACGCTTCCTTTTATTTTTACCGAAACGTCAAGGCTTTATGTTATACTAATCTCAACCAATTATGGAACCTGGAGAAAATCTTACCGGCAGCAGCAGCGGTTTTACCCGCAGAAAGTTTATTTATAATGTTTCCGCAGCGGTTGGGGCCGGTGTGGTGTTAAGTTCACCTTTGTTTGCCCAGGCGGCAGATTTTATTAAAACGGATGAAAGCTACACGGTAAAGCAGATAATGGATCTGTTTATTAAGGATGTTCCGGGTGGGGTTAAACCCAACACGGTGGATACCCTGAAAGCAGGTAGCCCTGATACGAAGGTAACCGGCATAGTCACCACCATGTTTGCTAACATTGCGGTTATCCGCAATGCGATTGACTTGGGTGCAAATTTTATTATCGCCCATGAGCCAACTTTTTATAACCACGAGGATAATACAGACTGGCTGCAAAATGATGCCGTTTACCGTTATAAAGTTAACCTGCTAAAACAACACAACATTGCGGTTTGGCGAAATCATGATTATATCCATTCCCTGGTGCCGGATGGCGTTACAACCGGCGTATTGGCAAAGCTCGACTGGCAAAAATATGCCGATCAGGGTATTCCAAACATTATTACCCTGCCCAAAACAACTTTAAAAGGGCTGATAGCTCATACCAAAACAAAGCTGAATATTGAGAAGGTGAGATATATTGGCGATCCCGCCCAAAAATGCAGTCGTGTGTTGCTGTTGCCGGGTGCGGCCGGCGGAACCAGGCAAATTGAAGCCATTGACAAATATAAACCCGATGTATTGATGGTAGGGGAGTTGTCAGAATGGGAAACCGCAGAATATGTGCGTGATGCACTGGCTAAAGGGGATAATTTGTCACTAATAGTACTGGGCCATATTGCCAGCGAAGAACCGGGATCTGAATTTATGCTAAATTGGCTGAAAGAAAAAGTTCCCGGTATCAAAGCAACCCACGTGCCAAGCGGGAATTCGCTGAGGTTTATGTAGATAAATTAAATTAAAATACTTATTTATGTAATTTAATCAACTAAATATCTAACAAAATCCTAAAAATGAAACTTAAACTACTCTCTCTGGCTATTGCCCTAACATTTCTTTTCTCATGTAACCCGAAAGCGAAAACGGATGACCAGGCCATGGATATAAAAGGCACATGGCAATTAATTACGGGGACAACTATCACCAAAGGTGTGAGTGTTGTAACAGATTACACAAAAAATCAGAAGTTTTTAAAGATTCGTAACGATACACATTTTGCTTTTTTTACGCATAACTTAAATACCCCAAAAGATTCTACCAATCATTTTGATGCCGGCGGCGGCGCTTACACATTCACCGGCGATAAATATACCGAACACCTTGATTTTTATAGCGATAAAAACTGGGAGGGTAAATCATTTGATTTTACAATCACCTTTAAAAATGATACACTGATCCAAACCGGTTTAGAAAAAGTTGAAAAGGAAAATATAAACCGGACGATTATTGAGAAGTATGTGAAGGTGAAGCAATAAGTAGCTGTTTGTTTCACACCCCGGTTTCCATATTTCCTTTAATAAACCCTATTTTTACTTCACCAACATTAAACAAAAATGAGATTTCGATTGCTTACAACAATAGCCGCGTTTTTAATGATAACATCTGCCAAAGCACAATTGGCAATGCCGAAAACAGATACCGTTTTCTTTGAAGATTTTAACGGAAAAACCCTCGACCGTTCAAAATGGAACGTCGAAGTTACCGGCAACACTGTGAACGATGAACAACAGGCTTATGTTGATTCAGCTGCTACGCTTTACCTGGTTAAGGGTGCTGCTGCTGAAGGTGCAACTAATGGCGCTTTGCTTATAAAAGCGGTTTACCACGCCGGTTATACCAGCAAGGAGAACAAAAAATACGATTTTTTATCTGGCAGAATAAATACCCAACATAAAATGGAATTCACCTATGGCACAGCCTCAGCGCGGATGAAAATGGCGGCAGGGGCGGGCTTATGGCCGGCGTTTTGGGCTCTGGGAAATGGTAACTGGCCCGATTGCGGCGAAATTGATATGATGGAAACCGTTGGCGATTCGAGCTGGATAAGCAATGCCCTGCATGGCCCTAAATATTTTGGCAACACTCCTTTGGCTTACCGCGCCTTTTTTCCGAAGGGAATTGATGTTACGCAATGGCATGTTTATTCGGTTGACTGGACAGCAGATAGCATTGTTTTTAAATTAGACGGGAAAGTAACCTATACGGTAACCCGTGCAATGGTAGAGCATTACGGCCGCTGGGCATTTGATAACGCCAAATTTATCATCCTCAACTTTGCTATCGGCGGCGGCTATCCGGCGGGAGTAAACAATATAAAGACACCTTACTATGGCATTTCCGAAGCTACTGTTAATAAAATAAAGGCGGGCGAAGCAAAAGTGCTGGTTGATTGGGTATTAGTGACAAAAAACTCCAAATAGGAATTTGATGTTTTTGAATAGAAAAGGCCTCCGTTATAATGGAGGCCTTTTCTATTAGTAAGTCTTTTTATTAATGACGGTCACCATGGTCGCGATCATGACCGTGATCACCTTCCTCGTGGTGCCCGTGTGCACTGCGGTATTCTACGGAGCAACTTGAAATAGCTGACGCAAATATCAGCAAAGCTATTATCCTGAAAATGTACTTTTTCATAATGTTTTTTTTTAAGACAGATGTATTGTAATGACAATCAAAACAATATAATGTTTCATCCGTCGGAAGAATACCTCAAAATTGCGTTGCCATTAAATTTGTTATTTTTAAAATTTAACGATAGAAAACTATAATTTAGTAAAGGTTTGGCGACTAAAATACTTTAGCGCCGTTAATGCGGTTTAATTTGCGCTGTCGTTAATTATAGATCTTGTACTTCTTTAGATAAGTTTGTTTGTGGTAGTAATGATATGACTGGCGTTAAGCGTGTAACGGTCTTTTCTGTTTTGATCTTAAGTTTTTTTAAGGTCGGGAACGTTTTTGCACAGAAACCAAATATTACCTATCAAACGCCGCAAACCTATACCATCAATACAGCCATAGCACCTTTAACTCCCGCGAATACTGGTGGCGCTGTGCCGCCGAATAATTACGGGCAGGTGACAACATTTGCCGGTACAGGAAAAGCGGGCGCAACAAACGGAACGGGCACAAATGCAAGTTTCTCAGCCCCTTTTGGTTTAGCTGTCGATGGAAACGGCAATATTTATGTAGGTGATTATAATAACAATCTCATCCGGAAAATCACCCCAGCCGCTGTAGTTACCACTTTTGCTGGTAACTCAAGCACTTTTGGTGCAATTAACGGGGTGGGGACAAACGCCACCTTTACTTTGCCCGAAGGTGTAGCCGTCGATAAAGCAGGCAACATTTATGTGGCGGATTCTTTTAATAATCTGATCAGGCAGATAACACCGGGTGCAAGCGTTACTACGCTTGCAGGTAAAGCAGGTGTAATAGGATCAGCTAACGGGCAAGGCATAAACGCGACGTTTAGTTCACCGGCGGGTGTTGCTGTTGACAACTCGGGCAACGTTTATGTGGCCGATAGTAACAACGACCTGATCAGGAAAATTGCGACCGATGGTACGGTTTCTACCCTCGCCGGAAAGGCTGGAACAAGCGGCTCAAGTAATGGATTTGGAGTAAGTGCATCTTTTAATCTGCCGACAGGGCTTGCGGTGGACAATTCGGGTAATGTTTACGTCGCTGATGCTGGAAATAACCTGATAAGAATGATTACCCCTGCAGGGAATGTTAGCACTTTAGCCGGGAGCGGCCTGCCAGCGGCGGCAGATGGGCAGGGAACGGCTGCAAGTTTTTATAATCCCAATAGTATTGCCATTGATGCAACAGGAACATTATACCTAACTGACGAAAAAAACAACCTGATCAGAAAAATAAGTTCTGCAGGAATGGTGACTACCATCGCCGGGAATGGCGCCGGTGGCTCAAAAGACGGCATCGGCGTAAACGCTACGTTTAGTTATCCGGGCTCAATAGCTGCTGACGGAATGGGTAACCTTTATGTGGGAGATATAAATACTTACCTGATTAGAAAAATAGGCCTGACAGGCTATACCATTGATAAACCCCTGCCCCCGGGTTTAAGTTTTGATCCCACTACAGGCGTCATCAGCGGTACGCCGGCCGCAGCTTCACCTGCTACCGATTATACAGTTACGGCTTATAATACAGCAGGCAGCAGCAGCACTATTATTAATCTTGCTGTAAATGGCAATATTCCTCTCATACCTCCACCAAAAATCAACTATCAGACGCCGCAAATTTACCATGTAAATTCAGCTATTGCGCCGCTGTTGCCAAACAATACCGGTGGCCCGGTGCCAACAAATATTTACGGGGACGTAACTACATTTGCAGGCGATGGATCTAAGGGTAAGGTAAATGGTGCAAAAGCGGCTGCAAGTTTTAATGGTCCGGTGTCCGTCGTGTTTGATGGTTCCGGCAATTTATTTGTGTCCGAATCAGCAGGCAACGATATCAGGGAAATTGATCAGGCCGGTATGGTTTCAACATTTGCCGGGAGCGGCGTAGTCGGCAATGGTAACGGACCGGGAAATACTGCATCCTTCAGTACACCTTTTCAACTAAATTTTGATGGCTCGGGTAATATAAACCTGGCGGATGAAGGAAACAATGTAATTAGAAAGATTAATATCTCGGGGACAGTTAGTTTATTTGCCGGAACCGGTGCGCAAAATTCTACAGACGGTACCGTAGTTACCGCGAGTTTTAATAATCCGTACGGCCTGGTCGTTGACGGGACCGGTAACATTTATATTGCCGACCGGGGGAATAGCACAATAAGGAAAATCGACCTGGCAAGGCAGGTCACTACATTTGCCGTATTAGATGGGGCCGCTGCGCCCGGAAATAATACCGGCCTTGGCTTCCTGGCAACAGATGCTTCCGGTAACTTATTTTTTGGGGACAGTAACCATGTAAAAGAGATCACACCTGCTGGTGTTGTAAATACAATCGCCGGCAACAATCTTGCCGGCTTTGCAGATGGAAATGGCGCGGCGGCAAGTTTTAACAAGCTGGTTGGGATCGCTGTAGATGCCCTCGGGAATATTTATACCGGTGACGCAAATAATAACAGAATACGAAAGATCACCCAGGCGGGGGCGGTGACTACGCTGGCGGGCAGTGGCGGTGGTGGCAATAATGATGGAATAAGCGCTACTGCAAGTTTTCATGCGCCATATGGGGTCGCTGTTGATAATACCGGAAATTACTTATATGTAGCAGATTCAGGTAATAATTTGATCAGGAAGGTAGCAATAACCGGGTACTCAATTGATAAATCATTACCTACCGGCATGTCCTTTGACCCAACAACAGGTATAATAAGTGGAACCCCCGCCGTGTTATCCCCCGCAATAACTTACACAATTACAGCTTATAATACAGGCGGGAGCAGCTCAAATGAAATAAGCATTGAAGTTGACGGCGAAACAGTAAATTTTGCTCCCATTCCGGTGAAAACTATTTGCGATGCTGACTTTGATCCAGGCGCTACAGGGAGCGGCAACATTACTTATACCAGTGCTAATACCGCTGTAGCCACCGTTGTTCCTGGGGGAATACATATCACTGGTGCAGGCACATCAGCGATAACAGCATCAGACGGTATTTCGTCAATTACGCAAACATTAACAGTTAACGCTGCTGTAATACCTACAATTACCATAACGCCTGCTGCAATAGATACCTGCCAGGGATCAACTGTTACTTATACTGCAACAATAACAAACGGAGGGGCCAACCCTGTTTATCAATGGCAGGTTAACGGGCAGAATAGGGGCGGCAACAGTGCAGTGTTTGTAAGCAATAATTTAAATAGTAATGATAAAATAACCTGCGGCCTTACAAGTCATGACCTTTGCACCACTACTGCCTCGGCAAGCTCTAACATAGCGTTGTTTACAGTTGATCCAATGGTATCTCCGGCAATAAGCATTATCTCTACAGCTGCAGGCTCTGTTTGTCCGGGGACTGAAGTTGCTTTTATTGCAACTGCAATAAGTTCAGGCAGTACCCTTACTTACCAATGGCAGGTAAACGGACGGAACGCCGGCAATAACAGCCCGACTTTCAGCAGCAGTAATTTTGCCAATGGCGATGCCGTTACTTGCATTTTAACAAGTAACGGCAAATGTTTGGTTAATCCCACTGCATTGTCTAACACCATAAATGTCAGCCTTAGCCCGGTAAGTGCATGTGAAATAGTTATCCCGGATGCTTTTACACCCAACGGGGATGGTGTCAATGATATCTGGAATATCACGGCTTTACAGGGGTACCCGGGTTGTACTGTAACCATTTTAAACCGTTACGGCGTGGTGGTTTATAATTCAAATGGGTACCCGAAAGCCTGGGACGGCACCTATAACGGCAAAGCCCTGCCGGTAGGCACTTACTACTACATCATCGATCTAAAAAACGGCAGAAAGAAATTAGCCGGTTCTGTAACAATTTTGCGATAGGCATGCCGCTCCTGCGGTTTTAGGCATATTTTGACGGGTTTAGCTCAACTACCGGCCATAAATTTTTATGCAAAAAGTATTTTCAGGTAACCTTTTGTGGCAATGGTCGTAATAAGATTATATGAAGGGCTATGTTAATATACCAGGGTCTATTTACTGTAAGCTGTGCAAAGAGTGCGGCTCCCGCCCAGTTATTGCAAGGGTGGATGATATAGGCTATATTGTTAAATGTTCAAAAGATGACAGGCATTATCAAACAATGCCGGGACTGATCGACATTGAGGACTGGAATCGTCATAATACTATTACCTCTTCCTCTATCGACTATAGCCAGACTCCTTTAATGGCCTGGTAGCCCCAGGCCTTTCTAAACCCTTGATTTGTTTAAATTAAAGTAATTTGATTATAACTATTATTCCAAATGATTTTGTGAATTTGATAAATACCTGAATGGATGTTGTGGAAAAGATTAAAGAATTTTGTTGGATTTGATAATCCGGAGCTATCGCTGGAAAATAAACTTTTCAATGCAATCTGCTTGTTACTGGCGCTTAGCTTGTTATCCGGGTTTGTCAATAATCTTGTGTTAGGCTTCCCGCTTTATTTAATGCTGGTTGAGTTATTCATTTTTAGCCTGTGTGCGTTTGCATTTTATAAAAGCAGGTATGTGGCGTATAATGATAATTTGTCTGTCGGCTTTATTACCCTTGGAATCCTGTCATTTATACCCGGTTGGTTTTTTAACGGGGGAATCGAGGGCTCATCATCTCTTTCCGGGGTTTTTTTAGTGGTGTTGATCATCATTTTGTTAAAACGAAAATACCACCTTTTTTTTATCGGCTTTTTGATAGCTGTTTTTATTGGCTGTTATTTTTTCGAAAAACACTTTCCGCAATTGACCACCCCCATCAAAAATATTGGACAAAAGGAAGCTGATACTATTTATTCTGCGGTGTCGAATATTTTTTTTGCAGGGGTGCTTATTAGTTTCTTAAAACGAAGCCACGAAAATGATAAAAATAAATTGCTTGAAAAAAGCGAAGAACTCCAATCTTCACAAATAGCATTATCGACTGCAAAAGATCTGGCCGAAGGCGCCACAGTAGCTAAATCGAATTTTTTGGCAAACATGAGCCACGAGATAAGAACGCCTTTAAATGGCATTATCGGCGCTACTCAATTGCTGTCGCGTTCAAATATATCGCCAGAGCAACAGGAGTTATTGCAAACGCTGCAATCGAGCAGTAAACTGCTCATCAATATTATAAGCGACATCCTTGATCTTTCAAAAATAGAGGCAGATAAACTGGTGCTTTATCCAAAGCCGGTGAATGTGCGGAATTGTATAAAAACTGTATTGGAAATAAGTTACCCGGGGATTGCTGTTTCAGGTAAAAAAATTAGTTTGAACTATGAAATAGCCGATAACATAGCCGAATATTTAAAAATGGACGAGAGCCGTGTGCAACAAATCCTGGTTAATTTGATTGGTAATGCCATCAAATTCACCGACGAAGGCTCGGTTTCATTAAATGTTACTGCATCAGATATAAGCAGTAAAATTCAGGAAGTTACTTTTAGTGTAAAGGATACAGGCATTGGAATAAGTGAAGAAGCATTATCGCAGTTGTTTAAGCCTTTTACCCAGGTAAATACTACCGCTCTACGCAAATACGGTGGTACGGGCTTGGGTTTATCTATCTGCAAGAAATTAGTTGAAATGATGGCTGGTAAACTTTGGGCCAATAGCAGGGAGGCCGAAGGATCTGTTTTTTGTTTTAGTTTACCATTGCCGGTTGCTTCAACTGACCGGGTTGAGGAAGATCAATCTCCAGACAATGAATCCTACCAATATCGTCCTCTGAATATTTTACTGGCTGAAGACAATAAAATGAACCAATTGATAGCACGTAAAACATTTAAGAAGATAGGATACGATATTGATATTGCGGACAATGGTAAAATGGCCATCGAAATGGTTGATAAAAAAGCATACGATTTGATTTTTATGGATTTACAAATGCCGGAAATGGACGGACTTGAAGCGGCAAGGCAAATTATTAAAAAGTATAAAGACTATGCCCCGCCAATTATCGCGATGACTGCTAATGTACTCAGCGAAGATGAACAGGAATGTAAGCTCGCCGGTATGAAAGACTTTATCAGCAAACCATTTACCATTGAGCGCCTGGAAAGCGTTATTCATAAATGGACCAACCAAAATGAAGAATCGTCGCAACGAATTGGTGAACTGTTATACAAATAATTGAATAGTACCACAAAATAGTCGAAAAATACCATTGTACTGGTAATAATGTGCTTAATTTTACAGTATGTTAAAAAGTACGCCGGTATATGACATTTGCGCTTTATCTGATTTCAGGCAGGATGATATCATCATCAGCCGTTTTGCACCTTACTTAGAGCAGCACAAAAACCTTCATGCAGCTCATCGGCATAGTTTCTATCATTTGGTGCTTTTTACACATGGGGCCGGTAGTCATACCATTGATTTTGAGAAATTTACAGTAAAGCCGTACCAAATTTACTTTATGATACCGGGTCAGGTTCATTCATGGGAGTTTGAAGGGTATACGGATGGGTATATCATCAATTTTTCAAATTCATTTTTTCATACTTTATTATTAAATCCGGCTTATCCTCAAAATTTTTCGTTTTTCAGTGGTGATCTTAAAGATGCAGTAATTGATTTGCCGAAGGCCCTGCATGTTAAAATATTTCAGTTGTTTGAAGATATTGTGAATGAATGGCAAAGCACAGAGGCTTATCATGGTGATATGCTGCGGGTGTTGATACTTAGGCTGTTTATACTAATTGGTCGTTTAAATACAAATGCAGTTAACAAAAGTCCTGCTGCCTACAATCAGATCTTGCTCAAAAATTTTCAGAAACTGATTGATACGAATTATACTCAACTGAAACTCCCTAAAGATTACGCAGCGCTTTTATACATTACACCAAATCACCTGAACGCAGTTTGCAGGGATCTTTTAGGCAAGCCTGCAGGAGACGTGATCAGGAACAGGATAGTACTTGAGGCAAAACGCTTGCTGATCAATCCACAGCTCAGCATTGCGGAGATAACGCACATGCTCAATTTTAGCGACAATTCTTATTTTACTAAATTTTTCAAAAAGGCTGAAAAGGTTACGCCCGAAGAATTTCGAAGAACTATATTAACACGGGATCATAATGAATAGAAAAGAAAACAAATTACCGGGGTGGTCCGCAGCCTTTCAGGCGAAATGCCCCAGGTGCAGGCGGGGTGACATGTTTGCAACCCCAATGTATGGCCTTAAATCGCAGCAAATGAACAAAACTTGTCCGCATTGCGGATTAGAATTTGAGCGCGAACCCGGCTATTTTTATGTGGCAATGTTAGTAAGTTATGCTATGTTTGTTGCCGAAATGGTAACGCTTGCTGTTGCCATAAACGTATTGAGCGGGAGCCGTAATCCCTGGGTTTACACCGGCATTATATTATTGGCAGGCGTGCTGCTCTCACCATTTAACTTCAGGTATTCAAGGGTGATCCTGTTACATTGGCTCACCCCCGGTTTGCATTATCATCCCGAATTAAGCAGGGATAAAGTGTAACTTAGCCCGGCTTTTTATAGCAGCAGCAATAGCGGCCTTTATTTTCGGGATCTGCTGCTACTGCCACTTGCCACTGCATTTAAACCCCGCAATTGTAATATTTTTAAAGAGCAGTTTGTTTTCATCGCAATTTCATCTTCATTAAATAATTTGTTGGCATAAACTATTGGATCATGAAACAGGTGTCATATATCAATTGGATGTCTTTTAACAATATTCTTTATATTGGTGACGAGGCCCGGGATTGCAGGCAAATCATCGAGAAATTTAATTGCCGCCTGCTCGAAATCGAACAAAACAATGCCGGTTGGTTCAGCGATGGCAGCAACAAAAAATCAACCTGCGATAAGCTCCAGCACTATATTCAATACCATTTTGAGGGAGGGATAGCCGCTTTTAAATTCAAAAATGGAGATGACCTTCCTGAATCTATCCGTAAGGAATGTTTAACAGCCTGCAGAAGTATAGCCTTTGAGCAGATGTTTTGTGCTTCGTAGTTTCCAAATCATGGTTTAAGCCATTCTTTTCATCACTGCTGATCGAAATTTCGAGATGCATTTGCATTTTTAGCTTGTCTTAAACCGAAAAAAATCTTCAGATCGCTTTCATAATAAAGCCATAAATAATGGGTTTGAGGATAGAATCTTATCGGTTCCCGGTTGATTTTTTAAACTTTTTTAATTTTTTTATCAAATAGATGTAACCTGGGGAATTTATTGCCCGTATAACATGACATAATTTGATAAATTATACTTCTGATAAATTATTTGATAGATTAAAAAAACAAAATCATGGAACACAAATTAAACACCATTAAATCAGACATGTACAATGTATTTGTTAAAGGCGATGCAAACAGCATTCAAATGGCAAGAGTATTTATTGTACTTGCAATCCCGGTAATGATTGTATTTATGACCGGAGCACACCTTGTAAAATAAAAGAAATTGCAAAATTTATATCTGAGAGTTGTTATAATGACAATGCCGATTTCAAAAAAAATCCCGGCCGGGTTTTACAAAGAGGTATTTCAATAACAAGGCTAAAAATATAGATTAACCAACCAAATGCTACCAGGCGGAAATCTAATACGTAAGTGGATTACATGGTCCGCAGAAAAGTTCTTCAATAATCACGATGCGAAGCCTGAGCGTCCTGAAAAAGACAATACAGGCAAAATCTTTATAAATTGCGCATTAATATTATCAGCTTTTATCGTACGCTATAAAAGCAAAACAGTCGCTGCATTTCTGCAACCACTGTCTGCATCAAACCAAATTAACTAAAACTGTACTTTTCTCTCATTTATTTCTTTGCAACAGATCCGATTTTTAAGGATCAGGTCGTAATAGGTAAAATTGATGTAGGGATTATAAACCAGCGTTTCGTTGTAAGCATTACTCATCGCATTATGGAGCAAAGGTGATTTGTTAAAAAAAAGTGCTAATGCTCTGTCTTTAAAATCGGTTTCCATCAATGCGGCACTGATTACCGAGCCGATTGTTTTATGTTGTTTTTTGACAGTATGGTTAAGATTTGCAGGGCCTGATGATTTGTGACCGGAAACCTTGTTGTTCATTGTAAGTAGTTTAGCGCCCTGTATGTAAATAATTGCCGATCCGGCAATAAACAGGGAATTAAGTAATAATTGTTTCATAAGAAGCAAGGTTAATGTAGTTCAACAAAAAAGATTTAATAAATCAATTAGTTCAAAGTTAATGGTTTCGATCCCAAAGTTACCGGGATTTATACGCGATTCATATACGTAGTTTTACGTATTTTTTCTTGCTGATAAATTGTTTTTCATCGGATGTTTTTCATTTTTTAAGGCTTAATTAAACGTTAGGAATTTAACTTGTGGAATAATAACACCCAAAGATTTGAAATGTTTTTATTTTTTTTACCTGTATCCCAAAGCCTGCAGGTTAAACAATTCGGCATAACGGCCGCCTTTTTGGATGAGCTCCTGGTGGCTGCCAATTTCAATAAGTTCGCCTTTTTCAAGTACCAGTATCCTGTCGGCCATGCGCACTGTGCTGAAACGGTGAGAGATAAGTACCGCAGATTTTCCTTTGGTGAGTTCGGCAAAGCGCTCAAAAACGGTGTATTCCGCCCGCGCATCAAGGGCCGAGGTTGGTTCATCAAGTATCAGCAACTGTGCATTGCGCATATAAGCTCGTGCAAGCGCCACTTTTTGCCATTCGCCGCCAGATAATTCAACACCCTGTGAAAAGCGCTTGCCCAGTTGCTGGTCATAAGCGCCGGGAAGTTTGTTTGCCAGCGTATCTGCCAGGCTTTGTTTTGCAGATGCTTCTATCAAAGGGCGGTTATGTTGCTGGCTTATATTCCCCACGGCAATGTTTTGAGCAAAGGTCATCTGGTAACGCAAATAATCCTGGAAAATGATACCAATATTAAGGCGCAGATCAGCAATGTCATAATCCCGCAGATCAATACCATCTAATAAAATGCGGCCTTCGGTAGGGTCATATAAGCGGGCCAGTAATTTAACAAGCGTGGTCTTACCGGCGCCGTTCTCGCCTACAAGCGCCAGTTTTTCACCGGGCTGCAAAGTAAAACTCAAATGACGGTTGGCCCAGCGGTCGGAGTTGGCATAACGGAAACCCACATCTTCAAAAGCAAAGCCCTGTTGTATTTTTTTAGGAAATGGTAATGGATGGGCCGCCGGTTTTATTTTGGGTTTGATCTCGAAAAACTCAAAAAAGTCGCGCAGGTAAATTGCTCCCTGGGATACAGAGGTGAAACGACTCAGGATCCCTTCGAGCAAAGTGCGTAATTGCCTGAATGAGCCCGCCAGAAAAGTGAGCATGCCAATGGTAACGCTCCCGTCAACAGCCCTCATAATAATCACAACGTAAGCCGCGTAATAGCCGATGCTGCCCAGCATGGCAAAAAAAGTCCCCCATAACGATCTTTTTACCGAAAGCTTTTTATTATCGAGATAAAACCTGTTGGATAGCTCCCGGAAACGCCCGATAATAAAACCCGACAGATCGAATATTTTTACCTCTTTGGCGGTTTCATCGCTGGCGCCAAGGTAGCGGATATAATCAAGTTCCCTGCGCTCAGGAGTTTGGCCACGGGTGAGGGCATAGCTTTGATCATTAAAGTACGATTCGCCCAAAAATGCAGGTATAATGGCGATAAAGAGTAAAACAATAAGCCAGGGATTAAAGGCCATTAATCCGGCAGCTAAAAACCCCATCGTGATCAAATCCTGTACCTGGCTCATCACCTGCGAAAGTAACAGCGTCCGCCCGAGGGTTTGCTGGCGCGCCCGTTCCAGTTTATCGTAAAATACAGAATCCTCAAACTGATCGAGATCAAGTGTTGCCGCATGGGCCATTATCTTTACCGAAGTATGGTTGCTGAAAAGATCGCCTAACAACGCGTCCATCAAAGTTATTGCACGGCTCAGGGCATCGGTTAGTATAGCCAATGCAAATTCAAAACCTACCAGTTGCCATAAATGATGGGTGTTTGCTCCATGCTGATGGCTTAGTTTGATCACCTGGTCGAGGATCAGTTTGCCTACATACAACAAGCCGACGGGCATGGCCGATCTGGCAATACGTAGCAGGGAGTTTGCGATGGTAAGCCATGGGCTGGTTTCCCATACCAGTTTAAAAAAGGCGGGCAAGTTGCGTAAAGCAGCCAGTCGTTCTTTTAAAGTTAAAGGGGTGGGGCGTGTATTTTTTGGCGGGCGCGTTTGCAACAGATATCTTTTTCAAATAAATTTAGCTAAAATTAAGAAAATTATAGCCGGACGACGAGCCATCAGAACTTTGTGAAGGAATAATGACAATTTAACAATGTTAGGTTGTCGATAAAATAGATCTTTTTGTAACACCTGAATGCTATATATATCTAATAAATGCTTTGAAAAAAGCTACATCTTAATGTTTGTATTTGGTTAATAAAGTAAATATGAAAGGACTGTTGATTTTAGATATTCAAAACGATTTCACAGCACCTGGTGCAAAATTTCCGGTCGACCAGCACCAGGCCGTAGAGATTATCGCAAATATCAACAGGCTGACTGCAAACATCAGCACAAACAAACTGATACCTGTTTATATCGGGAACGAATTCTCAAAATGGGACCTGCTCAATATTTTCAGAAATTTTGCAGCAATCAAAGGATCCGAAGGCAGCAAAATGGACAAAAGATTGCATGTTGTAAAACAAAATTATTTTTCGAAAAACCGGAGCAGTGCTTTTGTAAACAGCGCCTTTGAAGAATTTCTTAAATCGAACAAAATTGATGAGTTGTATGTTGCCGGATTATTTGCAGAAGGCTGCGTTTGGGGAACTGTTAAAGATGCATTCAAAAAAAGGTATAAAGTAACGGTATTGAGTGATTGCATAGCTTCCGCAAACGACAAGAAACGGGAGACAATGATAAAAAAATATGAAGGCTTAGGTGTTAAGCTGATGTTGTCGACTGATTTCTGAATATCGCGTCAAAGAGGGCGAATTGGTCATCGTAAAAATAAATAAAAGCATATCTCCGGACTTCGCATAAAAAAATCCTCTATTTTTGCCGCTTAGCAAAAAATGATGAGCGCCTCTTTAAAAAACAAATACGACAGCATAATTTTTGATCTCGATGGCACCCTATGGGATAGCACCGGCAATGTTGCCATAGCCTGGCAGGATGCTATTTACCAGGTTGATTACGTACATGAAGTGATGACGCAGGAAAAAGTGCGTTCTATTACTGGTATGACCTACACTGCGATATTTGATAAATTGTTTCCTTATATTGATACCGAAAAACGTGCTGAGTTAATGGAGATTTGCGCTAAAAGCGAACTCGAAATATTGTACACCAAAGGAGGCGAGCTTTACCCGGCCCTTGATGAAACATTAGCCTACCTGGCCGGTAAATATAAACTGTATATTGTAAGTAATTGCCAGAACGGCTATATAGAAGTATTTTTAAAGATAAGCCAGATGGGGCATTATTTTATGGGACACCAATGCTTTGGCACCAAAGGCAACCCCAAGGCCGAAAATATAAAAGATATAGTAAACGATCATCAGCTAAAAGCCCCGGTTTATGTTGGTGATACTTTCGGCGATTATGATGCCGCCACAAAAGCAGCTGTTCCATTTATTTTTGCCGACTATGGTTTTGGGGTAGTTAACGAGGGGCAGGTAGCCACGATAAGCTCTTTTGCTGGTCTGGTAAGTTTGCTGTAGATACACTAAAGCCTTAAACGGTCAATTGAAGTTTTCCGGTAACAAATTTACCTTCTCTTTTACGCAATGCGCTATCAGTCCTGATGGTATGTTCCTTTTCCTTTTCTATCAGTTTGAACCAGTCAATAGCAGGAATTGCATTATTCGAATGCAACTCTAAACGAATAATAAATGAATTATTAGGCTCCCGGCGGTTCCTGATAATTTGACTAAGTAATGTTTCATGAATTTGAATATCAGCAGCAAATTCTTTTTTCTTTTTATTGTTTAGCTGCAGGTACTGTTCAAGGAAATATCCGAAGGTAAATGCGGGGTTATATTGTTCGCCGTTGACATAATCTTCTAACCTGAATTTTAATTGCATCAGTTGCAATTGCAAATTTTCTTCCCGGGTCATCTCTGCCCTTCGTATTTCCCTGTGTTCAGCCAGTTGCCTGTCCGCCTCCTGTTTTTGTTTTGCTGTAAGTTTTACCGGTAAAATCAATGCATCCGCAATTTCTTCCGATGTATGCTCGTCTAATATCTTTTTCAAGCTCATGCTAAATATTCTTTTATAACATTCAATAATGGCATATCCTCTAAATACAATTGCCATCCGGCGTCAATCATGTGATATTTATTGATATAATGTTGTTTTAGTTCTGTTTTGGGGATTAGCGAAACACATGGAAAATTTTCAAATTTCAATAAGGCTTCCTTACATGCGAAGGCAATTAAACATCCGGCAGTACCTTCAAATTGCTTTTCTTTCCCTAAATTTTCTATCGAAACAGCGAGCAATTTAATTTCTGTACGTTGTTCTTCATAGTAATCAACTAATGCAATCAGCCCCAAAATATCATTACTGTCTATTAGTGTCAGCTTAAAAACCGGGCAAGTGCTTTTTATCTTCTTCCAGTAAAAAAAATATCGTTTAACTGTGATGGTTTTGAAATCCTTGTCATCTACCGGTCGGATATGGGTCAACTTTTTTTTGTTACCTGCCCGCTCAACGATATGCATATTCAAATGTACTGATAATTTACAAAAAGTGTAAATTATTTTCTTCCTTAATTCTTATAAAATTCACTAATTTTAGGTGATCAATTTTACAGGTTATGGTAACAAGTAGATTTTCCCGTCGTAGTTTTATCAAAACGGGCTCGATGGCTGTTGGGGCGCTAACCCTGGGGCCTGCTTTATCAGCGTTGGCCGCGGCATCATCAAAGCCGGGTAAAAAGCTGGGTGTGGCATTGGTTGGCTTGGGTTATTACAGTTTTGGGCAGCTGGGCCCGGCGTTGCAGCATACCAGCAATTGTTACCTTGCCGGGATAGTAACCGGTACGCCTTCAAAGGCAGTTGATTGGTCGAAACGATACAACATCCCGCAAAAAAATATTTACAATTATCAAAATTTTGATGAGATAGCCGCCAATCCCGATATTGATATTGTTTACGTGGTTTTACCCGTGTTTATGCACAAAGAGTTTACCATCAGGGCAGCCAAAGCAGGCAAACACGTGATTTGTGAAAAGCCAATGGCCTTAAATGCTGGTGAATGCGAAGAAATGATAGCCGCCTGCAAAAAGGCTGGTCGTATGCTTTCCATCGGTTACCGCCTGCATTTTGAGCCGCATAACATGGAGGTGATGCGCCTGGGGCAGCAGCATATTTTTGGAAAAGTTACCAGTATTGATACAGGCAACGGCTTTACTTATCGTGGAGATCCTAATGCATGGCGCTTAAAAAAGGCGCTTGGCGGTGGCGGCGGTTTAATGGATATGGGTATTTACAGCATCCAGGGCACACGCTATACTTTAGGTCAGGAACCCATTGCCGTTAAAGCCACTCAGGAAAAAACACGCCCCGAATTTTTTACAGAAGTAGATGAAACCATTTTTTGGGAACTTGAATTCCCGGGAGGTTTTAAAACAACAGGTAAATCAAGTTATAACCACGACTGGAGTTACCTGAAAGTGGAGGAGGAGCATGGCAAGTTTGAACTCGGCCCTGCTTATGGCTATGGCGGTATCGATGGCAGTGTTAACGGCAAACAGATGCCCTATCCGCAAATTGTGCAGCAGGCCGCCCAGATGGATGACTTTGCCAATTGCATAACCCAAAATAAACTAACCCGCGTACCCGGCGAAGAAGGCTTAAAGGACATGAAAGTGGTGGATGCCATTTATAAGAGTTTGGATTCCGGGAAATGGGAGAAAATTGGGTAAGTCATTAGAGTTTAGAGACTGGAGATTAGTAAACTTTTGTCTTTTAAAACTAATTTCTAATCTTTGCTCTCGATGCGTTTTTTACCTAATCTCTAATTAACTAAACTCTAATCACTCCAACATGCTTTTCCCCGAAGATTTTTTACATTATGTATGGAAATTCCGGCTGTTTGACCGCGCTGACCTGCGAACAAATGACGCTGAAGAGCTGGAGATTTTATCAGTCGGGCAGCACAATTCAGACTCAGGGCCGGATTTTAGCAATGCAAGGATCAGGATAGGGGATACCGTTTGGGCTGGTAATGTGGAAGTACATTTATCCTCGTCTGATTGGCCGAAACATGGACATACTACCGATAATGCCTATGATAATGTGATATTGCATGTGGTTTACAGAGACGATGAACCTTTAATATTAGCAAACAGCAGGCGAGTGCCAACACTTGAACTCCAAAACCGCATCCCCGACGACTTATACAACCGTTACCATAAACTCATTTTTGGCAATCAAACCATTATTCCATGCGAGGCAAGTATTGGTTCAGTTGATAGCCTTACCTTGCATAACTGGCTGACACGGGTATTGGTTGAGCGATTAGAGAAACGCACGGCGGCAGTAATTTCCTCATTAAATAAAAATCGGGGTGATTGGGAAGAAACCTTTTACCAGTTTTTAGCTGCCAATTTTGGCTTTAAGATCAATGCGCTCCCGTTTGAGCTGCTGGCAAAATCCCTGCCGCAGGTCATCCTGGCGAAACACAAAAACAATCCCATGCAAATTGAGGCCCTGATTTTTGGACAGGCCGGGTTTTTGAAAGATGACGTAGTTGATGAATATCCGCGGAAGCTGAAAAAGGAATACGAATTCCTGCAAAAAAAGTATCAGCTAACGCCTGTTGAAAATCATTTGTGGAAGTTTATGCGTTTACGGCCTCAAAATTTTCCAACGATCAGACTGGCACAATTTGCTGCACTTGTAGTAAATTCTAATCATTTGTTTTCAAAACTATTGGAAATAAAAGACGTGAAGGGCTTAAGGGATTTGTTTACGGCAGTAAAAGTTAACCCCTATTGGGAAAACCACTATCGCTTTGATGCGGTTTCGGCACCATCATCAAAAAACCTGGGAGCTGCATCCGTTGATGTATTGCTGTTGAATACTTTGGCATTATTTTTATTCAGCTATGGTAAGCATAACCAGCAGCAGCATTATATTAACAGGAGTTTGCAATTGTTGGAATTTTTACCAAATGAAAATAATAAGATTGTTGCAGATTTTGGTAACTTAGGGGTGAAAATAAAAACTGCTTTTGAGTCGCAGGCTTTACTGGAGTTGAAAAATTGTTATTGTAACTATAAGAAATGCCTGGATTGCGGCGTTGGTAATAAGATATTAAAATTGGCGTGACATGTTGCAAAGGATAATTACTTTTTTTGAAAGATACTCATTTGGGGTATGTACCTACCTGGGCGAAAAATTTAATGTTTCGATAGCCAAAATCAGGTTGTTTTTTATATATTCTTCCTTCCTGGCGGTAGGTTTTCCGCTTATATTTTACATTTTCGCAGGCATTGTGCTTGATATCCGGAATTATGTAAAACGGGTACATACCAGGGTGACTGATCTGTAAGATCCAAGCCTCACCTAAATCCTCTCCAATGGAGAAGACTTTTGAGAATTAAGGAATTCAAAAAGTCTCCCCTACAGGGGGAGATTTAGAGGGGGCTTGGGTACAAATGCATCACCTGCCCACCACCTGCGGAAAGCAACATAGTCATTGCGGTTTCCCTTGTGATATGCTTTACTTCCTTTACTAAGTGATTAAGATTGGAATCAGTTGCCGGGGCATCGCTCCATATTTCAGCCGTATAATTGCCTGCTGGTAAAAAATCAAAGGTTTTTGTTATAGTTCGTGAATCATGATTGGTTATTGCCCCGATGTACCAATCTTTTCCTTTGCGCCGGGCTATTGCAAGCCATTCGCCGGGTTTGGCGTCAATCACATGGGTTTCGTCCCAGGTGGTGGGTACTTGTTGGAGAAACTCAAAACCCGGCTGCCCGATATAGGCCGTTGGGTCATCGCAAACCATGCCCAGGGCATTTTCCAGCACCACATACATGGCCAGCATGTGGCAGCGGGTGCCCATTACAAATGGCCGGGTATAATGGATCTTAAACTGCGCGGGTGAAGCCGCCCTGAAGCCACCCAGGTGATAATCGGTTGATCCTGCAAGTAACCTTGTAAAAGCAACGTTGACATCAGCATCGGGGGTAACCCAGTCGCTCCATTTGTCATTTTCATAATTCAGGGTGCCTTCGCGGGTAAATTCATTTGGCCAGGTACGGCTTTCACCTGTAGGTTTATAAGCGCCGTGAAATTGGATGTGCAAATGATGCTGCGCTGCTTTTTGCAGAATTTCATCCTGCATGTTTACCATTTCCTGATCGTCGCGGTCCATGAAGTCGCACATCAGGCCTTTTATGCCCCATTTTTCATATTGGGCAAATGTTTCATCGAGCTTTGGGTAAAGGGCGTAAAAATGCACCCAAACCCGTATACCAACCCCTTTTTTAGCTGCTGAATCGCAAATTTGCTGCATGTCCAGTCCCGGAACGGCCTTCGACGGATCAGCATGCGGACCCGGCTGAAAACCAGAGCCATCATTTACATACCATTCATGCAGGCCATATTCTACTACCGAATGGTATTCGATACCGTATTTGGCGCAAAAATCAACGTAATACATATTGGTTACATAATTATTCCCCGGTGCATTTATGGTGTCAGGCACAACATCACCGTTCCACCAGGGGAAGGTAGTTTTGCCTGGCTTTAACCACGACAGGTCTTTTATTTTACATGGCTCGTTCAAATTGGTAAGGATGTTTGATTCAAGGAAGGCACCCGGTTTGTCGCTGATCATCATTACCCGCCATGGACTGTTATGCGGCAGCGAGGCTTTTACTTTTATATCCTTTTGATGCGGGAGGGGTGATAAACGGCTTTCGATAACACCATTGTGTTTCATCAGGTACATTCCGGCATAATCATGCAAGGCTGCTTCCGTAATAGCCATGTAAAGGTTACCGGGAAACTCAAACAATACCGGCATATCCATTAGGGTATCGGCCTTTAAATGATCAAGATCAATTTTGGTATAAAGGCCTTCGTGCGAAGTGGTATAGTTAACGCGGTACATTGCCGTAACCAGCGGGTTTTGGGTAAGATTAAAGGAATCAGTTTCATCGGTTATATTGACATTTGCCGCCCATTGGTCTTGTTTTGGTATAACATACCTGAAAGCAACACCGTCGTTAAATACCCGGATCTCAATATCCAGTGTCCTTTTTGCGCCACTTTTTTCAGTTACCGGAACAATAATACGGTTACTTTCACTGTGTACCTTGCTGGTTTTGCCGGTTATCAGGTCATAATCCTCAGTTATTCTCTCAGTGTTAGCATCTGCTATAGCAAGATTGGTATTAAAAGCGCCACCCTCTTTAAAGCTGATATTCAGCCTCGAATTATCAACCATTAAAACACCTTTATAACTCACTTTGTAGTAAAGGCCATTATTATCAGTGCTTAACGATACTTTGATTTTTGTGTCGGGCGACGCCACTGTAATAGTTTTTTTTGCAAACGTGTTTGCGGTAATCAGCATACACATAACCAGAGTTATGCGGGTGAAAATAGCCATACTTTTAAGTTTAACAATTGGTTTAAAGCGATAAATGTAAGCTAATTATTGCTTGTAGAATCATAAAATAATGACTTTTTCGTTTGCGTTGGGAAAGGAAATAATTGCCATTACGGGGTACTTGGCTAAATCTAAAATGCAGACCGTTGCAAGCTGACCGCATAATTATTTGTTCTGACTGCCATTGGCAGAAAGATCGCTTCGTACCCCGCAATGGCTTTATGTTTAAATCGGGCTTACTTTACACCAGCTTCCCGGTGCGCACTGCATCCTGCAGGTTGCTTACCCTGAACTTTGGCTTGTAAATGCGGGTTGATAAGCGCTTTACCCAGTTTTTTTTGTAGCCAAATACTGCCTTTATGATATTTACCCCTGCGGAGCCGGTTGGATAGCCATATTTATACCAGCTGAACTTCGACTGATCGATGTGGAATGTTTGGGCAAATTCAGCAATGAACAGATCTATTTCAATATCAACAATATCCAGATCAAGGTCAATACTTGTATCCAGGTTCAGGGTGCCGGGATCAACTTCCCTGATCTTGTACCTGGTACAGTACTCAACAATAAATGATCGTAATTGCGGATGTATCTCTTCCATCTAACTAAATAATGTCCGTGTCATTCGATATATGAGACGGCAATATCTGAGGAAGGTTGCACCTGTTATGACGTTTTTTTAAAGAAAATTTATAAAATGTGAGAATTTTAAAACGAGGGCCATTTTGAAACCTATTCGTTTCAGAGCAATCCGTTGTCTTTCATACGTTGTACAATGAGGGCCGTATCAACAGTATCATGTTCGTTTTTTAAATAAATTTCTGTGAGGTAAACAGTTTCAGTAACCACAAAAATACAGGTAATAACCCTGGCGCCGCCTGATTTACCTTTATTAGTTCCTGAAATGGCTAACCTTATTTTGTATATATTTTGACCGAGGTCGGTACCAATGGTTGGGTTTTTCTCTAAATCTTCAATCAGTTTTGCGAGGTCTGATTTAATTCCCTTATGTTTTTTGGCAATTCTTTTAACTTCTCTATCGAAGTGGGGAATGGTTTTAACCCTATAACTCATGGAGCAGTTCTCTTGCATCCCGCAATTCAATCTTCCCTTCCTGGTGTAATTTTATTTGCTCTAAAGAATGCTTCATGTTATCATAAACACGTTGTTCAGCCTTATTTAAAGGGCGTTTCAATTGTTCAGGATTAGGCTCAATATTATAGCTTAAGCCCAGGGCATCCAATACCGCCTTAATGGCCTTCTCAGATTTTTTGTTGTCAATATTAACAGTGAGCGTTGTCATAATATCAAAATTACGAAAGTTTCTTTGAATAGTTTCAACGGGCTAATCAAAAAAAGGTCAAAAAATCATAGTCCTGTGAGATTTAAATACTCTTTTCCAGGACGATCAATTCGATGTGCTGTTTGGGGATGCCAAACTTTTTGTCGTCGTGAAATGGCTGAATTTCGCCGGTAGCTTTGAAGCCGCGCCGTTCGTACCAGCTGATCAGTTCATGCCGGGTGCTGATCACTGTCATGGTTAGTGTAGCGCAGTTTAGTTGTTTGGCTTGAATTTCGGCTTCATGCAACAAATCCCGGCCAACCCCCTTGCCCTGCAATAATGGCGATACGCTGAACATACCTACATACAATTTAGGCTCACGCACCTCCAGGTAAACGCAGCCCGTTATTTGCCCCGTTTCGTCAGTGTTTTTAAGGATGATAATGTTGGGATCGGTAAAATAACCGGTCAATGTTTCCTCGTCAATTCTTAACCCATCCAAAAGATTGGCTTCAGTGGTCCACCCTTTTTTGGAAGTTTCGCCACGGTAGGCGCTGTTTACTAAAATATTAAGTTGGGGAACGTTTGTTTGGGTAGCTTTTGTAATTGGCATAAATTATTTATTGAACGTGCAAATATCCACTTTTATGGCAATAATTTACAGCCTTCTGTAATCTTCCCTTACCGGGCTAAAAATATCAATCAGTTTACAATCCGTAATGGCAATGCCGCTGTGCCAGGCATTGGAAGGGATAACGGCAAACAAACCGGGTTCAATTATCTGCGGGATTCCGTTAACCGTTAACTCAAATTTGCCCTCGATAGCAAAGGAACACTGCTGGTGGATATGTTGATGGTGCGGTACCGAACAACCAGCCTTTACCTCTATAAAATTAATGGTATTGTTATCGGTATGAATTAATTTTGAGAAAAAACCCGGCGCTATTTCTTTGGTTTCTATGTCACTGAAGTGTTGAAATATCGAAGTGTCCATTTGCTGATATTTTTTTAATTATATTGGTGAAGATAAATATTTTATTGAAATGAATGAAGTGCCTGTGTTTTGCTATCCTTATTTTAGTAATTGTATTTTGTCAGGAAAAACTATGATTGTAATCATTTTAAAATCAATTTGTTTGTATTAATTTTATTGTAAATACTGGCTTTATACCCATCATACTATGGCATTTATTGACTATTACCAAATATTAGGCGTTCCGAAAAACGCACCGGAAAAGGACATTAAAAACGCCTACCGCAAACTTGCCCGAAAATATCATCCGGACCTGAACCCCAATGATGCAGAAGCCAATAAAAAATTCCAGCAGTTGAACGAAGCCAATGAAGTGCTCAGCGATCCCGAAAAACGGAAGAAATACGATCAGTACGGCGAAAACTGGCAGCATGGGGAAGAATATGAAAAATATACAAAACAACAGCAACAGCACCGGCAGCACGAACCATTTACGGGAGGGCATGCGTCAAGTTTTGAGGGCTTTGGCGGGGATGATTTCTCTGATTTCTTTCAGTCAATGTTTGGGCAGAGGGGAGGAGCCGGTGGATCAGCGCGCGGCGGTCAGCCAAAATACCGCGGGCAGGATTATAATGCCGAACTGCACCTTAACCTGAAGGATGTTGCCGAAACCCATAAACAAACGCTTACAGTAAATGGCAAAAACATCAGGCTGACTATTCCGGCTGGCGTTGAAAACGGCCAAACTATAAAAATTGCAGGTCATGGTGGTCCGGGTGTTAACGGGGGACCGGCAGGTGATCTGTTTATAGCCTTTTCGGTTGCTGATGATCCCCGGTTTAAAAGGGATGGCAAGGACCTGTTTGGCACGGTAAAACTTGACCTTTATACCGCCATTCTCGGTGGGGAGGTAACCGTGGATACGCTGAACGGCAAGGTGAAAATAAAAGTAAAACCAGAAACCCAAAACGGAACCAAAGTTAAACTGAAAGGCAAGGGAATGCCCGTCTACAAAAAAGAAGGCGAGTTTGGCGACTTTTATATTACCTACGATATACAGATTCCGGTAAACCTGACTGAAAAACAGAAAAAGCTGTTCGAGGAGCTCGCTGAGGAGGTAAAAGGCGAAAGGTAAAAGGCGAAAGGAAGAAAAGCTGCCAATGAAAATGACCAAGCCCCCTCTAAATCTCCCCCGGTACGGGAGACTTGAAAAAATGACTAACGACCAATGAACCCAAAACGATGGAAAATTTAGTATCAACATCAGATATATGTACCTACCACGAGGTAGAATACACTTTTATAAGTTCACTTAGCGAAGCCGGGCTGGTGGAGTTAAAAGTAATTAACAAAACTACTTATATACCAGAAAGCGAATTGCAAAAGCTGGAGAGAATGATCCGCCTGCATAATGACCTGGAAATTAATGTTGCAGGTATTGAGGCAATTACCCATTTATTGGAACGTGTTGAACATATGCAGGAAGAAATGCGAGTGATGAGGAACAGGGTGAGGAGTTGAGCAGACTACCAAATCGACTTATTGCGATAATATAGTAGATTATTATTGAGTTAATAATTTCCAGACTTCTTGAAATCTTGGACCGTATCTATAATGTTATCATAGTGAAGTAAGGTTATATTTCGATCACTTTTCAATTTTCTCCGCAAGCGGTAAGTCTTTTCCTTATAATCTATTCTCCTTCCGGCGACAACCGCATAGTGAATTCTGGTTTTATCAAGACTTGTGAACTCATCAGGCAACAAAGTTTCAGACCCCAAGTATTTCTGAAACAAAAGCTTTAAGTGAGAAAAATTACTATCGATCCAAGCATCCCAGTCTTCAATTTGTTTCAGTCCTTTTCGAATGGTCGTACCAAATGTACCATCAGCGTTTACAATTGATCCTGATGGACTTTCCAACTCGACGAATACAAACTCGTGGCCACCAGAGGCTTTGCCAATCAATAAGTAGTCAGCTATAAAATTTGGCGGCAGAACAAATTCCTTGAACACATAGGCTGCATGGTGACCAAAGTAATAGCTGGACTTCAAAATTGCTCCGATAAGAAAGTAAAACCGGTTATTGTTGATGAAATTAAGTATCGCGCGTTCGGAAGGTTCGGTTTCAAGTATTTGAAGAAATTGTTGGCTTACGGAGTCTAATTTTGCATGGTCGTTCAGTTCTTTTATGTACAGAAAGTTATTGGGAAACAATGACTCATAATAATAACCAGCTTCAGGCATTAAATTATGAAAACGACTTAGCTGTTTAAATGTATACTCCTTTCGATTATTCGAATAGTCTCTGGCTTTTTGCAACTGCAATTCTTCCTTTGGCGTTAAAAACCTAAAATCTCTTTCGTATAGCATATATGCAGATGTGGTAGGAGTTATTATTGAATCACCAATTTACAAGATTCTTTCTGTTTGACAATGCAGCCTTACTTTTTTTTCTTGTAAAATCAAGTAGGGTAAAAAAATGAAGGCTTCAAAAGGGTTAGAAAATCAAAATGTCGAAATAAATAACTTAAGCAATTCCATAAAGAAGTTGAGTTAAGTCAACTTAAAACGATAGGTATTGTAGCCATTCCGCTATTCAAACTGTTCTTTTTCGTATATCGAAAAAATAAAATCAACTTTAGATTTAATTTTTAAATAATTATCCCATTCGCCTTCTACTTCTAATTTCCCTGATGGCTTTCGTGTTCTAAGTTTTTGAGAAAAAGCTTCAAAATTTAACGATATACCTTTTTTCTCATTTTGATAGGGAAAGCAACTTGAGCCAGCCATTATCATCTTAATTAATGATTTTGGATAATTATTTAACTGCCGTTGCGCTCTTAGCACAAATGATTCATACTGGTTAAGTTTCTTTACATGATTTTCAAAAACAGAAAAAACTAGCTCAAGTATGCGATCTAAATTGTGATCACCATAAGATAAAGAATATAAATATTCGATGACCCCAGCAACCAATAAGGTCTTGTAATTTATTTCAGAGTCATTATATTCTTCAAGATTCAATAAAATATAACAAAGGTCACCAATTGGCGCATAAATAAATTCATAAGTTAAAAATGCTTCTCTTTCTAGCCTTTCCTTTGTTACTAAGAAGTCGAACCAAATGCCTCGACGAGGGCGACTATTAAAACCAAACAATTTCCAACTTTTGTCATCTACGAATGAAGAGGAACAAGAAAGTGAGACCCATTTTTTGATTGCATTTATATCATTCACGGATCTTTTCTTTAACTAATTCAGGTGTTTGAAAAAACAAAATTAACACAAATAAATGGAAGATTATAATGCTCCATTTCCCACCCCGCAGTCTGTTTTCGTCTAAGGAACTACACTTGCTTGTGGGGACGCAAACAACGGGATGGAAATCAACTGTCCGAAATTAAAAATCACATCGAATATTTCCTCTTCAGCTCTTCACTAACGATATAGGCATCTTCCACCACTGATTCGGGGTAGCCAATGGTTTCCAAAATGGCAATGCCATTCTTATTTTTAAGCACTCCGGTTTTCATTTTATAATCAAATACAAGGCGGGTATCGTTTACTGATTCCTCGAACGAGTAAACTGCATAATCATTATCAAGCAATTCGGCCAGTTCAAGGTCATGCGTGGATACAAATACAAAATTCTTATTGTCGGTTAGATAAGTAAGTACTGATTTTGCTGCCGCGATGCGTTCAATGGTATTGGTACCCCGGAAGATCTCGTCAATAATCACAAGGCTTTTAACCGGTTCATCGCTGCTGCTTTGGTGAATAATATCCAAAATGGAAAGGGCTTCTGCCTGAAAATAGCTCTTGTTTTCGTTCAGGTCATCGTTTGTGCGGATACTGGTTTGGATTTTTAGTATCGGCGCTTTATATTCCCGGGTGCAGGTAGTGTAAATGGTTTGGGCCAATAGCGTGTTGATGGCAATCGACCTGATAAAAGTTGTTTTGCCCGACATATTTGAACCTGTGATCAACACCCCTTCATCTGTGCGGGTGTGGATGGAATTTGGCACACAATTATAAATAAGCGGATGGAACATATCTGTCAGGTCCATCTGCAGGTTTTCGGTATAAAATACGGGTTTGCTATAATGTGGCAATCCGGCCCTGACAGAAAGCACAGCAATCAGCGCATCAATTTCGGCAACATATTTATAAATCAGTTCAATATCATCCCGGTATTTATTAATGCGCTTTACCGAAGTAATGAACATTAAAGGCTCCAGCACAAAAAGTGTTTTTATAAATTTGTATATTGAATAACTGAAGTTCTCAGGATTACCGGCCATTTTACTTTCGAAACTTACAAGGTTTAATGACCTGTTTAAGCCCGATAGTTTAACGAGGCTGTTTTTCACCAGTTCGTCCTGTTCAAAGCTTATCTTTTTTAATAATTTCCGGGCTATGCTGTGTAAAATAATCAATTGCGGCAGCGATCTCGTGTACGGGGAGATTTTGTTTCTTGTGCCAAAGTGCAGGCCAACGTTTCCAATAAGCAGTGCCACCAAAACGACAAAACAAATAGGGTTAGGTGCAACAAATAAGGAGATTATCAAACCTAAAATAGCAATTCCTGAAATCCTGATATAAAAACTCAGCAAGGGAAACAACAGTACCTCATGGTCGTTTAAAAATAATTCGGAGAGGTAATAGGCATCAGAACTGTTAAGGTTTGATAGTTCCAGTTCTATTTTTTCCAGGTCGGGTCTGGGCAAATTCAGGGCTTCAATTTTTTTGTCGAATTTTAATAATTCCTCAAAAGAAGTTTCGGGCGTGAAAAGCTTTTTGTACAGGTATTGTTTTCCCGGTTTTGAATTTGTCCGGTCAATAAAGTTGAAAATATTGTTAAGATCAAGGTCTTCGGCAATAGTCGCCGTTACTTTGGCCGGATTATCAACAGCGTTAAGGTAAGCCGCTATCAATTTAAAATTGCGCCTGGCATTCACCGGGCGTCCCCATTTATTTCTGATTCTTTCTAAATTATTACTAATAGTCCGGCGCTTATCATAATAATTATAAATATAAAACACAATAAGGATGGAACCTAAAACTACAACCGTAAATATCCAGTAAAACATATTATAAAAGTATCAGACCGTACAAAAATAAATTCCCGAAAACCTACGGTAAATCTATTAAACGTTTACGTATAACCAATAGCTATGGGTACAAAAAAAAGTAAAATAAATGGCGCCAAAATTAAAATCTTTAAATCCTGCTAACCGAAGGATCGCACAACATTTGATTGAGGGGTATTGGATGAAAATTTGTCTTAATTTTATTCAAACAAAAGTACCGAATTGCCAACGGGCCATTATATACCATGATTTGATGCATCTTCCGCCATATCAATAATCACAGAGTCCAATCTATCCAGTTCAAGGTTGATGAATTGCAAAATCTTACTATCTGCCGGGTCTTCATTTAACAGGGCGGCAAGGGCTTTCAAATTTGCCACGGGACTGCGAATAAGGTGCGACTGTTTCCAGGCCATATCCTTTATGCTGCCAATATGGTCCTGGATTAAATTATATGCGGCTTTTAAACTCTCTTCCGCTTTTTTTCTTTCAGTTATATCCGAGATGGACATCATTAACCCAAATATTTCCTGTTTCTCGTTTGTTATCGGGAACAGCTTCGTATAAAACCAAAATTCGGTGCCATCAGGTTGCGGGTAGTTAATTTCATAGCTGATATTACTTCCTTTTAACACCTCTTCTGCATTTTTAATGAATTGAGGAAGCCGCTCCTTTGGAAAGTATTCAACGAGCTGGTCACCCTTTTTAAGTAAATGATTATATTGACTTTGTATAAATTTAGCAGCCATTGGATTATAGGCAAATACCCTTAGCTTTTTGTCAAGCAGAGCGTAAGCGACATCTGTTGTATCCATTATGGTTTTCAGATTGGCTTCTGATTTTTGAAGTGATTCCTCCGCCTTAAGTTTTTCTGTAATATCCGTAATTAAGGAAAGCCTCACCCATCTTCCTTCGAAAATTATATCATGCGCAATGATATTCACAAATATGAATGCACCATCTTTCCTGACATGCCGGATAACGCCAAGATTTGTTGAGCCACTCATCTTTTTCTTGAAAATCTCCAATTGTTGTCCCAAATCCTCTACCGGCCTGAACACCGTAGCCCTCAGCTGCAAAAGTTCTTCCTTAGTGTAGCCATAAAGATTGGCAGCTGCATCATTTATTGCGATTATTGACAAGTCGTCCCTTGCGATCATTGACATCGGCTGGGGATTACTTTCAAAAAGCAATTTATATTTGTGTTCTGACGATCTTAGCTCTCCTTCGGCCATTCTGCGTTCGGTAATATCCAACATCGTTCCGATGATGGATGGTTCGCCGTCAATGATTACCCTGTTGCCATAAAACTCAACGTAGTTATATGTTCCATCTTTTTTCTTTCCTCTTACTTCATAATGGGCATTTTCTGCCTCTCCTTTGTAACGTGCTTCAACATGCTTCCGTACCGTTGCCCGATCTTCTTCGTCTATAATAATTTTGACGGCGCTTTCGGTAGTATTTGTCAGTTCGTGGGGTTGATACCCAAATATTTCTGCAAACCGGGGGTTCACATAAGTGAATCGTTCTTTTTGACTTATGTAAACGCCGACCAAGGATTTTTCAGCAAGTGTCCTGAATTTTAATTCAGCTTCCTTGTATTTTTCTAATAAATTTTGCAGCTCAGCAGAACGTTCTTCCACTCTTTCTTCAAGCTCCTCATTCATTACTTTTATTTCTTCTTCGGCTTCATGTCTTTTTAAGTCGATTTTGTTCAGCCAGTTAGCAGTGTGCCAGATAATTGCTAAACTCGCCAGCAAAAGGCAAATAATTAGCAATGAAAAACTTGTGTCAAAAGAAAATAATTTGAATCCCACTGATTGTTCCTTTAACGACCCGAAAATTACTATTACGACCATCATTAAAGTAAAAAGCCTCCTTGCCATTTTATTGCCGACCATGTTGCCGGTGAATAAGCCTGTTATTCCAAGCGAAGGATGAAGCAGGGAAGCCGAAATTGATGTGAAAAAAAGCAGAGCAGCAGCAATTAATAGAACAGAGTCATGGGACTGAATGCTATATAAAAATGGAAGGCTATATAGGTAACTGATTATTGCAACTAAAGAAATTATTGTCACTAAATGCAGTGCATATTGCGACAGGTTATGAATCAGTTTATTTTTAGTGGTAAAACCGAGTAATGCAAGGCCGGACAACCCAAAAACAACAGCTACCTGAGGCATCATACGCCCCGGAAAAGGGTTTTTATGTGATATTGCTAATCTGTCGGTGATAAATAATTGATCAATCCCGGAATCAAAATGAAATATGTATTGGGATAATGTTAGTATCGCAATTAAAGTTAACGATAATGATAAAGCAAGGAAAATTATTTTGTCATATTTTTTACTTTCAAATTGTGTTGGTAACAGTGCAGTACCCAATATAATAAAACATAACGCAGTGTTGAATTTCACGTAAACATACGTGGTAAACAGGGCGTCAATTCCAGGCATATTTAATAGCCAGTTGACTACAACAAAAGCTCCTCCAATTACACAGAGTACGCTAAATACAATAACAAATTTATTTTTTTGAAAAAAATACACTTAAAATAGATTTATTATATCAACAAAATAAACTAACGAACGAATCCCTTACTTAAATCCAATTACCACGCAAAAGTGATAATAAAAATACAATATAAGCTGTATTTATAAATTACAATATCAAATCGGGATTTTCTTTTATGCAATGCGTAGCCGGTAATTCAAGGCTGCATGCAAGCAATTTTTTAAAAGTGATTGCGGAAGCTATTTTTTAATATCCACATCATGATTTGAAGCATCTTCAGCCATGTCGATGATCGCTGAATCCAACCTATCCAGTTCAAGGTTGAAGAATTGCAAAATCTTACCGTCGGATGGGTCTTCATTTACCAGGGCCGCCAGGGCTTTCAAATTTGCCACGGGACTGCGAATAAGGTGCGACTGTTTCCAGGCCATATCCTTTATGCTCGCAATATGGTCCTGAATTAGTTTATAGGCAGCTTTTAAGCTTTCTTCAGCTTTTTTTCTTTCAGTTATTTCTGATGCGGCTATTAGTAAACCAAATATTTCATGTTTGTCATTGGTTATGGGGAATAATTTTATATAAAACCAACTTTCGGACCCATCCGGCTGCGGGTAGTTCACCTCGTAACTCAGCTGCTTACCTTTTAATACTTTATCGGCATTTTTTAAAAAACCTGAAACCCTTTCTTGCGGCATAAAATCTGTGAATTTATCGCTTCCGTCAGGAGTGTGATTGTACTGTGTTTTTACAAATTCAATAGCCATTGGGTTATAAGCAACTACTTTGAGTTTTTTATCGAGCAAAGCATAGGCTGTGTCGGTAGTTTCCATGATTGCTTTCAGATTGGCCTCTGATTTTTGCAGCGATTCTTCGGCCTTAAGTCTTTCGGTAACATCGTTTGTAAATGCCAGCCTTACCGGTTTGCCTTCAAATACAATATCCTGGGCAATTATCTGAACAAACATCATTGTTCCATCCTTTTTATAATGCCTTATGATACGATCCCTTGTTAAATCATCGGCATTTTTATCCCAATCCTCTAACTGTGACCCGAAATCTTCCACCGGCCTGAACCCGGTAATATCCATTTTCAACAGCTCATCTTTTGAATAGCCGTAAAGTTTAGCGGCTGCATCATTAACTGCAATTACAGACAAGCTGTCTTTTGCAACCATCCACATTGGCAGGGGGTTACTTTCAAAAAGTGATTTATATTTATGTTCAGATGACCTTAACTCCTCTTCGGCTTTTAATCGTGCGGAAATATCAATGGCAATGCCTAAAACGCATGGTTGGTTTTCGTATATCAGGGGGCTAATGGTTATCAAAAAAGGAACCTTTTGGCCATTTTTAGTTACCACACGGGCCTCAACTGTTGCACTGCCCTCAAGATACATTTTTTCAATAGCGCCCTTTATCAACCCCTGGTCTTCTTCGGCTAACTGTTTTCTTGAGTCTAATTGCCTTATTTCTTCGGCTGAATAGCCGGTTATTTTTTCGAAATTCTTGTTCCAGCGCAAAAAATCCCCTTTCACGTTTCGCAAATAAAATACTTCAGGCAAGCTGTTTATAATGGTTTCTGATAGTGTTTTTTCCCTTAAAACAATTTCTTCAGCTTTTTTACGCTCAGTGATATCTAACATCGTTCCAATGATGGATGATTCGCCATCAATTATTACCCGGTTGCCATAAAACTCTACATAGTTATAAGTTCCGTCTTTTTTCTTCCCCCGTACTTCATAGTGGGCATTGTCCACTTCCCCCTTGTAACGCGCCTCAATATATTTCCAAACAGTTGCCTGGTCTTCTTCGTCAATAATTATTTTTACGGCGCTTTCTGCAGTGTTGATCAATTCATGCGGCTCGTAACCAAATATTTCTGCAAACCGGGGGTTTACGTAGGTAAATCGTTCTTTTTGACTAATGTAAACTCCAACCATTGATTTTTCAGCCAGAGTCCTGAACTTAATTTCAGCATCAATAAGCCCCATTTCCATTCGTTTTCTGTCGGTGACATCACGGGTAACTGTTATGATAGCCCCAAGGTCCGGATCAGAAAGTTTATTGCACAGCATCGACTCTATCCAAATATAGTTTCCGTTTTTATGCAGTATCCGATAGGTAATGTTTATTGATTTACCCGGGTTTAATAAAACCTCCTCATGTACTTTATTTAACTTTTCTAAATCTTCCGGATGGGTTAATTTAAAATAGTTCCGGTTCATTTCTTCGTCGGTCCAGCCATTTATAGCCTGCATTGAAGGGCTGCGGTAAATTATATCCCCGTTAATATCATTTAACTTTATGCCCACAAAAACACTTTCAACAATTGCCCTGAAACGCGCATCTGACTTGCGGATATTGTTCTCTGCTTCTTTTGATGCGGTAAGATCAATTGAATAGGATGAAATTGCGGTTACTTTTCCATTTACCTTTACAGGGGCAAATGAGATCCTGAAATAGGTGGGCTTCCCGTTTAGTACATGGGTAACTTCAAATGTTTCTTTATTTCCCTTTAACACCCTGTTAATAATTTCGAATCGTTTTTTCTTTTCTTCGGGTGATAAAAAGCCATAAAGTTCGTCCCCTGCCCGTGGCTCGCGACCGGTTAACAACGTTTGCTTTTTGAAAAAAACCTGGTTAAAAACAATTAACCGCATATCCGTATCTAAAAGACTGGTTGCGCCTTCAACATTGTCAAAAATTGCGCGTAATCTTTCTTCGTTTTCGATAATCAGTTTCTGGGCGTCTTCTGCTTTTTTACGTTCGGTAATATCTTCAATCTGACTAACAAAGTACAAGGGGTTACCGCTATTATCTTTAATTGTCGCGAAGTTTACTGACACCCATACCAAAGCCCCGTTTTTACATATATAACGTTTTTCAATTCTGGATGTCCCGCTTTCATTATTTAAAGTGTTAGCAATAGGGTTTACATGTGCATTTATGTCGTCAGGATAAGTTATATCCATAAAAGACATTGATAGCAGCTCTTGTTCCGTGTAACCAACGATTTCGCAGAAGCGTTTATTTACCTTTAGCCACGCTCCTTCTAAAGAAACCAATGTCATCCCTATGGCAGAAAATTCAAAAGCCGCCCTTAACGTTGATTCGCTTTCCCGGTATTTATCCAATAAATTAAGTAATTCAACTGATCGTTCTTCCACTCTTTCCTCTAGCTCCTCATTTATTACTTTTATTTCTTCTTCAGCTTCGTATCGTTTTAAGTCAATTTTGTTGAGCCAGTTAGCCGTATACCAAATAAGCAGTAAACTCACAAATAAAAAACAAACGGCCAGGAGCGAAACACCGGTCTCTGTGGAAAGTATTTTGTGTTGCTCTGATTGCAACCTTAAAGTCCCGAAAATCAGAACCATTAAAACTATCAGCACAAAAAGTCGTCTTGCCATTTTATTGCCAACAAGCTGACCTGTAAATAAATCACTGATGCCAAGCGAGGGATGTAGCTGGGTTGCTATTACTGACATAAAGAAAAACAGGAGGGCTGTATGAATTGCCATCGATCCTATATTGGCAAAATTATAAAACAATGATAGCTCATACAGGTAGCCAATTAACGCAACGGAAGAAATGGCTGTAACTACATGCAGCAGGTATTGAGACGAAATTTGGATGATGCGTTTTTTTACCCTAAAACCTAAAAATGCAAGCCCGAAAAGAACAAAGCAAATAGCTGTATTAGCTGCCATACGGCCGGGGGAAAGATATTTATGAGCTGTTGCAAAATGGTCTGCCACGAATAATTCGTCAATACCTGCATTGAAATGAAACGGATACTGCAAGGCAGATACTGCGCCGGTAAGGACGATAAGGAATGTTAACGCAAGAAAAGCGATTGTCCCATATATTGAGGTTTTAAATTGTGTGAGGAGTAAGGCAGATCCCAGAGAAATAAAACACAGTGCCGTATTAAATTTCATGGATTCAAATTGCGGGAAGATGGTTTCGAGCTCCCGAAAATTAAATACCCAGCCAATTATTACAGAAGCACCTATAATTATAGCAAGCACACTCACAATAACAACCGCTTTGCTCTTTTGAAACGAATACATCTATAGACGATTTATAAAGTACGTAACATAAATTGATCTGCGTAATATATAAAATATGGAAATCCGATCAGCAATTAATTTCGTCCTTTTTATCAAGACGTACCATGCTGTTAAATGATAACATTGAAGGGGGGAAATGTTATTATAACGAATTCCGGCAAACTCATGGCCAATTCACATAAAAACATTGATTTAATCATGTTTTAAGATCAATCACTTATCATAAAGATATAATAAAAAAATAATAAATCTAAGCTGATTGTTGATAAATAATAGCACTGAATTAGTTCTTTCCCTCTAAAAATCCGCGCAAGGCCAGCTGGGTGAATTCGGAGAGTACCAATTCACCGCTAAGGGCAGCACGATGGTTTAGCAATTCGTCCCAGTCTTCAGTGCCTTCCCATAAAATTTGTTTCAGGCCGGTTAGCGCTTCGGGGTGGTATGAGGCAAGTTTGTCTGTCAGCATACCCAATGCGGTATCCAATGTTTCAATATCGGGATAAACTTCGTTATATAAACCTTTTTCTTTGGCCCATTGCGCGGTTTGAAAATCAACTGCCCTGATGGTAAGTTGTGAAAAGGCGGGCAATCCCACTTTCCGGATCACTGCGGGCGATATCACAAAGGGGCCGATACCTATGGCCAGTTCACTAAGTTTTATGGATGCGGCTTCGGTTGCCAGGCAATAATCAGCCGCTGCAGCCAAACCTACACCGCCGCCCACCGCCTTTCCCTGTACACGGGCAATGATAATTTTCGGCGATTTTCGGCAGGCATTGATCACCCTCGCAAAACCCGAAAAAAATACTGCGCCTGCCTGTTTATCTTTAATTTGTAACAGCTCATCAAAACTTGCCCCGGCGCAAAAAGTACGGTTGCCGCCGCTTTTTAGTACAATAACCCTTGTTCGGGCATCATTGCCGGCCTGTGTTATTGCCTCTGTCAATTCGTCAAGTAAGGCGGCAGGCAAAGAATTTTGCGCAGGATGATAAAAACTGATGGTAGCCACACCGTTTTTACTGGTGCTGGAGCTTACGTTCCCGTTATCGGTAGCAGACATAGGTTTGTATTTTTGGATAGATTAACAGCGCGCAATTATTTAAACATTACAAACTTAAGTTAAAACCTTGCATAGGTACTAACATACCGGCAAATTCAGTTTGAAATAATTATTAAAAGCTGCATATTTAACTATGCAAATGAAACTTAATCAACTCAATCCAACTTAATTAACCACTCACCAATATGTTCAATTTTCAAAACATATACTTATTTTTCATAGCCTCATTATTGCTAAATCTCACGCCTGGCAATGATATGCTTTATGTAGCCTCCCGGAGTGTTTCGCGGGGGGTAAAAGCTGGCATAGTATCTGCATTAGGCATTTTTGTCGGTTGTTTTGTGCATATTTCGGCGGCTGTACTTGGCTTGTCTTTTATCATTTCAAGATCGGCTTATCTTTTTCAGCTCATCAAGTTCGCAGGGGCCGGCTACTTAATTTATCTTGGTATTAAGGCCCTGTTATCAAAACCTAACCTTAATTCCACTGATGAAAAGCCTGCTAAAGCAAATTACCGCCAATTATTCAAACAGGGCATCATAACCAATGCATTAAACCCGAAGGTGGCAGTTTTCTTCTTGTCTTTTTTACCGCAATTTATCAGCCCGGTATCGCCATTTTTTAAGTTTCAACTATTCTCGCTGGGAATTTGGTTTGATGTACAAGGCACCATGGTGCTGATAATTGTTGCCTGTATACTTGGTAAAACGAAAGATTTTTTCAGGAAGAACCCAAAAGTATGGATGATACAGGAAAAAGTAACCGGCCTCATTCTTGTTGGCTTAGGTATCAGGATAGCACTCGCATCAAGAAAATAGATGGATTATGGTAGATTTAGAAACAGCCAGGCAAATTGCATTGTCGTTTCCCGGGAGCGAAGAAAAGGACCATTTCGGGATACCCTCATTCAGGGTAAACAACAGGATTTTTGCGACCCTTTGGATAAATCATGATCGCATGATGGTGAAATTATCGCCCGTTGATCAATCAGTCTTTAGTTCGTTTGATCCAACCGTTTTTTATCCGGTGCCCAATAAATGGGGGTTAAAAGGATCCACTTTTGTGGAGCTGTCAAAAGTGCGCCGCGACATGCTGGAAGATGCTTTGAATATAGCTTGGGAAGCGGTGGCAACCAAAAGCAGGAGGGTTGGTTGATTTAGAAACCGCCAGGCAAATTGCAGCTTTTGATTTATAGATGTGTAACATAATTTGAATTTGTGCAGTCAAATAAATACTCAACATGTTATTTTGCACGGTTAACTTTAAATTAGAAGCATGAAACTGAAAAACCTTCCCTGGGTACCTTTTGCATTTTTTGCCATCGCAATTGTCCTTTACCCATTAACGTATTATTTGGTTGATATGCATAATAAGGGTTTGTTTTCGAGCAAGCCTGCCGCGTTAATTGATAATACAGTTTGGCACACCGTATTTTATATACACATAACTTTTGGAGGAATTGCCATATTAACCGGCTGGACACAGTTTAGCAAAAGGTTACGCAACAAGTACCTGAACATACACCGGATGATTGGCAAAATATATGTAGTAGCCGTATTGTTCAGCAGCTGTGCTGGTTTGTACATCGCATTTTTCGCAACCGGTGGCATAATCTGCGTGATGGGTTTCGGGGCGCTTGCTTTGCTTTGGTTATTCACTATTGTAAAAGCATATACAAGCATCCGCCGCCTCGATATTGCAGAACATCAAAAATGGATGATCCGCAATTATGCCCTCACGTTTGCCGCGGTAACGCTACGGGTTTATATGCCCATTTTAATACCCTTTGTTTTTCATGGCGATTTTATCCCTGCCTATCGTTTAATATCATGGTTGTGCTGGGTGCCCAACATAATTGCAGCAGAAATTATTATCAGCAAGCTAAAATTAAAGCCGGTTTACGCGGCCGGGCCGGTATGAATTTTCAATATCGCTAAAACTTATACGTTATCCCTGCCCCGAAAATCTGCCTTACCTGAAGCGCTTCATGATAAGTTGTTGCTTTGGGGTCCGAGATCAGCTCGACGCCTGCATTTACCGTCACCAGTTTGTTTACTTTCATAAAAAGGTTAGCGGAGTAATCAGCATAAATGTTTTGTGGCTGGGCCAGGTAATTTGAAAAAAGCTTTAAGATATTCTCGAAGGCAATGTTTTTGACTACGTTAACCTTATAATAAGCATCAATTGAAGCGCCAAATTGGAAAAGATGGTGCTCGCCGGGATTTACACCAAAAGCACCGGCAGATGCCAGCGAGTCATTTTGCACAATAGTAATGCGCGATGCCAACGGCGAAATATTTACCCTGAAATTATCGGATTGCTTATAAGCAAAGCCCGGCCCGAAGGTAAGGTAGGCCGGTGCAAACAGGGCAGATATTAATGTTTTTTGGTTGTTACTATCGTATGAATAGCCGTTTGTGAACTGCGTTTGAAAGTTAGCATAAAAAGTGTACAGCCAATATTTTGCGGCTTTGTATCCTAATAAACTATTCAGGATGATCCGGTCGTCGTTTTTGCGCCATCCTAAACCAGTTTGATCACTTAAACCATAGCCAAGGATAACCTTATTGTCCCAGCTCCAGTTAGCTTTTTTGTAATCAAAATCATAATCTAAAACTATATTGCCGGAAAAAGCATTAACGCCGCCGGCGGCCCAGTTGGAAAATGAACTCTGGCTGATCAAAAATGTATTCTGGCCATGAATTTTCCAGGTGGTATCTTTATGGGTACTGTCGCTGCCTGTAATTGTTGCCGAAAAGCCTGCAAGGCTGATGCACAAAAACAAAAATAATAGGGGTAAGTTTTTTTTCATAAGGGTTATGCGTAAATAATTTATCCGGAGCAAATCTACAATTTGTCGTAAAAAGAAACAAACACCCTGTTTTTACGCGTGCAAAAAGACAATTTGACAGAGAGATCGGAATACTTTACCCGTTGGCGTTTTGGTGTAATTTTTTATATGCTCGCTTTTCGTTTATTTTATTTTGAAAGAATCAATTAATCATACCGTGAAAACACGGTATAATTACCGTTTTTTCACGGTATGATTGCCGAAATTATCCTCCTACTTTTATCGCGTAAATATTAAGCACAAAGGTTAACGGCCATTGTAAAAAGTTCATTTATTCGTTTGTTAATGATTCGTTTTTTTTAAAGGCTTTGCTTTTTAATTAACCGGGTAGGTTGAACCGCTTAATCAGTAAATGTTTTAAACCCAATACTAAACCATATGTCACAAAATTTATTTTTCAGCAAGGACAGCGACGTAACGCCGGCAAACCTTGGCGATGCCATCCAGCAGGCTATCGAAATTGAGATCGCCACTATCCCTGTTTACCTGTACACTTACTATTCCATAAACCGCTCGCCGGATCAGGATGCCATCAGCGGCGCCCTGGTGCAGGAATTGGTAAGGGCTGGTAAATCCACTGCCGAGGCCAGCGCAATAGCGCTGGATCTGTCTGCCGATATTATGGTGTACGCCAATAAAGCCGGGGCACTCATCATGAGTGTCGCCATCGAAGAAATGCTGCACATGGCATTGTCATCAAACCTGAAACAGGCGCTTGCGGGCTTGCCCGAGTTGGTTGGTAAATCACCAAGTGTGTGGCCAGCCTGTCTGCCGGGGCATGAACCAGAGTTTCCAATCAACAGGGCCAAACTATCGCTCGACCAATTGATGACCTTCCTTAAAATTGAGAGCCCCGATCCGCTGCCGGACCCGAAATTATTGAAGGCGCCAATTCCATATAAAACAATTGGGCAATTTTATAAGATGATTAAAACCTGCATTAAGGATAATGACCTGCCTTATAATACGCACTCGCCGCAACTATTGCCCGGGAAAGGTTATTATGCCCAGAACAATATTGATACCGTTTATTACGATAAAGAGCATAACCCCCATTTTACAAATGCACCCGACAGCGGCGATCTTTTGTATGTACGCGACAGGGATTCGGCCTTACACGCCATTGACTGTATTGTAGACCAGGGTGAGGGCGCTCCGGGCGCCGATGGATTAAACCCGGATGGTTCGGTGAACTGCGGGAAAGTAAAGCCAGCCGACTACGATGATTTTGATAAAAAAGAACTATCCCATTTTGAAAAATTTGCGCAGATCTATTGTCATTACAAAACGTTGGATGAGAAATTCAATGGTCTTGGCATCGGTGAAATCAATATCAGCGATTACTTTGTTGTTAACGTGCCCTTAAACCCATCTACCGCTCATTATCCTGCCCACATAAGGCCGGTATCTGATTTTCTGAATGGTGTGTACACTTATTTGTTCGTAATGGTAGAGAATTGCTATGTACAATCTGGCAACACGCAGTACGAAACATTTATGTTTGGCATCCATAAATCGATGATCTTTATCCTTAATTCCGTTTGCGGTGATATTATGAAGCTCACTTATAAGCATAATGGACATGAATATGTTGCCGCACCTACTTTTGAAGATTATCCGTTTGGATTGGTATCAAGCCCAAAATCGCAGTTGATTGATCTTTATAATGCTGCTGTAGCGGTATATCCTACTATCAGCTATCTTGGTCAAAGAGTGCAGGACCTGCCGGATGTACCATTGCAAAACGGGGGAATATTTTAAAAAACAAACAAAAACAGATCACAATTTTTAAAAAGCATATTATGGCTATCATAAATTATAATCCGAATTTATCACTTTGCGGCGGTACGCCACCGGCACCTGCGCCTGCACCGGGTGCGGCAGCCGGGCCAGCTACTGCCAGTCCATCAATTGAACTTCACGTTTGTATGGGGCTGAATGCCTGCAAAGGGCATGACCGGAACGGAAACAATAATTGTGCCGGCACAGGTTATTGTGCCACTGCAACAAGGCATAATTGTCAGACATTGAACGACTGCCATGGGCAGGGTGGCTGCGGCCTTTACGGCGATGCAGAGCAACAAATGCTTCCCGGCGCTAATGAATGTGCATGGCAGGGGAGCTGCGCCGTGCCAATACAGGCAGAGCGTTACAGTACATTGGGCGATAATACAAAAAAGAGTGTATGGCTGCTGGCCCGGAAATTATTTGAAGAAAGAATGATGAAAGCAAAAAGGGTGGTCGGTGATTCTCCGTTTAAATGCGGCCCTCCGCAAAATTGGCTTACATTTGTATTGGGGTCGTACGATTCATGCGGGAACAGCGGGGATAAACGGTGCTCATTCGGCTTCAATAACCCGGACGACCATGGTAAGGAGCTTTGCGAAGGAAAAGAGGAGTGATTGTTGAATTTCGGAATTCGGAATTTCGATTTCGGAATTTTTAATACGGATATAAGGCGTCAATATGAGCGGAAAAATGGATACATTTCAGGATATTGTTAAAAACCTGCCGAACCCGGGGCTGGGATTGGGTTTAAGGAGTAAACACTTTAACCATATCCTTGAACATAACCCTGCTGTGGATTGGTTTGAGGTGATCTCGGAAAATTTTATGGATTCGGGCGGCAGGCCCCGCCATGTTTTAAGGCAAATTGCTGAGCGATACCCCGTGGTAATGCATGGTGTATCGCTTTCTATAGGCAGCACTGATCCGCTGAATATGGAGTATCTCAGCAAGTTGAAAGCATTGGCTGAAGAAGTTAAACCACTCTGGATCAGCGATCATTTGTGCTGGACAGGTGTGAATAGCCTTAATACACACGACCTGTTGCCTGTGGTGCTGAATGAAGAATCATTAACACATATCTGTAACCGGATTAACCAGGTTCAGGAATTTTTAGGACGACCGGTGGTTTTTGAAAACCCAAGCACCTATCTCACTTTCAAACAATCCACCATTCCCGAATGGGATTTTTTGCGCTATATGACCGAAGAAACGGGCTGCGGTTTATTGCTTGATGTTAACAATGTTTATGTATCGGGTTTTAATAATGATTTTGACCCGGTACACTATATTCATCAGTTGCCGCATGACCGTATTGTGCAGATGCATATTGCCGGGCATCAGCATTGCGGCACCCATATTATTGATACCCACGACAGGAACGTGGTGCAGGATGTATGGAAACTGTTCAACTTAGCCTGGCAGCTTACCGGCGGCGTAGCTACTTTGCTTGAATGGGATAGTAATATCCCTGATTTTGAAGCTTATCATGCCGAATTGTTAAAAGCTAAACAGTATATGAGCAGTATTTCAAATAGCAATCCAATACCGGAAATACAGGAGTATAGTGAAGCCGCGGTATCAAACCCGGTGGATTTTTTGGTTAGCGATATTTTGGGATAAAACAAATAAATGACATCAGTTTTAAGAATATAAAAACAATGCAAACAAGCAATATTTCCTTAGTGAAAGTACAAAACTGGATGTGTGACTTGCTGGTGCAGCATGCAATGGGGGTAAACGAACTTGAGTTTTCTGAAGTAGCCAATATTGTTAATTCATCAAAAAGGTTAAGCGCGGCTAAGCATTTTGATATTTACCGGCATAGTTATATTGCCCGGTTAAGGGCTTGTATGCAAAATCAGTTTAGTGCGCTTGCCTATGCATTGGGTAATGAACTGTTTGAATTATTTGCCGATCAATACCTGGATGCTAATCCATCACGCAGTTATACATTAAATACCCTTGGCGAAAAATTCCCGGCATTCCTTGCGGAAACGCGGCCAGATGCCAATGAGGAACAAAAAGAAACCTGGCCCGATTTTATGATTGAACTTGCCGGTTTTGAATATGCCCTTTCCGAAATATTTGATGAACGGGCTACTGAAAATAATAGTATCCCGCCAGATGATACCCCCGATGAACTATTAAGATTAACCCCGGTTTTCCACCTGTTTCATCATCAGTTTCCAATTTGCACCTATTATCTCGACTTTAGCCAGGGTAAAGCACCAGACCTGCCCTTCCCCGAAGATAGCTTTTGCGCGGTTACCCGCCGCGATTATAAACTTGGCCTTTTTACCATCAGGGGGGCGCAATACTATTTCCTGTTGAATATGAAACAGGGAATGAGTGTCGATGAAGCGAAGAATGACTTAATCAAAACATTTAATTTTGAAAAGACCGAACTTGATAGGGTTTGGATAGAGTGGAAGCGGAGTTTTATTGCATCGGGGTTTTTTGTGGTGGGAAATGAAAAAAAGTCAAGATAAACTCAATAATTTATGATAAAATCGCACCGCTTGGATTAGTTATAAATTCTTATGTTAAAGCTACCTTTATTCTGTGCAGTTAAAAAGAAATTACTTTAAGGATATTTTATTCGGAATTGCCGTTGGCGATGCTCTTGGCGTCCCTGTAGAGTTTCAATCGCGTGCTAAGTTAAAACTTAACCCTGTGATCGGAATGACCGAAGGAGGGATACACGAACAGCCTATAGGTACATGGTCTGACGATAGTTCCTTAACTTTTTGTCTTGCGGAAGCATTATTAAATGATTTTAATTTGCACCGAATTGCCGATAATTTTATTTCGTGGTTATATGAAAACTACTGGACAGCGACTGGAGAAGTATTTGATGTAGGAATAACAACGCGTGAATCTATTGAAAGGCTTGTTAACGGCGTTCGACCAGATTTGGCGGGCGGCTTTTATACATCGTCGAATGGGAATGGAAGTTTAATGCGTATTCTGCCACTACTTTTTTATATAAAAGACAAACCAATTGAAGATCGTTACGAACTAATAAAGCTGGTATCCTCTATTACTCATGGGCACATCAGATCAGTAGTTGCCTGTTTTTATTATATGGAATTCGCCAGAACGCTGTTAATAAATAACGACAAATTCGCAACATATAAAGCTTTACAAACTGAGGTCAGCGATTTCTTAAACTTGAAATCAATCAACCCAGAGGAAATCAAGCTTTTTGACCGACTATTTCAGTTGGAAATTTATAATTTTCCAGAAGATGAGATTAATAGCTCGGGATATGTGCTACATTCTTTGGAGGCAAGTATATGGTGTTTGATGACTACTAATAGTTATAAAGATGCGGTGTTAAAAGCAGTAAACTTGGGCAATGATACAGATACTGTTGCAGCAATTACCGGAGGTCTCGCAGGCCTTTTATACGACTTCCAAACTATTCCGGAAACATGGTTAACTAAACTTGCGAGATCGAAGGATATAGAAGATCTTGCTGATAGGATGAGTTTAGCCTACAGAACAAATAACCTATAATCACCTCAAAACCGTATAAAACATCCCCACCGCTGCGGTGCCCATCGCAATAAAAGTGACCCAGAGTATGGTTTTGGATAGCCATTTACTTTTAAATTCCCCCATTATTTTTTCATCAGAGGAAATTTTAAGGATCAAAAAGATCAGCGGCACAGCTGCAACGCCATTTAAAACAGCTGCGTACACCAAAGCTTTCACCGGATCAACACCAATGAAATTGAGGAGCAGCCCAATAACTGTTGCGGCGATAATAATGACATAAAAACCACGTGCTTTCCCGAACTTTAAATTTAAACTCGCATTCCAGTTAAATGCTTCTGCTACCGAATAGGCAGCTGAGCCCGATAATACAGGGATAGCCAGCAGCCCAAGGCAAATAATGCCAAAGGAAAATATAAGCTTTGCCAGGAACCCCGCATGGGGAAAACTGTGCACCAGCGGTTCCAGCGCCCTCGCCGCATCGGCGGCTGTATTGATATTGGTTACGCCACTATTATGCAAAACAGTGGCCGCAACAACGATAATACTCCAGGTGGCAAACTCTGAGAAGATCATGCCAAACGTATTATCAAGGCGCATCTTGTGTACCCGTAACCAGCTCATATTGGGCATTCCTTTTTTTGCGATGTGTTTTTCTTTGTCCTCCTCAACCTCCTGCGATGCTTCCCAAAAAAACATATAAGGTGAAATGGTGGTACCCAAAACCCCGGTTATGATAAAAAAGAAAGCGAATGATAATTCAAAATGGGGCACGATAGTGGCCTTCAAAACCGTTCCCCAGGGCTGTTTTACAATAAACAGTGTAATAGGATAGGCCATCAATGTTACAGCCAGCCATTTTAAAATTTTTGAATATACTTTGTAACTGGTGAAAACCTCAAGCAGCAAAATTACCACGGTAAATACTAAGGTTAAAAGGATAAATGAAGCAGGTACAAGTAATTGGGCAGCAGCGGCCATCGCGCCCAGATCGGCGCCTATGTTAATCGTATTGGCAACAACAACCAAACCAACGGCGCCTAACAATACCGTTCGGTTGTAATGCTCTTTTACTATGGTGGTGATGCCTTTACCGGTTACCAGGCCTATCCTTGCACAGGCTTCCTGAACTGCGGTCATCAGGGGAAGCATCCAGAGGGCCGTCCACAACTGCCCATAGCCAAATTGTGCGCCGGTTTGCGAATAGGTAGCTATGCCCGAAGGGTCATCATCTGCAGCTCCTGTTACCAGGCCGGGCCCGAGTGTGCGCCAGAACCCTTTTATTTTAGCGCCAAGCTCGGTGCGTAATTTCATATAATATCTGTTTGGTTGAAGATAAACAGTTTATATTACTAAATTGTTATATACAAACTGATTTTATTATTCAACCTTTTCAGCCATTGCCGGATTTACCTCATGCCATGCCCTTGCTGGCCGTTCAGCCGGGTAACCATGCTCCGCCCGATAGGCTTTTCTGCCGGCAGTAAAATCCCACCAATTTTTTTTGCTCCCGGGATGGTTGGCATAATGTATCGCCAGCCAAACCTGGTCCTCTACACAGGGATCGGTCCAAAAGCCCTTTGTACTTTCAAGTTTATTAAACAGCTCCGGCCCGTCCTGATCCAGTAATTCATTTAGGGTATAGATGCCCAATGAGATCAGGTCACGGGCGAATTTTGGCCCGATAGAGGGGATGCTTTGGAATGCTATCAAAGCGGAAATTTCATTGGCCCGCTGTTCGGTGGTTTGTAATAAGACCATAATTTCATCTGTAGAAAATTCCTTAAGCCGACTTATTTTAAGGCCGTTTTTCCTCAACTGCCCTTTTTCTGCAGGCCACAGATCCAGTTTAAATGTCTTCATGATATAAAATTACAAAAAAAGATATGTGATGCTGAAACCAATCAGCATCACATAAATTAGTTGATTTAATTAAATTTAGTTTCATCGGCGCTCGGCCCGTAGCTGCCTGGTATAGGCACATCCAGCAGGCGCAGAAATACACCTAACTGCGCCCTGTGGTGCACAATCTGGCAAAAGGACATACGTATTACTTCGGCTTTGGTACGAACACTATAAACCTGGTCGCCATCCCGTAAAGTCCATTTGAGCAATAGCTCCTCCTCTGTAGCTTCCGCCAAGCGACTATGGCCCTCAGCATAACATTTTTCAAAATAATCCAGCAGCTCTTTATTGTTGCTGATCACTAAAGGTTTGTAGTCACCCTTCGCAAAATCAAGCTCATCGGTGGTCAGGGTCATTTTAACCCATCCGGGTAATTCGGCAACATGGGTGGCCAGCCTTCCCACGGTCATGCTTTTTGCATGCGGCTGCCAGTCATACTTGTCTTCAGGTATGCGTCCAAGCATTTTGCGGGTAGTTTGCGCTTCCTCTTCCATCTCTTTTAATAACATAGGGATAATGTCCATAATCTTATTTTTTTTAATTGTAATACAAATAAAATAAGCGGCAGTGACAGCCCTATGTCAGCAGGTTTTCTTTTTGTTGGAAGATTTTTTTGTTGGAATGTTGTAACGTTGGAAAGTTGTAATGTTGAGCGGTTAATCGAAGCTAACCTGTTAATTACAGCGCCATGAAATAATGGGTGAGGGAACTAAAATCATCAAACTTTAGGTCATAATCGTCGGTGTTGCCGAAGCCGTAACTTACAAAAACAAAAGGCACGCCAGCCTGGCGGCTTTGTTCCCCATCGCCGGAAGTATCGCCAATGTAAACAGGCGTTTTAAGCTGATGTGTATCCATCAGCAGTTTTATGTTATGGTGTTTGGGCATATTGTTCACCCCGAACGCAATTTCATCGGTGATGTAATCATCAATATCGGCCCAGTCTATAAACAAACGGATAATACCTTTGCCGCAGTTGCTCAAAATAAAAAGCTGGTATTTGGCAGCCAGTTGTTTTAAGCCCTCAATAACGCCCTCATACAAAATACCGCCATTTTTTGGCAGCAACTGCCTTCTGATGCCGTTCACATCGTTATAGATCTCTTTCCGCCTGTCTTCATCAAATTCGGGCAATGTGGCCTGCATCACTTTGTTGCCGTCCCAGCCAATCCTTTCCACCAGCTGTTCCCTAAGCATTGTGCGGTCGATATTCAATTTTTTAAATGCCAGGTTCCACGATTCGGTATAGGTATCTACGGCATCCCAAAGGGTACCGTCCATGTCAAATATCAGGCTGTCGGGTTTTTGCATTGCTTGCGGCTGATTTTAAGCGGGTAAGATACTAAGATTTTAATTATTCAGCCCAATACGGTAAGTAAAATACCCATCAATCAACCCTTGTTTTTTAAAACCGATGGCCTCGTAAAGACTTTGAGCGGTAAAATTATCCTCGGCGGTTTCTAATTTCAGGTAGGTAGCATTTTGACTTTTTGCAAAATCCATGGCGGCTTTTATCAATGTTTCGCCGACACCCTGTTTCCTGTAAGCGACATCTACATAAAGATCATTCAGCAACCAGTTTTTTGTGGCCCTAACGGATGATAGTACCGGGTATAATTGGGTAAAACCGGCAGGTATGCCATCATTAGCCAAGGCAACAAAAATTATGGATTCATTATTGTCAAGACGCTCCTTTATGAAGCTTTCGGCCAAAGCTAAATCTGAGGGCTGTTTGTAAAATATGCGGTATTTATCGAACAGGCCTGTTACCAGGCGGAACTCTGCGGAGGTTATCCTTTTGATTTGCATAAT
>Ga0364873_10041_pt1 | contig 79088 bp, 74 predicted proteins | sample ExccelAu500001D3_2_FD_206928 | JGI IMG/M metagenome (GOLD analysis project Ga0364873, IMG submission 206928) | Enriched cells from Trout Bog Lake Hypolimnion, Wisconsin, USA - BchlTB.Aug07.5000.01.D3 | ecosystem: Environmental > Aquatic > Freshwater > Lake > Hypolimnion/Profundal zone | place... | reverse complement strand
GAGGAACCGGAATGCACAATCGATCCTGATCGGTCAATTGCATTGCCTCACCGACGAAAAAACCATTGTTCAGAATATTGCGGTGGGTGAGCATGGCCCCCTTGGGGAAGCCTGTCGTGTTGGCGCCGACTGAATATTGACCCACCCTGCCGATTGAATATTGACCCAGGGCGAGTTGCTGTTTTGTGAACCAGCAATTGTGGATAAGTCTAACAAACAGTTGGTTTTTAACCTATTCATTTGTCGTGTTACCCAGGTTAAGTAGTTGCGGGGTAGTCACGGAGGGCGTAGCCCGAAGTGACTACCCCGCGCGCAAACTTAATGTGCATCTTCTTCCTTTTCTGCTTTTCCTCCTCCCTTGCGTCCTTGCTCACGCGTTTGAATTCTGACTTTGGCTGCCGAACTGCTGTGGTGGAAACGATAAGACTCGTTACCCGTTTCGACGATATGACAGTGATGAGTCAGTCGGTCCAGCAAGGCGGTCGTCATCTTGGCATCACCGAATACACTCGACCATTCCGAGAAGCTGAGGTTAGTTGTGATGATCACGCTGGTATGTTCGTACAATTTTGAGAGCAGATGAAACAGCAGTGCACCACCAACCTGGCTAAATGGGAGATAGCCAAGCTCATCCAGAATGACGAGGTCCAAACGACTCATCTGCAGCGCCAGTCGTCCTGCCTTGCCATCTCGCTTTTCCTTTTCCAGTAAATTGACCAGATCCACGGTCGAATAAAAACGAACCCGTTTTCCTTTTGTGGTAATGCCAGAGACAGCAATGGCCGTAGCAATGTGGGTCTTGCCTGTACCTGGCCCACCAATAAATACCGCGTTCTGTGCTGTGTCCGTAAACGCCAACGTGGCCAGTTGTTTGACCAGCACCTGATCGACGCTGGAAGAGCTAAAATCAAATCCAGCCAGGTCACGATGCACCGGAAACTTGGCCATGGCCATTTGATGACGTATTGATTTCATGCCGCGCTCTGTAAATTCAGCCTGTAGAAGATGTTCAATAATCCATTGGAACGGCTCTGTGGGTGTGGTGCCCTGTGTCACCAATTCTGCCCAAGCGCTGGACATGCCGTGCAGGCGTAAGGAATTTAATTCTGCTGTGATGTTGCTCATTATTGTTCTCCCTGTGTGCTGGTTGTGACGTCATCCAGCTCTCGTAAACTGTCATAGCGTTCAGTATTGGCTACTGGCGCTTCTTTTAGTTCCAGACTGGTTTCAACAGTCTCTGGTACCGGGCTTCCATCTAATCTGGCCAATACATTCAGAATGTGTTCAGCACTGAGCGCGCCGGATTCGTTGACCAACTCAACCGCAACCAGCACGACATCCAGCCCTACAGTCGGCACGGTGGCCAATACTTGCGCCATAATCCGGTCACCACCTGGATGGCGCATCAGCCCTTGTTTCAATCGCATCAAAGGTGCTGGCATGTCTGCAAAGGGAGCTCCGTTTCGAAGCGCGCCCGGCTTACGCTGGATCAGAGGAATGTAGTGTTGCCAGTCGTAGCAGATCAGCGCACGTTCCGTTAACCGAAGATGCCGGGCAACGATGGCATCATTGGCGATGACGCTGACGTGGTTGGGATAGAGACGCGTGCTGACCAGTTGACCGGCCAATTCGCAGGGGACCGAGTAACGGTTGCGGTGCGCGCTGATCAGGCAGGTTGACGAGACACGCGCCAGTTTCTCGACGTAACCGTCAAATGGTGCCGGCATCGGCATCATTTCAGCGCGCTCATGTTCCAGCATTTCTGCCACACTAAACGCATCATGCTCTGGGTGTCGTAACTCACTCCAGAGAGCGCGACAGCGTTCACCCAGCCAGACATTGAGCTCGGCAAAGGATGAGAATTGACGTTGCTGCGCCTCGATCCAGATTCGCCGTCGACTGTCTTGCACGTTCTTTTCGACGATGCCTTTCTCCCAACCTGACGCCACATTGCAGAAATCTGAATCAAACAGATAGTGGGCGCACATCACGGCAAAGCGAGCATTGACCGTGCGGCCCTTGCTTTTGTTGACCTTGTCGACTGCCGTCTTCATGTTGTCGTAGATGCCGCGCCGGGGAATGCCGCCCAGCGCAGTGAAGGACCGGGTGTGGGCATCAAACAGCATTTCATGGCCCTGGCTGGGATACGCAACCAGCCAGAACGCACGGCTGGCACACAGTTTGAGGTGGGACACCTGCATGCGCCGATATACGCCGCCGATGACTAAACCTTCTTCGCTCCAGTCGAACTGGAAGGCTTCACCGAGTTCAAATTTCAATGGCACAAAGGCATGAGGTGCTTTGCCTTCACGGCCGCGCCAGTCACGGATGAAATCGGTGACGCCACTATAACCACCGTCGTAACCTTGGCCCTTGATTTGAGTAAACAGAGCTTTGGCGGTTCGCCGGTCTTGTTTGAGGCGATGTGCATCCGCTTTGAGAGCTTGCTCCAATTCGGCATGATAAGGACTGAGTTTCAGCGGCCCAAGTCCGCGCCGGTAGGATGGAACTGATAATTCACCTTCTGGTTTCCTGAGCCAGGTGCGTATCGTATTGCGCGACAGACCTGTGCGCCTGGAAATTTCATGCAGCGACAGTTTGTCGCGTAAAAACATACGGCGTATCTTGCCTAACATGTCCATAGTGATCACCTTTTTCTCCCTGCCTAACTATTAGGCAGGGTAAGTAGAACACCTGGGTCAATTTTGAGTCGGCATAACTCCTGTTAGTGGGTCAATTTTCGGTCGGCGGCAACAATTGGCAACTTACAGAATGTGCTACAGGCTCAAACTCGGTTGCTATGCTATCCGACTTGAACGAACGATGTAAGTCAATGACGGCTATGAGTCCCAGTGGTTGGCACTATGAGATATTGGATGAGGTTGATTTGCTAACGCCACTGGCAATGGCGTCTCTTAAAACGGCTATGACTTTCGCTAACAGTACCATCTTTGTCATTACTACCAACCATCCTTCAAAGTTGGATATGGGTGTTAAGGACAGGAGCATACTGGTTGAGATGAATCAACCCCAACCAGAACTCTGCTTGCCTTTGGCAATAAGGTTCCTCCAAAAAATGGGGCTTACTGGCGATGAAGTGCCAAGCACAACGCTTCTACAAATCGCAAAAGCAAGCAGAGGCTCTATAAGGGAGTTTGGCACAGCCGTTGCCACATTAGGATTATCTTATGGGGGAGTTATAGCCTAATCTACAACTCTTAAAGTCAAAGCCCACTCGCAACAGTGGGCTTTTTTATTGAGTTGTCGCTTTACACGACACCTTATGTTAAATCTTCAGCAACATTGTTGAAATATGAGACTTTTCCAAATCAAATATTAACGTGATATTGACGTAGGACATGGACTCCAAGACTGCCCCATGTTAATAGTCTCACCATTTGAATATCGGCAAATCAGGTTTCCTTGACCATCGCGGTCACTTCCTACCAAATTAAAAGTAGCAGCAAAGACGGAACATGAGCAAATTAAAAGTACTAAAAATTTCAAATATTTCATAAAGTCTCCTTGTAAAAAACTGAACTTATTATATTCTTCTCATTTTAATTAGCAAGCCACAACATCAAGCCAACTTATCAGCCGCCATAGTTGGTGTTAATTTACTGTAATGCTGTTCAAGCATGCCCACACTGGTGCCCATCTGTTTTGCCAATGTGTGAATGTCAGTTCCCGCCAGCAGTGCCTCAGTGGCGTAGGTATGCCGTATAGAGTACAAAGTCCTATTTGTACTACCATCTGCCTCATTTAATCCCATTTCTTTTATTAAACGGGCAAAAGTATGGGTAAAGTCTGATGGCACTCGCCCATCCTCATAACTGAACAGTCGGCGATGTACACGCTTTTCCAATAACTCATCAAAAGACAACTTTGACAAATCCCCTTGCGATGAATGAATACGATGTAGGGTTTCTACCAGTTCGTGTTTGGCAATCAGCCACCTCGCCCCTGTCTTCCCACTTACCCAAATACGCAGGTAGCGGACACCCTTGTCTTTATGCCATTCAATGTGTTGCCACTCCAACGCATTGCTTTCAGTGCCTACTCGCATACCAGTTAGGTACAGCACATCAACCAAGTCTCTCAAAATCATTCTCAATTGACGCGTCTTGCCTGTAGCCATCGTGTACCAATCCTTCAAGTGATGGCGTATTTGAACAATTTCTTCAGTGCTGAACGCATTGCGTGGTGTGCCCTTCTCCCCTTTGATGCTTAACTTGGGTATAGGAATACGCTCGCTAATCCATCCTCGCACCACTGCTGTTTGATGTACTCTGTTGTAGGCACTGGCAAAGGTCAGCAGTGTGGAGTTTTTTGCCCGTCGTTTCATCACTGTATTTCGCCAGTTCTCAAACTCCACAATGTCGTTGTGTGTGATACTGGTGAGATAGCGATTACCAAAGTATGGGATGAGATAGCGTTCAATACACTGGATGTAATCTTTATACACGCTCTTGCCGTTACCCACACTCAAATCCTTACGCATTTCATCTATACAGGCTTGGGCAATGTCAGCGTAGCGTTTGGCAATGGGTGCCAATCCAGTTCTCTCTCTAAACCTTGCTTCATCAAACATATCAAGTGCTACACGCTTGGCATCTTCTAACTTGGTCCTTTTGGTGCTGGCACGAAGCCACTTGCGACGCCCCAACACAAGAACATCCAGTCTGAACCTAACTTGCCACATTCGGCTACGCTTGATGCGATACAGAACAACCTCCCTATCTCGCAAGTAGACTATGCGAGCCTCAGCAGTCTCCAGTTCATCCAACGCCGTAGGCGTTGGCTTTGGTGGCACGATGGCTTGTGGGTAGTTGAGGACTACAGTAATGTTTGAGGGCAGAGAGTAGTAGGTAGGGAAATTAAACAGCGTTGCTGTTTTTTTCACTTTTGATTAGCCCTTGCGTCCATACCCAAACTTTAGCATCGAGTTTTGAATAGAACAACGGATTTAGACAAGACCGCTTCAAGTTTTTTCATCGTGCTACGCCGTAAAAAGTACGCACAAGTATGCTAAAAAAACTATTGGAAGCGTTGAGACACTGCTATGGGAAATGTCAAAGCGTTTGAAAGCAACGCTTGTTAATGATGTTAATCGCTGGTAATGGTTACGATTACATTTGAATTGGTGCCCGAGGCCGGAATCGAACCGGCACGCCCGCTATTAACGAAAGCGGCGGATTTTAAGTCCGATGTGTCTACCAATTTCACCACTCGGGCACGTTTCCACGCATTGCTGCATAGACTTTGTAGATGGTTGCCATCTTTTGTTCTGGAGGCGGGAATCGGAATTGAACCGATCTAAACGGCTTTGCAGGCCGCTGCATAACCTCTTTGCTATCCCGCCTTTGGGGTGGCCATTGTAATGGATAACTGAATATCAGGTATCACCTTACAACACCAACAAAAAAGGAAGCCAGCGTGCTTCCTTGTCTGTTTAAACTGGAGCGGGAAAAGAGTCTCGAACTCTCGACCTCAACCTTGGCAAGGTTGCGCTCTACCAACTGAGCTATTCCCGCGTTGTGACGCTGTTTTTGAACTTGCACTTTGATCAAAAACCAAATTCTGGAGCGGGAAAAGAGTCTCGAACTCTCGACCTCAACCTTGGCAAGGTTGCGCTCTACCAACTGAGCTATTCCCGCATTTTTACTTCACCAACCGTTCTTTTTTTGCCCTTCAAATTTCTTGAATTCAACAAAAGAACGAGAGCAGGATTCTAACCAAAGAACCTTTTCCTGTCTAGCTCTTTTTGGAAAAGAATCGAATGAAATTCACTATTCGTCTTGCCTATTTATTATTCAGGGCAGCTTGCCAGAATGTTCCTTGATCAGCGGCCAGGCCAGTTTCAGGTAATAAAACATCGACCATACCGTCAATACCACGGCCACGGCCATGAACAGGTTGCCCCAGTAAACCGTATCGACCAGATCGAACAGACGACCATGAAACAGCAACATGGGTATCGCCATCATCTGCGCAGTCGTTTTGATTTTGCCCAGTGAACTGACCGCCACCGATTTCGATGCGCCGATCTGAGCCATCCATTCGCGCAGGGCAGAGATCGCGATTTCACGTCCAATGATCACAAACGCGACCATGGCATTGACGCGATCCAGTTGCACCAGCACCAGCAGCGCACCGGCCACCATCAGCTTGTCGGCAACCGGATCGAGGAAGGCACCGAATGCTGAAGTCTGGTTCCAGCGCCGGGCCAGAAAACCGTCGAACCAATCCGTGACAGCAGCGACGATAAATACGATGGTAGAGGCCACACCCTGATCAAACGGCGACAGCCAGGTCGTGGGCACATAAAAAACGCCCACCACCAGCGTGATCAGAGCAACCCGCAACCAGGTCAATAAAATCGGAATATTAAAGGGCATTTTATTTTTTTGTCTTAATGTAGTTGTTTATATATTTGCTCAGCGAGCTGTCGTGAAATGCCATCAACAGAAGCGAGATCTTCAATGCTAGCATCGGATACACCTTTGAGGCCACCAAATCGTACCAATAATTTCTGGCGCCGTCTGCTTCCGATTCCTTCAATCTCTTCCAGACGCGAAGTTTGCCTTGATTTTGCACGTTTGGCGCGCATGCCGGTAATAGCAAAACGATGCGCCTCATCGCGAATTTGTGCAATTAACATGAGCGCAGCCGAATCCTTGCCCAGCTCCTGTGCCTGGCGCCCGTCAACGAAGACCAGGGTTTCCAGACCAACCTTTCTGCCCTCGCCTTTTGCCACGCCTACGATCAGACTGATATCGAGTCCGAGCTCGACAAATACCTGACGGGCGATTTCCACCTGGCCCTTGCCACCGTCGATCAAAACAACATCCGGCATGACGCCATTGTTGTTGGCCACTTTTTCGTAGCGACGCTGCAGTACCTGGCGCATCGCAGCATAATCATCGCCGGGCGTGATGCCGTTGATATTGTAGCGACGGTATTCGCCGTTCTGCATGGCGTGATGCTGGAACACCACGCAGGAAGCCTGAGTGGCTTCACCCTGCGTGTGACTGATGTCAAAGCATTCGATACGCAGCAAGTCCAGATCTTCGCTCTCCAGCACCAACGCTTCAGCCAGGGCACGGGTACGGGACTGCTGTGATCCCTGCTCGGTGAGCAGACGCGCCAATGACAGCTCTGCACCCTTTTGCGCCATTTCCAGCCAGTGCCGGCGCTGCTCCTGGGGTTGGGTGATCAAATGGATTTTGTGCCCGCACTGCTCCATGAGTGCCAGCATCAATTCCGGTGCATCCAGTACACAGTTAAGTACCAGGATTGCCGGGATGTACTGATCCAGATAATGCTGCGCAAGAAATGCCTGCAATACTTCTGTTTCCAGATCAGCTTCAGTGACTGCTTCCTCCACATGTTTTGGAAAATAGGCACGATCACCCAGATGCCTGCCGCCGCGCACCATGGCCAGATTCACGCAGGCGCGCCCGCCCCGGATAAATACCGCGATGATGTCCAGATCCACATCGTTGGTGCTTTCCATACCCTGCTGATGTAACACTTTGGACAGGGCCGACATCTGGTTGCGTACCACTGCCGCTTTTTCAAAAGCCAGCTGCTCGGCAAAACCCATCATTTTCTTTTCCATGGCCTGCAGCACTTCGGTTTGCCGGCCACGCAGGAACTGGGCTGCGTTATTGACGTCCTGCGCGTAATCCTCAGGACTGATTATGCCGACACACGGTGCGCTGCAACGCTGGATCTGATGCAGCAGACAGGGTCTGGTGCGATTGGCATACACACTGTCTTCGCAACTGCGCAGCTGAAAAATTTTCTGCAGAATCTGGATCGATTCCTTGACCGCCCAGGCACTGGGAAACGGACCGAAATACTGACTTTTTTTGTCGATCGCACCGCGGTAATACATCATGCGCGGTACCGGCTGGGCCGTGATTTTTAAATATGGATACGATTTATCGTCGCGAAACAGGATATTGAAACGCGGGTGCAGCGATTTGATTAAATTGTTTTCGAGGATCAGCGCTTCGGCTTCGCTGCGTGTAACCGTGGTTTCAAGCCGCACGATTTTTTCCACCATCAGCGCAATGCGCGGGCTGGCCAGATTTTTCTGGAAATAACTGCTGACGCGTTTTTTTAAATCCCGGGCTTTGCCGACGTACAGAATATTGTCGGCACTGTCGAAGTAACGATACACGCCGGGCAGCCCAGGCAGTTTCGATACGGTATCGAGCACCTGCGCGCGCTCGGGGGTGACTTCAGACATGGTGATCAGGCGCGACCAAGGCGTGACTGAATCATGATCGCCTTCATGTCGCGCACTGCTTTTTCCCATCCGACAAAAACAGCCTGCGCTACGATGGCGTGACCAATATTCAATTCACTGATTTCAGGAATGGCGGCAATGGCCTGGACGTTGGTGTAATGCAGACCATGCCCGGCGTTGACCCGCAGGCCGTGCTGAATGCCGATCACCACCCCCTGCTTCACCCGTTCCAGCTCTTCCTGAGCATGGCCTGGATTTTTGGCATCGGCATAGCGACCGGTATGAATTTCGATGACGGTGGCACCGGCTTCAGTGGCAGCCTGAATCTGATCCCGGTCGGCATCGATAAACAGACTTACCCGTATCCCCTGCTCCTGCAACTGACTGACTGCAGCCTTGACCTGCGCAAAATGCCTGATGACGTCCAGTCCACCTTCAGTCGTAATTTCAGCGCGGTGTTCCGGTACCAGACACACGTCATGCGGCTTGATTTCACAGGCGAAATCCAGCATCTCCGGTGTGATGGCCGCTTCCAGATTCATTCTGGTGATCAGCAAGGGGCGTATGGCGCGCACATCGGCATCCTTGATGTGACGGCGGTCTTCACGCAGATGCAGTGTGATCAGGTCGGCACCGGCGTGCTCGGCCAGCAGCGCTGCCTGCAACGGATCGGGGTACACGGTGCCGCGCGCGTTGCGCACAGTTGCTACGTGGTCGATATTGATGCCCAGCTCGGGCATGTGGATGCGTTCATGTGTCATAGGTTTTGAAGGTCCATTAAGATTTGCCGGGTATAAATCGGATTGCCATGCAGATGATGCGCCAGCAAAGAGCGCATTAACAGTTTGCTCTGCATCTGCGTGGCCACATCCGCATAGTCACCAGCCTGCATGTCAATCAAGGTTTTGCCGTGCACCTTGATGCCGTTGTCACTGTCCTGTGCGGGCCGGGTGCCGGATTCGGGATCGACGACATACAGAATGTCAGAACTGACCCTGCAACGCTGCCTGGTGCAGTAGGACAGGTCATTCACGACCCCGGCCATTTTGAGCAAATTTAACTCAAATCTGCGCAACAGGATAGGCACCGGTTCGATATGGGCCAGCTGATTGAGAGTGGAAACATATTCATCGAACAACAGGGGCTGCGGATCATCGCGCTGCAACAGTTTGACAATGATTTCATTGAGATAGAAACCGCACAGCAGGGCATTTTTTTCCAGTGGTGGCATACCACCGACCCATTCTGCTCCAGTTAAGGTCTGCAGATCCGATTTGCCGCTCCAGGACAGGGTTAAAGGCTGAAAGGTTTGCAGTGCACCGCGCAGTTGGGAATGGGGTCGTTTGGCCCCCTTGGCCACGAGCGCGATGCGACCGAACTGTCGACTGAAGACGTCAATGATGAGACTGGTTTCTTTATAGGGATAGCTGTGCAGGATAAAGGCGGGCTGTCCCAGAACGCGGAACGGGCGTACCGGACGCTGCCCGAGTCGGTTTTGGCTTTGCTGTATGACCGGGTCAATCGCCTGCGTTTCAGTTAGCTGCTCCATGGTCTGGAACTTAATCGTATCCGTACGCGCGCAATCCGGCTTCGTTATCTGCCCAGCCCGATTTGACCTTGACCCAGATTTCCAGATAAACGGGGCCGCCAAATAACTTTTCCATATCCTGTCTGGACTGGGTGGAAATTTCCTTCAGACGCTCGCCTTTTTTGCCGATCAACATTGCCTTGTGACCATCGCGATCTACCAGTATGGCGATAAAAATTCTGCGCAGATTGCCTTCCTGCTCAAATTTTTCAACCAGCACGGTGCTGGTATAAGGAATTTCATCGCCGACAAAACGGAATACTTTTTCGCGCACGATTTCTGCTGCCAGAAATTTTTCACTCTTGTCAGTGAACTCGTCTTCACCAAACATCGGCGGGTTCTGCGGCAGAAGCTTTCTGACTTCGGCTTCCAGAGAGTCGAGCTGAAAGCCCTGTCTGGCCGATACCGGAACGATCGCAGCAAAATTGAAACGGCTTGCCACCTGAGAAGCAAACGGCATCAGAACGGCTTTATCCTTGATGTGGTCAGACTTGTTGATGACCAGAATGCAGGGGATATTTTTGGGCAGCAGCTCCAGCACTGAAATGTCTGCCTGCGAAAACATGCCGGCTTCCACGACATATAACACCACATCCACTGCGGTCAGCGTGGTCGTCACAGTCCGGTTCAGGTTACGGTTGAGGGCGTTCGAATGTTTGGTCTGAAAGCCCGGTGTGTCGACATATACATACTGGGTGTGATCTTTGGTCTGTATGCCGGTGATGCGGTGCCGGGTGGTCTGCGCCTTGCGTGAAGTGATGCTGACTTTTGCGCCGATCAGGCCATTCATCAACGTCGATTTACCGACGTTGGGACGTCCGACTATGGCGATATAACCGCAGCGAAAATCATCTGAAGTTGAATCCGGATTTAAATCTGATTGGTCTGTTTCGGTCATGCTATCTTCGGTTCTGTGGTGTTATTGGGCGGATTCGCAACGGTTGGTGCAACTGGGTCTGCAATGTCAGCCGGATTTTTTTGTGAACTGTCTTCTTCAGACTGAACCGTGGCAATGCCCGCCAGTTTGAGCTGGGTTGTACGTGGTTTGGATTTGCGTTTGGAAGCGGGGGTTTTGGCCAGCATGGACAATGCCGCTTCGAGTGCCATTTTTGCCGCCGCCTGCTCACCGGCGCGTCGGCTGCCACCCGTGCCAAACACCTGAATTTCCAGTTTGGGTATGGCACATTCGACTTCAAATTCCTGACTGTGGGCCGCACCGTGGGTGGCTGCGACCGTGTACACCGGCAGCGCAATTTTTTTACTTTGCAGATATTCCTGCAGCAGCGTTTTGGCATCCTTACCCAATGTTGCCGGGTCGACCGTTTCCAGAATCGGCAGATAAAGTCCGTAGATCACATCCCTGGCAGCGTTAAAACCGGCATCCAGATAAATCGCACCAAACAACGCTTCGAGGGTATCGGCAAGAATCGAGGGGCGTCGGAAGCCGCCCGATTTCAGTTCGCCCTCACCCAATCTTAAAAACTGGGCCAGTTCAAGGCGGACGGCAATTTCGTACAGCGATTGTTGCTTGACCAGATTGGCGCGCAGGCGCGACAGGTCCCCTTCGTCGATCTTGGCGTATTTCTGAAACAGTAACGATGCGACCACGCAGTTCAAAACCGAATCGCCTAAAAATTCCAGGCGCTCATTGTGCGACACACTGTGGCTGCGATGCGTTAACGCCTGATGCAAAAGGGCCAGGTTGTTGAAAACGTGTCCAATCTTGGTTTGCAATAACGAATCGTTCATCATGCTGCGTGGTTATTCATAAAAATCTTATTTTTTCTCGTCTGTGGAATAGGCAAATTCCAGCAACAGACTGGCCGGGCCAACGATAGGCAGTTTTTTCTCATACGCGAAACTGACCTCATACTTTGTGTCGCCCTTGACGATGACCAGGTCCTGGCCGGCAACGGAAGTTATATAGCCCGCCAGTACCGCCTTGTTGTAAAAAGAGACAATTTCAGACGCGGAGGTACCCCGGTCGCGCGCATCGAGCACAGCCTTTTTGATACTTTGGTATTCCACCACGGCCGGCACAACCTGCATGCCGATAACGGCGGCAATACCGACCAGTATCAGGGCCAGAATCAGCCCGGAAAGAGAAAGTCCCTGCTGCTTTCTGAGTTTCGATACACCAACCATATTTTTCTCCAGTCTGTGGTTTATTATTGAAAACTGCCGATACGCTTGAACTTGCTTAAATCAAAATTGGTAATGATGTTCTGATTCATCCAGATACCAAACGCCTTGCCCACGATATTTTCATCTGGAACAAATCCCCAATACCGACTGTCAGCGCTATTATCCCGATTGTCGCCCATCATGAAATAATTTCCTTCCGGAACTGTGCAGGTAAATCCTTCCAGATCGTAACTGCACAAATCGCTGCGAGGAAAATCATGCGGCCCCTGAACGTAAGTCGGAGCGCGTTCATCATTCAATATCTGATGCGTTACTCCGGTCAGGTTTTCTTCATAATGTTTCGCATAAGTCAGGCGTTCTTCATCAAGAAAATCGGGCAGCTCTTTATAAACCAGTTCCTGACCATTCACCGTTAAGCGCTTGTTCTTATAGGTAATTTTATCACCCGGGATACCCACTACACGCTTAATATAATCCAAGGACATGTCTCTTGGATACTTAAATACCATCACATCGCCGCGTTGCGGATGATTCACCTCGATGATTTTTTTATTAATTATTGGCAATCTGATACCGTAGGTGAATTTATTGACCAGTATCAGGTCACCCACCAGCAGGGTTGGCAGCATCGAACTGGACGGAATTTTGAAAGGCTCATACAAAAATGAACGCAGACAGAATACCAGCAGGATCACCGGAAAAAAACTGCCGGTATATTCAATCCAGGCCGGTTGGCGCAACAGGTTGGCCTTGAGTTCCTCGCGATTACTTTCTTCAAGCTTCAAGCCTTCTGTCGTTAATTTATCTCTACGCGCATCAAATTCGGCCAACGCCAGATCTGCCGCCGCTTGCCGTTTTTTTGCCAGCACAAACACATCCAGAAACCAGACAACGCCTGTGACGATGGTCAGAACAAACAGAATCAAGGCAAAATTGCCTAAAAAGGATTGAAAATTCATTTATCTTCCACTTGTAAGATTGCTAAAAATGCTTCCTGAGGTATTTCCACCGAACCAACCTGCTTCATGCGTTTTTTACCCGCTTTTTGTTTTTCCAGCAGCTTGCGTTTGCGGCTGATATCGCCACCATAACATTTCGCCAATACGTTTTTACGCAACGCTTTGACATTTTCGCGCGAAATGATATTGGCACCGATCGCCGCCTGAATTGCCACATCGAACATCTGGCGCGGAATCAGTTCACGCATTTTGGCTGCCACTGCACGTCCGCGATAGTTGGCGTTGGAGCGATGCACAATAATGGCCAGCGCATCGACTTTTTCGCTGTTGATCAGCATATCCACCTTGACCACATCGGCCGGGCGGTATTCCTTGAATTCATAATCCATTGACGCGTAACCGCGCGAAGTCGATTTGAGCCGGTCAAAGAAATCCATCACGATTTCCGCCATTGGAATTTCATAGGTCAGTTTTACCTGGCGGCCGTGATAACTCATATCCAGCTGAACGCCACGCTTGCCGGTACACAGCGTAATCACTGAACCGACATATTCCTGCGGCATATACAGATTCACTGTCACGATCGGCTCACGCACTTCCTGAATGCGGGACGGATCCGGCATTTTGGAAGGATTGTCGACCATCAGTATCGAACCATCCCCCTGCACCACTTCATAGATCACCGTTGGTGCCGTGGTAATCAGATCCATGTCAAATTCGCGTTCCAGACGTTCCTGCACGATTTCCATGTGCAGCAGACCCAGAAAGCCGCAACGAAATCCAAAGCCCAGCGCCTGTGAAACTTCCGGTTCATACTGCAGCGCCGCATCATTGAGCTTGAGTTTTTCCAGCGAATCGCGCAGGGCTTCGTACTGGTTGGCCTCAACCGGAAACAGACCGGCAAATACCTGAGGCTGCACTTCCTTGAAGCCAGGCAGCGGTGCTGCGGCCGGCTTCGATACCAGCGTGACGGTATCACCGACTTTGGCTGCTTTCAATTCTTTAATGCCGGCAATCACAAAACCCACCTGACCGGCTGACAGCGATTCGCGCGTCAACGATTTGGGCGTAAATACCCCAACACTTTCAACCAGATGCTGGGAGCCATTGGCCATGAGCAAAATTTTGTCTTTGGGACGCAGGGTGCCGTTTTTGACCCGCACCAGCATCACCACACCGACATAGTTATCAAACCAGGAATCAACGATCAACGCCTGCAGCGGTGCAGTGGCGTCACCCGTTGGACTCGGCACTTTGGCAATCAGGGATTCAATGACATCCACAACACCCAGTCCGGTTTTGGCCGAACAGTGCACGGCTTCACTGGCATCAATGCCAATGACCTCTTCGATTTCACTGCAGGCATTTTCCGGATCAGCCGAAGGAAGATCGATCTTGTTCAGTACCGGCACCACTTCCACACCCAGCTCAATGGCGGTATAGCAGTTGGCTACCGTCTGCGCTTCCACACCCTGTGAAGCATCCACCACCAGCAGGGCGCCCTCACAGGCGGACAGGGAGCGGCTGACTTCATAACTGAAGTCGACGTGACCCGGCGTATCAATCAGATTCAGGTTATAAATCTGGCCATCGCGCGCTTTGTACGTCAGCGCAGCGGTCTGAGCCTTGATGGTAATGCCGCGTTCGCGCTCAATATCCATGGAATCAAGCACTTGCGCTTCCATCTCGCGGTCCGACAGCCCCCCCCGCACAGCTGGATGATACGGTCTGCCAAAGTGGATTTTCCGTGGTCGATATGCGCAATAATCGAGAAATTACGAATGTTATTCATTAAGCCGGTAATAAAATAAAACGAGTGAAATTGAATGACGCAAAAAAGATACAACCTGCTTTGTGCGTCATAGTCAGCTGCAACTACTCAATTAACATGGAGTAATTACTTGACCAATAATTGTGGATAAAATAATTCCGACATTTTAACGGATTTCATCCGGGAAAGCCCGCCATAACCGTCATTTCCTCAGCGAAAACAAAAAACCGCACCATTTAGATGCGGTTTTTGTGTTTATTGCCAGCAAAAACTATTGCCACACTGTCAATTTACCAATTATGCTACTTTTTTGTCAAAGAATTGTTCATCTTCAGTCGAGCCATGCAACGCTGTTGTTGATGACTGGCCTTGCTGAATAACCTGAGTGACTGCATCAAAATAGCCAGTACCAACTTCGCGCTGATGCTTGACAGCAGTAAAGCCTTTTTCTGCTGCTGCAAATTCTGCTTCCTGCAATTCAACGAAGGCCGACATCTGACGACGTGCATAACCGTGGGCCAGATTGAACATGCCGTAGTTCAATGCATGGAAACCAGCCAGGGTGATGAACTGGAATTTGTAACCCATTGCGCCCAGTTCTTTCTGGAATTTGGAGATTGTTGCATCGTCCAGATTTTTCTTCCAGTTGAAAGAAGGTGAACAGTTATACGACAGCAGTTTTCCTGGGAATTTGGCGTGAATTGCATCGGCAAATTGCTTGGCGAATTCCAGGTCGGGTTTACCAGTTTCACACCAGATCATGTCGGCGTACTCTGCATAAGCCAGGCCACGTGAAATTGCCTGCTCCAAACCTGGTTTGGTTTTGTAGAAACCTTCAACGGTACGCTCACCAGTCAGGAATGGCTGGTCATTGGCATCAACATCGGAAGTAATCAGATCAGCTGCTTCAGCATCGGTACGTGCCAGCAGTACGGTTGGCACACCCATTACGTCAGCTGCCAGACGGGCAGCATTGAGTTTTTCAACGGCTTCACGTGTTGGAACCAATACTTTGCCGCCCATGTGACCGCATTTTTTAACCGAAGCCAGCTGATCTTCAAAATGCACACCAGCTGCGCCGGCATCAATCATCGACTTCATCAATTCATAGGCATTCAGAACACCGCCGAAACCGGCTTCAGCATCAGCAACGATAGGCGCGAAATAATCGATGTCGCCAGTGCCTTCAGACCATTGAATCTGATCTGCACGAGTCAGCGTGTTATTGATACGCTTGACAACCAGCGGTACCGAATTAGCTGGATACAGAGATTGATCCGGATACATTTCGCCTGCCACGTTGGCGTCACCGGCAACCTGCCAGCCAGACAGATAGATTGCCTTCAGGCCGGCTTTAACCTGTTGCATTGCCTGGTTACCGGTCAGGGCACCCAGTGCATTCACAAACGGTTCATTGTTGACCAGGTTCCACAATTTCACGGCGCCGTTTTTTGCCAGAGTATGCTCAACCTTGATTGAACCACGCAAACGCACAACATCCGCAGCAGTGTAGTTACGTTTGATGCCAATCCAGCGTGGGTTGGTATCCCAATCTTTTTGCAATTCGGCGATTTGCTGTTCACGACTCAACATGGTATTTCTCCTATCAATGATACGTTAAATAAAAATTTGTCTATAAGTGACTGCCACTACGATAATCCCATGACTCATATTAGTCGATTTTTTGCGGAGCAACAATGTCTTATATAAGACATATAACTTATTTTTAATACTTTAAAATCAATGAGTTGAATATTAAATTTTGCGATATGAAATGAATTATCTTAGAATGAAATGAAATTTTGTTGCGCGATGCGCACATGTTTTCACAATACAAAATCATGATTTCATATCGTGAAATATAGTGTGGGGATTTAAGTGCCAGACGGTTGAAAATGACCGATCCATAAAACAAATGCCCGGCAACAGCCGGGCATTGTCAAAAAAAGGTGGCGTAATTAAAAGCTAAACACCCATACGCAACAATATGTTTCCAAGTTCGCGCAATCCGGATTCCAGATGCGGGCTTTGCGCAGCCAGTTTTGCCGACAGTGCCAATGTGCGGTCACCCAGATGGCTCAGCGCATCTTCATCAGGCCGTTCCTTGCTGAGCAACTGATGGATATCTTCGTTTAACACCTTCAGCAGTTCAGCCAGTTCGGTATCAACGACATCAGTACTGTTGAGATTATCGTGCAGATTTTTCAGTGATTGTTTCAGTTGTTCGGTGCTCATGGACTTACCTCGAAATTAATTGTGTAAAGACTGATCTGTATTATGACTCTTATGCTCACTTACGGGAAAACTCATTTACCGTAAATCAATACCACCGCTTGCGCAGCGATGCCTTCCTCTCTGCCAAGATAACCCAATTTCTCATTGGTCTTGGCTTTGATGTTAATCCTGTCCACCGTGACCTGCAAATCCTTGGCAACCAGTTCGGTCATGACAGGAATGTGGGGCGCCATTTTGGGTGCCTGTGCAATGATGGTGGCGTCGACATTGCCCACGGCATATCCGGCAGCGTGAACCCGTTTTAATGCTTCACGCAGCAAGACCCGGGAATCGGCGCCGGCAAACTGCTGGTCGGTATCCGGAAAATGTCGTCCGATGTCACCGAGACCGGCTGCGCCCAACAGGGCATCAGTGATGGCGTGCAGCAGCGCATCGGCATCAGAATGACCCAGCAGACCTTTGGCATGCGGAATTGTCACCCCACCCAGTATCAGCTCGCGGTTCACTGCCAGGACATGCACATCATATCCCTGGCCTATACGGAAATTCGGAATACCATTCGTCATATTGTTACTCATTTTCAGGATTGGACAGGTTTTGACAGCCAGGATTCAACCAGGGTTAAATCATCAGGCTGGGTAATTTTGGTATTGCACCAGTGCCCAAGAACCAGTACCGGTGCAGCACCAGTGGCTTCAATGGCACTGGCTTCATCGGTAATTTCAATCCCCTTGAGTCGGGCATGATTCAATGCTGCAATCAGCGGGAGGATCCTGAACATCTGAGGCGTTTGCGCCAGCCACAGGCCGGTTCTGGGTACGGTTGTTATTTGCGTGCCGCTGTGCAGTTTCACCGTATCCGCTACGGGAGTGGCCAGCAGGCCACCCGCTTCATGATCGCCGACCTGTTCAATCAATTTGCCAATCAACGTGGAATTGATACCGGGCCGGGCTGCGTCATGAACCAGCACCCAGTCCTGCGGCTGCAACCGCGACTGTATTGCCAGCAATCCATTCAGTACCGAATCGGTGCGGGTCGCACCGCCGCAAAACAGCACGGCCAAACGGGCATCCGGTTGCAATTCACCGGCGACATAAGCATCGTCAGGACTGACCACCACGAATACCTGCTCAATAGCTGCATGACCAAGAAAGGCATTGACACTGTGCTGCAGAATACTCTGACCGGCTATATGCAAATACTGTTTCGGGCAACCGGCAGCCATTCTGGCGCCAACGCCGGCAGCAGGAATAAGGGCAAAATAGCGCGAGGAAGGATTCAAATTAGTATAAAAAAACAAAGTAGCAATTCAAGGACGGGAAAATTTAATGCATCCGTAGTTTATAATACGCGCACCATTGTAGGGTTAAAACCCGGCAAATCCAATAGCTGTCCCATCGCCACACCCAAACCTCTTCTGCCACCATAACAATGCCATTTGATCTGCAAGCGCCACCCAAACCCGGTTATCGCGTCACACTGCCCCACCTGCACGGGTCGGCTGATTCCTACGCGTTGAGCCAGACTGCGACGGCGCTCAAACTCCAGCAGCGCATGCTGATCATCTTTGCCGCAGATGCCACCGATGCCCAGCGTCTGCAGGCCGAAATCAGCTGGTTTGGCAGTGAAGTCCACTTACGCTGCCATGTGTTACCGGATTGGGAAACCCTGCCCTACGATGCCTTTTCGCCGCATCAGGATCTGGTCTCGGAACGACTGGCAACGCTGTATGAGGTCGGGCATGGCCAGTCAGATGTGCTCATCGTGCCTGTCACCACCGCACTGCTGCGCATGGCACCGCCATCTTTTCTGGCTGCCTATACGTTCTTCTTCAAACAGGGTGAGACGCTCAACGAGGCGCAGCTCAAGGCGCAGCTGACGCTGGCCGGCTACAGTCATGTCAGCCAGGTCATGTCACCCGGCGAATACGCGGTGCGTGGCGGACTGATCGATCTGTTTCCGATGGGTTCCGCCCTGCCCTACCGGCTGGATCTGTTTGGCGAAACCATCGAATCGATCCGCACCTTTGATGCCGATACCCAGCGCACCATTTACCCGGTCAATGAAGTTCGTCTGCTGCCGGGGCGCGAATTTCCCATGGATGAAACAGCCCGCGCCGCCTTCCGCAACCGCTGGCGTCTTGAATTCGAAGGCGATCCGTCTCGCAGCCGCATTTACAAAGATATCGGCAGCGGTATTGCGTCAGCCGGTATCGAATATTATCTGCCGCTGTTTTTTGAACAGACTGCCACGCTGTTTGATTACCTGCCCCAGAACAGTTGTATCTGCATGCTGGGAGAAGTCGATGCGGCAATTACGCGCTTCTGGACCGATACCCAGTCACGCTACACTTTTTTAAAAGCGGACCGCGAACGCCCGGTGCTGGCGCCAAACACGCTGTTTTTGCGCGATGAAGATTTTTTTGCACTGGCCAAGCCGTTCGGGCGTCTGATCGTCAAAGCCAACCCAGGTGAACATGCCGGCATTTCCAGTGCGCTGCCGGATATTGCCGTCAACCGGCGCCTCGATGATCCATTGAGCAATCTGCGTAGTTTCCTGCTGCAGACCGGACAGCGTGTGTTGCTGTGCGCCGAGTCCAATGGCCGCCGCGAAACCCTGCAGCAGTATTTCAATGAATTCGATCTGCACCCGGCAATCTGCGACAGCCTGACCGATTTCATTACCGGCGACGCGCCCCTCATGCTGGGCGTAGCACCGCTGCTGGCTGGCTTCAATCTGGATATCGGCCTGACGTTCATCACCGAAACCGAACTGTACGCCAACGTGGTGCGACGCGTTTCCGGCCGCAAAAAGCAGGAAGGTGCAACCCAGGTTGAATCGATGGTGCGCGATCTGTCGGAGCTCAAAATAGGTGATCCGGTCGTGCACATCCAGCACGGCATCGGCCGCTATCAGGGTTTGATCGCCATGGATCTGGGCGAAGGCGAAACTGAATTTTTGCATCTGGAATATGCCAAGGAAACCAAACTGTATGTACCGGTTTCCCAGCTGCATGTGATCTCGCGCTACTCAGGTGCGTCGCAGGAAGATGCGCCGCTGCACGCTCTGGGGTCTGGTGCCTGGGAAAAGGCCAAGCGCAAGGCGGCCCAGCAATGTCACGACACGGCTGCCGAACTGCTGAATCTGTACGCACGCCGCGCTTTGCGCACCGGTCATGCCTTTGAATATTCCGCCCACGATTATGCCGCCTTTGCCGAAAGTTTCGGCTTCGAAGAAACCGTTGATCAGGCTGCAGCCATCACTGCAGTGATTGGCGATATGACCTCCGGCAAACCGATGGATCGCCTGATCTGTGGTGACGTCGGGTTTGGCAAAACCGAAGTTGCCTTGCGCGCCGCGTTCGTGGCCGTCATGGGTGGCAAGCAGGTCGCCATTCTGGCACCCACTACCCTGCTGGCCGAACAGCACGCCCAGACTTTTGCCGACCGCTTTGCCGACTGGCCGGTGAAAATTGCCGAACTCTCGCGTTTTCGCAGCGGCAAGGAAATCAGCACTGCCATCAAGGGCATGAACGATGGCACCATCGATATCGTGATCGGCACGCACAAGCTGTTGTCCGACGATGTCAAATTCAGCCGGCTCGGTCTGGTCATCATCGATGAAGAGCATCGCTTTGGCGTGCGGCAGAAAGAGACCCTGAAGGCGCTGCGCGCCGAAGTTGATGTACTGACCCTGACCGCCACACCGATACCGCGCACACTGGGCATGGCGCTCGAAGGTCTGCGTGATTTTTCCATTATCGCCACGGCACCGCAAAAACGTCTGGCCATTAAAACCTTCGTGCGCAGCGAAGATGATTCCGTGCTGCGCGAAGCCTGTCTGCGCGAACTCAAACGCGGCGGTCAGGTGTATTTCCTGCACAATGAAGTTGACACCATACTGAACCGCAAGGCCATGCTGGAACAGTTGCTGCCGGAAGCGCGCATTGCCGTGGCACACGGGCAGATGCATGAGCGTGATCTGGAAAAAGTCATGCGCGACTTTGTGGCGCAGCGCTACAACATCCTGCTGTGCACCACGATTATTGAAACCGGTATCGATGTACCGACTGCCAATACCATCATCATGCACCGCGCCGACAAATTTGGACTGGCACAGCTGCATCAGTTACGCGGCCGGGTTGGCCGTTCGCATCATCAGGCGTATGCCTATCTGCTGGTACATGATGTCAAGGGATTGACCAAACTGGCGCAACGCCGGCTCGATGCGATTGTGCAGATGGAAGAACTGGGCAGCGGCTTTTATCTGGCCATGCATGATCTGGAAATTCGCGGCGCCGGCGAAGTGCTGGGCGATAACCAGTCCGGCGAAATGATTGAGATCGGCTTTCAGCTGTATTCGGATATGCTGTCGGAAGCCGTACGCTGTCTGAAAGAAGGCAAAGAGCCGGATCTGGCCGCGCCGCTGGCCACCACCACCGAGATCAATCTGCATACACCGGCACTGCTGCCCAATGATTTTTGTGGCGATGTGCACGAGCGACTCTCTCTGTACAAGCGCTTGTCCAACGCGGCCAGTTATGATGCCATCGACACACTGCAGGAAGAATTGATAGATCGCTTTGGCAAATTGCCGGATCCGGTGGTAGCGCTGGTTGAAACGCACCGCCTGCGGGTACTGGCCAAATCGGTCGGCATTTTTAAAATTGATGCCCACAGCGATGCGGCCGTCATGCAATTCATTCAAAAGCCGCCGGTCGATCCATTGCGCATCATCGAACTGATCCAGAAAAACCGGCATATCAAACTGCATGGCCAGGACAAACTGCGCATCACCGCCAACATGCCCGACCTGACTGCGCGGGTTGGTCAAATAAAATCGGCGATTCGCAGTCTTACCGGTGCACTTAAATAACTTTGAAATTTTCTTATGAACCTGATTTTGCAAAGCCCGACCGCGAACCAATCCACGCTGCAACAACTGGCCCAACTGGTCCGGCCAAAGCGGATTATCGACCTGAGCTCGGGAGCACTGCGCTGCGAAGAGCTGCAGGTGATTTCAACTGACGTCAAAGAAAACCTGTCGACTCTGGCTTATCAGGCCGGCGTCGATCTGTACTGGGAAAATTCCCGGCAACGTTTGACCGATTTCAAATTGCTGGCCATGGATATGGACTCGACGTTGATCACCATCGAATGCATTGATGAAATTGCAGACATGCAAGGATTGAAGCCGCAGGTGTCCGAAATAACCGAGGCAGCCATGCGCGGTGAAATTGCCTTTGCCCAAAGTTTGACCAGACGCGTTGCCCTGCTGAAAGGCTTGCCTGCGTCAGCCTTACAACAAGTGTTTGATGAACGGCTCAAACTGTCACCGGGCGCCGAAAAATTGCTGCATACTGTGCAATCCGCGGGTTTGAAAACATTACTGGTGTCGGGTGGGTTTACCTTTTTTACCGACCGCGTCAAAGCGAATCTGAAACTGGATTTCAGTCACTCCAATCAGCTCGACATTATGGACGGCAAACTGACCGGCCGCGTGATTGGTGGCATTGTTGATGCTGAAGAAAAGCGACGCACGGTAGAACGGGTCTGCGCGCAACTGGGCATAGCAACCAGCCAGACCATCGTCATGGGTGATGGCGCCAACGATCTGGCAATGATGGGAATTGCCGGTTTATCCGTGGCATTCAGGGCCAAACCGGTAGTGCGCGCGCAGGCCAGTGTTGCATTGAATTTTGCGGGACTTGATGGCTTACTGAACATTTTATAAGGAGGCGACCATGAACCAGGATCTGGTATTTGACAGCAAACTGGAATCCATCAAAAATTTTGCCTGGTGGTTTTACATCTTTCACGCACTGAGCATGCTTTTTACCTTGGGCGCACTGTCGTTCATTCCGGTCATTCTGAGTTACATGAAACGCGGTGACGCGGCCGGCACCTTTGTATACAGTCATCACAACTGGCAGATCGCGTCGTTCTGGATCTATCTGGGCTGCGTGGTCATCGGCTGGGTACTGTGCCTGACCATCATCGGTATCCCGGTAGCATTCTTCCTCTGGGGCTGCGCATGGTTGTGGAAAGCCTACCGACTCATTATCGGCATCATGGCACTCAATGAAAACCGACCGATAGGAGAAATCACCCAATGATCATTCTTTATTCATGGCCCACCCCGAACGGTCACAAAGTACACATCATGCTGGAAGAATGTGCGCTGCCGTATCAGATCACTCCAGTCGATATCAGTGCCGGCGAACAGTTCGCGCCGGAATTCCTGCAGATCTCCCCCAACAACAAAATTCCCGCGATGGTGGATACCGAAGGCCCTGACGGCAAACCCATATCCTTGTTCGAATCTGGCGCCATTCTGCTGTACCTGGCCGGAAAAACCGGTAAATTCCTGGGCAATACCGCACGCGAAAAATACGTAACGCTGGAATGGCTGATGTTTCAGATGGGCGGATTTGGGCCGATGCTGGGTCAGGCGCATCATTTCCGCAATTACGCACCGATCAATATTCCGTATGCCATCGATCGCTATACCAATGAAGCCAGGCGCCTGTATGGCGTCATCAATAAACGGCTGTCCCATTCCAGGTATCTGGCCGGCGATGAATATACCATCGCCGATATCGCCACCTTCCCGTGGGCGCGCTCCTGGCAGAATCAGGGCGTAGACTGGGCCAATTATCCGCACGCAAAACGCTGGTTCGACAGCATTGATGAGCGTCCGGCAGTGCAGCGCGGCGTCAAAGTACTGGCTGACCGGCGCAAGCCGTTAACAACCGATGAAGCCAGAGAAGCGTTATTTGGTGCTACCCAATATCAAAAAAGATATTGAATTCAATTCCCTGCGACTGTCATGCTTTCAATCAGAATGGATCCGGTCTGTTTTGTGCCACGATTAATGGTATCGGACCCAACCGCAACAATGTTCTGGAAAATCTCGGACAGGTTTCCGGCAATGGTGATTTCTTCCACCGGATACTGGATCACGCCATTTTCCACCCAGAAGCCGCTGGCACCACGCGAATAATCTCCGGTCAGATAATTCACGCCCTGCCCCATCAATTCGGTTACCAGCAAACCGGTACCCATTTTTTTCAGCATGGCCACAAAGTTGTCACGTGGCCGGGTCAGGTCTGACGTGAAGAACAGGTTATGGGAACCGCCGGCGTTGCCCGTGGTTTTCATACCCAGCTTGCGGGCCGAATACGTAGACAGGAAATAACCCTGCAATACACCGTCTTTGACCACCGAACGATGCAGGGTTTTGACGCCTTCGCCATCGAACGGCGATGAGCCGGCTGCGCCGGGAATATGCGGATCTTCAATCAACTGGATATGCGCGGGCATAATGCGTTTTCCCAGACTGTCCTGCATGAACGAAGACTTGCGATACAGTGCACCGCCGGAGACGGCCTGCACGAGCGAACCGACCAGACCGATAGCCAGTGGCGCCTCAAACAGAACCGGACATTTGCGGGTATCGAGCTTTTTCGCATGCAGGCGCGACAACGCACGTTCAGCCGCATAACGACCAATCTGTTCCGGCGCGGCCAGATTTTTATGATTGCGCGCCGAGGAATACCAGTAGTCACGCTGCATATGCGCACCGCGTCCGGCAATCGGCGAAACAGAAATCGAATGGCGCGAAGACGCGTAACCACCCATAAATCCGATGGAATTGGCCGCCACAAAATGTGACTGACTGGCGTGCACCCCGGCGCCCTCACTGTTTCTGATCCGCGGGTCAACGTCAAATGCAGCTGCTTCGGCACGCAGTGCCAGCGCGATGGCGTCTTCCGAACTGATCTTCCACGGGTAACACAGCTTCAATTCCAGTGGATGCATTTCCAGCGTATCAGCGTCGGGCAGTCCGGCACAGTCATCGATCGCCGTAAAACGGGCTATGTTGTACGCCGCGTCAACCGTGGCTTCGAGTGCCTGGGCAGAAAAATCCGAGGTACTGGCATTGCCGCGCTGTTGTCCGATAAATACGGTAACGCCGATGCCCTTATCCTTGTTCTGCTCGATAGTTTCAATTTTGCCACGCCGCACGCCGACCGACAAACCAACCCCCTCACTGATTTCAACCGCAGCATCCGTTGCTCCTTTGTTACGTGCAAAGCGTAAAACATCTTGGGCAAACTGCTTTAATTGATCCTGGCTATAGGTAAATGCGCTCATAGGTCTATGGGGACTGGGTTAAAAGGAGGTATGATAGCAGCCTTCAGTTTCCCGTTACATTATAAATAGGCCATCTGGCCTGACAGACTATCAACTATGCCAAATCCAAACCGCGGCTCGTGTGGCTTCCAGTCCACCGAATTCGAGCAAGAATATGAACGACCTTCCAAATCTGAGTTAAAGCGTCAGATGACCGCGCTGCAAAAGCTCGGCCAGGAATTGATCGACTCGCCACGTGACCGGGTTAAACGTGTGCCGATGCCTGACGATGTGCGCGACGCGATTCTGGAATGCCAGCTGATCAAGGATCACGAAGGACGGCGCCGCCAGTTGCAGTACGTGGGTAAAAAAATGCGCAGCCTGGAACCGGCAGAACTCGAAGCAATCCAGCGCACCATCGACAGCTGGAGAGGCGCCTCGAAAGCTGAAACCGCGACCATGCATTCGTTCGAAAAGAAACGCGACAAACTGCTGTCGGACGATAAAGCACTGACCGAACTGCTGGAACAGCATCCTGAACTCGATGTCCAGCATCTGCGCACGCTGATCCGCAACGCGCGCAAGGAACAGGCTGAAAACAAACCGCCGAAAGCGTATCGCGAAATTTTCCAGATCCTCAAGCAGCTCAGCAAAAAGGCCGGTGACGAACCCGACATGGATGACGAAGAGGATGAGGATGACGCCGGCGATTATTGATACCCAATTTCTGCGCATCGGCATCGTCAGCATTTCCGACCGTGCCTCTGCCGGCGCCTATCAGGATCTCGGCACGCCGGCCCTGCAGGAATGGCTCACGGCCTGTCTGCAAAGTCCTTTTGAAGTCATTACCCGCTTAATTCCCGACGAACAGCATCAGATCGAACAAACCCTGATGAGCCTGGTGGACCAGCGACGCTGCCATCTGGTGCTGACCACGGGCGGCACCGGGCCGGCGCGGCGCGACGTCACTCCGGAAGCAACGCTGGCCGTGGCAACGAAGGAAATGCCGGGTTTTGGTGAACAGATGCGTCAGATCAGCCTGCGTTTTGTACCAACGGCGATTTTATCGCGTCAGGTGGCAGTCATTCGCGAAACGCCGGATCATGCCGCACTGATACTGAATTTGCCTGGACAACCCAAATCGATCAAAGAAACCCTGGAAGGTTTGCGGGACGCCGCGGGCCAGAGTATCGTTCCCGGCATTTTTGCCGCCATTCCCTACTGCATCGATCTGATCGGTGGTCCTTACATTGAAACAAACCCGGCTGTCTGCAAAGCCTTCCGTCCCAAATCTGCCATGAAACCTACTTCAACTTCATCATGACTTTATCCGCCATCAAAATTGAAACTGCCCCCAATCCCAAAGTCTCGGTCATCTGGATGCACGGACTGGGCGCCGACGGCAGCGACTTTGTACCGATCGTCAAGGAACTGAATTTAACCGGCTGCCCGGCGATCCGCTTTGTATTCCCCAACGCGCCGCAGATACCGGTTTCCGTCAACGGCGGTTACGTCATGCCGGCCTGGTATGACATTCGTTCGGCCGATTTGCTCAACCGCGAAGATGAAGCCGGTTTGCGTGCTTCACAAAAATCCATCGAAGAATTGGTCGCCATTGAACTGGCCGGCGGTGCAGAAAAAATCATTCTGGCCGGATTTTCACAGGGCTGCGCCATGGTCTTGCAGACTGGCCTGCGCCAGAGCACAAAGCTCGCCGGGCTGTTGTGTTTATCTGGATATCTGCCTCTCAACCAATTGGTTGAACAGGAACGCGATGTGGTCAATCAGCAGGTGCCGATTTTCATGGCGCATGGCACAAGTGATCCTGTCGTGATTCTGCAGCGCGCCGTGCAGTCGCGTGATGCCCTGATTAAAATGGGCTATCAGGTGGAATGGCATGAATATGCGATGCAACATACCGTATCACTTGAAGAGATCGACGATATGGGCAGCTGGTTTCGACGAATTTTAAAATAAACTGGCACGGCCAAATGCCAATTTGCGAAAATAAAAAGGGGTGAGATTGCAGGGGGCAATTCACTCACCCAAGGAGAAGCCAAAATTTTTCGTTAAGTATTTTTTACGAACTCACTGCACTATTTTCCTTTTTCCGGACTGCCCATTTTTTTGAACACGGAAGTTATTTTATTTCCGGCCTGCTTTAATTTTGGATTTTTTGATTGCTCAGCCAACCATTTGGCTCCTGAAGAAAAAGCCTCAACTCCCTTCTCGGCAACGTCTGAGCCAAATTCTGCAGTGATCCTTCTTATGCCAGCGGTTTGTTGCCAGGCAGCACCCGCCATTTCCACAACTTTTACAGCGCCTTCTTTAACCTTGTCTTTTAAATGTGGTCCGATTGGCTCAGGGTGCGCAGGGATCGTTGACAGAACCGTTTCCACATGGGGGGTAGCCAATTCTGCCTGCGGTGCACTGTGGAACCCGTCAATGCGCTCAGAGCTGGGGTCAGCCAACGGCGGCTCCTGCGTTTCCTTTGCCTTTTCCAGCGTTTCGGCTCTCAGTTCTGCCGCTTTCACCAGCGCCTCAATTTCTTGAACCTGCTTTTCGGCCCGCTGGTTAAACTCACTGCTGTCCTCTTCCGCCAGTGCAAACGGATTGACTTCAGACTCATCCTCGTCAGCTTCCATGGCCTGGTCCAACGACGCTGACGCCGCTTTTGGGTGATCGACAATCGGTACAGCTGGACGTATATCCGGTCGGGCAATCAACTCAACCGGCGCCTCATCGACGGCCATCACCGCAATCGCAATATCAACAGGTGCAGTTGATTTTGTGTTGTCTTCAGGTTTTGCATGGCCTCCAAAAACACCATGGGCCCGTTCACCCAACTGATCAAATTTCCTGCCCACATCCTCAACAAACCCCTCCATTTTTTCAGCTGCTTCATGAAGCAGATGTCTAGCCTGAGCTCCGATGCCATGAGAACTTGACGCACTTCCATCCATGGAAACTGGAACATCCGGTAACGCTGGTGAATCCGAGATTGCTGCCGGCTCAGCCTTCACCGGTGAAACTGGAATGGTCGGAATCGGCAAAGCCGGTTTCGAGGGGTTGAGAATTTCATCCCTGCGCATTGAGTCTGCGTGGAGATCCATGAACTGGAAAGAATTACCCGAATCAAAACTCTGGCTGGAAGAAATCGATGCGCTTAAAACTGAAGGTGTCGGGTCCCCAGCTACTCCGCTGGCATCTGAAGGCAAATATAGCTCGGGTTTTGCATAGAAAGCGCCGTACAAATCCTGTTCATCCTGTGGGGAAAGTGATGCGCCTGGGTTCGGGTATGCCGGAATTTCAGACGCAGGGGCAGCATCGCGTTCATCCACTTCGGCCAGGTCAGCAGAAGCATCTGCATCGTCAAACACCAGAAGAGCCAATTTTGGATTGATTAATTTGTCGAACTCTTTCAATGTGCCCTCATGCACCCTTTTTCTTAATTGACCGGCAATTTCGATGGCGTGCTGCTTGCAATCCCGTTTTTCGTTGAAATTATCGGTTTGAATAAATTTTCGGACCGTCATTCCAAAATCATGTAACAGCTCGCGTGCCACTCTGTCTCTGGATTTAGGGGTATTGCCCCAACTGAAAAACGCCATCAATTTGTCGAACCATCCTAATTCGAATGCCTCACCTTTTCGGCCGCATTTGAATGAATCTTCAAGGGCATCGAGGTCGACTTCAAATTTGGGACTGTCACCCCTGGGATTAAAATTTTTTGAAGCGGTATGGAAAATAATTGAAGTCATAGCTGTTATGAAAAGCTGAAAAAGTGAGTTGATGTCCGGAATTAAATACTGCTGCAGAACGTTGATTTAATCCGAGCCCATTGAATTCGGGCGCACTTCATTGAACAGCCGTCAATTTAACCACTTATTGACAATTAAAATACTAGGGTTTGCACTGATGTGATCAATGCAATGCAGGTACGGGGGAAAGATTTAACAGGGTTGGGAAGGTGATTTCAACAACTTACAACGAAGCAATCAACCAGTCGATGAATAACCGGGTCGCGTCATTGGGCGGACCAAACGGCAGGATCAGCTGCAGATCGGCAAGAATCGCTGCGCCCGGCACAGGCCGGATCAACTTGCCACAACGCAGCTCTTCACGGATCAGAATTTCGGCCACCAGCGCAACGCCCTGTCCGGCGATAGCCAGTTCGATGACCTCATCACCGCTCAGATAGGAAATATCGCTGACCACACTGCGGTTGATACCCTGAGTGGCAAACCATTTTTCCCACCAGCTGCCGTCATCTTCATGCAGCAATGAACTGCTGATCAGATCGGCAGCGCAGCTCGGTTTTGATTGTTGCCGTGCCAGCCAGCCGGGGCTGCAGACCGGAAAAATATCCGGACTGTACAGCGACGTGACTTCGCCCCTGAAAGCGCCGACGGTATCAAAGCTGATACCCAGATCGGCCGTGGCAGGATTGACTTCACAAAACGTGGCATTCGGTTCAATCGAGATTTTGATAGAAGGATATTGCGTGCGGAATTGCGGCAGATGGGTGCGCAGCCAGCGTGAAGCGAATTGCGGTATGACCAGCAGTCGCACTTTCTGTTCCTGCTCCTGGGCTGAAAAAACCCGGCTGGACTCGGAAATAATGGTCAGTGCGCTGCTGATACGTTTGAAATAACGCGCGCCGGCATCCGTCAGTTCGACCCCGCGCGGGCCGCGATGAAACAGTTTTCCGCTCAGATGCTGCTCCAGATTTCGGATGTGGTGACTGATCACCGGGTGACTGACATGCAATTCTTCTGCCGCCGCGACGAAACTGCCCAACCGGCCAGCGGCTTCAAAGGCGCGTACGGCAATTAACGGTGGCAGAGCGAGTTTCTTCATGAACGCGCAGGTTAGATGTCAATAAAATTGACACCTTAGCGCAATTCCATCTCATTGTCACGGCAAAGCGGTTCCGTTAACATGGTTACCACAAAGTAATTAAATAACTCAAAGGGATGCGCATGCAACACGTCACCAATCAGGAAATTCGCGACAGCGACAGCAACCACCTCCTGCATCCATGGGAATATTTTTCCGATGTCCACAGAGCCGACCGCACCATCATCACCGGCGCTGACGGCATCTACATCTACGATGAAAACAACCAGAAAATGATAGATGGTCCCGGCGGAATGTGGTGCGTGCAAATCGGCTATGGGCGACGGGAAATGGTCGAGGCGGTAGCCGCGCAGATGCTGCAGTTGCCTTACATGAATCCATTCTCGCTGACTTCTGCGCCACCCGCCCTGCTGTCCAAAAAACTCGCCGAACTCGCCCCGGGCGATCTGAGCCATGTTTTTCTGACGACCGGCGGTTCAACGGCGGTCGATACCGCGTTGCGCTTTGTGCAGTTTTATAACAACGTCAAAGGTCGCCCCAACAAGAAACACATCATTTCACGGGAAAACGCATACCATGGTTCATCACACCTTGCGGCCAGCGTGAGCGGCAAGGACCGGGATAAAAACTGGTTCGATCTGCGTTCCGACACCATCCATTTCCTGCCACAAGTCAATCCGGCCAAACGCCCCAAAGGCATGAGCCTGCAGGAATTTGAAGATGCCAAAGTACAGGATCTGGAAGCGCTGATTCAACAGCTCGGTCCCGACCAGGTCGGTGCGTTTATTGCTGAACCGATACAGGCCTCCGGTGGCGTGATCGTTGCACCACGCGGCTACTTCAAACGCTGCCGGGAAATCTGCAGCAAATACGATGTGCTGTTCATTGCCGATGAAGTCGTCACCGGTTTTGGACGCCTTGGTCACTGGTTCGCCTGCGAGGACGTGTTCGGCGTCCAGCCTGACCTGCTGACCTGCGCCAAAGGGTTGACGTCCGGCTACCTGCCGCTCGGTGCCTGCCTGATTTCCGACCGGCTGATCAGGGAAGTCAGCCTCGACCAGGCCCGAGGCGCGACCTTCGGCCACGGCTTCACCTATTCCGGCCATCCGGTCTGTTGTGCGGCAGCGTTAAAGAATATCGAGATCATCGAACGGGAAGGCCTGCTGGAACATGTCCGTGAAGTCGGTCCGTATTTCCAGCAGAAGCTGGCCGAACTGGCGTCGATACCGCTGGTGGCCGATGCGCGCGGCATGGGTCTGGTCGGTTGTGTGGAGTGTTCGGTGCAGCAACTCGAAGGCCGGCATGAAGACAATGCAGCCTGGCTGGCGTTCGATGCCGACCTCGGTGCCCGTATCGACCGGCATTGCCAGAAACGGGGTCTGATGGTGCGTCCGCTGGTCAATCAGTGTGTATTTTCTCCGCCGCTGATCATTACCAAAGCGCAGATCGACGACCTGTTTGCGATACTGCGCGAGGCCATTCTGGAGACCATGCACGAATTGCAGCAAGAACTGGGGATTTCAATGACAGAAACCGTGTGACATTGAACCCCATATGGATAATGATGTGGTCACGAACCACGACTCAGGAGAAACTTTGATGCCCAATAAATCATTCAGCGCATTGGTGCTGCGCGAAACCGACGGTAAAACCAGCGCTGTCGTGGAACAGTTGAGTACGGATGATTTGCCGCAGGGCGAGGTGTTGGTCAGGGTCCAGTACTCGTCCATTAATTACAAAGACGCCATGGCTGTCACCGGCACCGGCAAAATAATCCGGAAATTTCCCATGGTGCCGGGCATCGATCTGGCCGGCATCGTTGTGGAATCAGCCAGCAGTCAGTTCAAGCCCGGTGATCAGGTGGTCATGACGGGCTGGAGTGTCGGTGAACGTTTTTGGGGTGGTTACAGTCAGATGCAACGTCTGAAAGCAGAATGGCTGTTGCCGCTGCCGGAAACAATCAGCGCCAGGCAAGCCATGGCCATCGGCACGGCCGGACTGACTGCCATGCTGTGCGTGATGGCGATCGAAGACGCCGGCATTACGCCGCAATCCGGAAAAGTTGTGGTGTCAGGCGCCAATGGCGGCGTCGGTTCGGTGGCGATTGTGCTGCTGTCAAAACTGGGCTATCAGGTCACCGCGCTGACCCGCGAAGTCACTGATGTCGCACAACGTTATTTAACCGGTCTGGGCGCAGCCGAGATCATCGGCGGGGAAGAATGGAAAGTGGCGCCCAAACCGCTGGAAGCACAGAAATGGGCTGCGGCCATTGATTCGGTAGGTGGCACCGTGCTGGCCAGGTTGCTGGCCGAAATGGACTATCAGGGTGCCGTTGCTGCCTGCGGACTGGCTGGCGGGTTCCAGCTTTCCACCACGGTCATGCCGTTTATCTTGCGTGGTGTGAAACTGTTGGGGGTCGATTCGGTCATGTGCCCCAATCCGCGCCGCCTGTTGGCCTGGCAACGACTGGCATCGGACCTGGATTTTTCCCGACTGGCTGATACCGAACGCTGTACCGGGCTATCAGGTATTCATGCCATTGCTGCGGAGATGATGGCCGGAAGAAGTCGCGGGCGGGTTGTGGTGGATCTGGCTGATTCAGCTTGCTGACAATGCCGCCCCAACCTTTTGACCTGAACCATTGCCCTGAAACACTCCGGTCAGGGTAACCGCCAATTTGTAAATTTTACATGCTTGATTAGTATCGCGCCTTGTAGAAATCATTCTTCCGATTTCACCAAACCAATTCGCAGCGATCAATACTAATCAAGGAAAACCATGCTGACCGTTCCAAGCGCCGCCCTGACTATTGCAACCAACACGAAATCCATCGCTTTAAATCGCCAAATCACCCACGAGGAAATCGGATCGATCAAGTCAAAGGCACAGAAAAATTTTGCCCGCATTCAGAAAATCGATTCCAGCGACAACTTCGAATTTGTTAAACGAATAGAAAAAAGTGTCGTCAAAGCCTGGCTCCAAATATCCAGTTACTTTTCGTCAGGCCCTCAAAACAGGGCTGATCGCGCCAGAGATCACTTGTACACGATGTTTTATGCGGGAAGCGCTCTTAATAATGCTGACACTGATCTGCCAACAAAAGCACAGAAAAAAGAAGAATTTATTAATGCCTTCAAACAATTGAGAGAATTGGCCGAAGAGGCAGACAGGAATAAGTTCACAATTATTTATGATGCGAAAATGGGCAAATACACCGCTGCCATTGATGTTGAAGAGGTCGTGATGATTCTGGATACGGACAATGAGTTGGTGGAAGAAAGTGAACGGGACACCGGCCCAACAACAACATCAACCAATCTGCTTCAATCTGTCACCATCAGCCTGTTTGAAAATGAAACCACCAACGCCATTTGGGCAAAAATCCAAACTGGTTTTTCAGCATCAAACAAGTTTGACGCCATGGAAATTCTCAATAAAATGTGTGTCCAAAGTGAGACAGCGTCACACACCGAACAGTTTCAGGATTTCGCCAGACTGGCAGCATTGGCCAAAAAAGATCCCGACTCACAAGGTAAATTCAAAGTAGAAGTTGGGGACTGTGGTACCGATAACCAACGAATAACGCTCAATATGCAATTGGGAGACGTTTCATTCACCAAGTTCAGCGCGGGTACTGACGAGGCCGAAAGTCTGGTTTTAAGTAGTGTCTTCATTGGCCAGATTGAGAATCAGGCATCCCGATCAGGGGAGATTCACGCCGCCAGTGATTTGATTCAATCAGTTTTGGTTAAAGAGTTTGCCGAAGGCGACAAACCACGTGCAGCAGAAATAATAAAAACCATTCAGGCCCACGGGAATCCGATGGTTGAAAGTCTGAGGTCATTCAAAGAACTGGAACGGATCGCAGACGAAGGCACCAGAAGCAGGATGAAAATTTCCATTACCAGTTCGGAAGAACAGATTGAAAATGGGCAAATTGAAATCAGTCTGAGCCTGGATGGTTTATCCCTCAAAAAGGAAACTTGTGATGTATCTCAAGTTGCAGAAACGCTGTTGGGTCTGGATAATTCCGGAGTCATCGATCAGTTCACAAGAAATCCAGATGCTCCGGGGGCCAAAGAAGCCAGGGAACAAGCGGCTCTTGAATTAGACGCTCAAAAGAAATTGACTCTGGAGAATAATGCCAAATTAACAGAAGCAGAAAAATCCTTATTGGCAAAATTATTGGTTACCGTTTACCGAAATGATGGCCATTTGACAGCGCAGGGAACTGGCACCGACAGTTTCAAATCAAATCAACAGATAAGAAGGGATATTTTCAATTTACACCAACGGGAAATTTATCAGTTTTTCAGACCTGGCGACACAGTCACCAATCTCCCGCAGGCCAAGATCGAAAATTTTACGGCAGAAGAATCAGCAACATTGTCAAGTTTAAGTTTTGCGGATAATCATGTTCATACAAAATTCACATTCATTGCCTATCGGACCGTAGGTGACAAGACTGAATTTTCGATGATGCATCCGTTGTTCCAGATATTGACAAAAAATCCTCGCCCCTTGCTTGGTGTCGAAGAAAGTGACGACGCCAATCGTCTGGCATGTTCTAACATCTATCTCATGATGCAAAGAGATCTTGCCAAATTTGATCAAGACAAGGCGGAGATTCAGCCTGTTTTACAAAAAATCTACGATGACCACAAGCAGAGTTTGCAATTGGCCAAGGACGGAGCATCTCGCAATCTGATTCTGACGGATCCTGACGCCGAGTAGCTGTCACAGTAACTCAAAAGTGCTGGCTATTTTTTTGGGTGGGTATATTTATCAAAATACCTCGCATCAGTAAACAAACGGTGACAAGCGAAATTTGTCACCGTTTTTTTTGACCATGCAATTCAATTTTTGCGATCAAAAACAACTTCCCAGCCCAACCCCACATTGAAAAGGTTTTCGGTTTCACATTTTCATTGCTACACTGAGCGCTTACTCCGGTTTGCTTCAGGTTCACGTTCCAAAACAATAAATGCAATGAAAACCCGAACCACCCCATTTCACAACCTCGCACTACGTACCCTGCTTTGTCTGACTGCGCTGAGTCTGCTGACACTGGCCGGCGTTGCGCATTCCCGGCAACCGCAATTACTCATTACAACCGAACCGTCCATCACGACTAAATTATCCCCGGAAGACGGCAAGTCTATTATTGGCTCCGCCGCTGACAAGGTGCATGAAATCCTGCGCCGCAGCCAGATTCCGTATCAGATGAAAATCATGAGCTGGAACCGCGCCTATGAACTGGCACGCACCCAGTCCAACACCTGCGTCTATGAAACAGCCCGAACTCCCGACCGGGAAAGCAGCTTCAAATGGATAGGCCCGCTGTCCAGAGGCGAATGGGGAATTTATGGCAGTCCGGCCAAGCTCGGCAAAATAACCCGACTTGCCGACCTCAAGAATGCCTCCATCGGCGGCTATCTGGGCGACGCGGTCGGTGAATACCTGACGCAGCGCCACTACCACGTGGTCAATTCCTACGATGATGAAATTACCCTGAGAAACCTGATTCTGGGCCGACTGGATTACTGGGCATCGGATACCGCCCAGGCACCCTCGATGATTGCCAACAACCACGCCAAAGAAAAAGTCGCATTGCTGTTCACATTCGGCAGCTACGAGTACTTCCTGGCCTGTAACCCGGGGGTCAGTGACGAGGCCGTCGAGACCATGCGTGCCAAGCTCAAGGAAATAAGAGCCGATGGCACTGAAGCCAAAATCGGCGCCAGATATTGACCGGTTTTGACGCTGTTCGGTTTGAAATCGCCCCATTCCACCACACCCCACAATTTAATTAAACGACAACTTTTGTCACGCCATCTATAAAATCTGGATTTCCCAAAATAATGAACTAATATTTATTTAGTTCATTTACGCTGCAGAATTTTCCCGATTTTTTAACACTTGTGTTTTCAATAGAAATGATTACGGCCCAGTTTGACCCCGTGCCGCTAATCACTTAACTCCTTGTAAGGAATCGACATGAGCATCAAGCACCGCATGTATTTATTGATGTTTGCAGCAATCCTGGGACTGGCGGGACTGGCCGGCATGAGTTTTTATCAGATCAACCGGGTATTCACTGCTGCCAACTACACAACCGTCAACGTGGTGCCGAGCCTGATTGCACTCGATGACGCGGCGACATCATTTTCTGCGATGCGTTTAAAGCTTTGGCAATTCATGGGAACGACTGATTCTGCCGTCAAAACTCAATTATTGGCGGATATGAAAGATTTGCATGACAGAGCGGTCAAACAGATCGACCTGTATGAAAAAGAATACATCGATGACGACACCGACAGAACCATGTTGAAAGAGGACCGCAGCGCCGTGGAAGCATTCGCTCCCATCAGCGAAAAAGCACTTGGTCTGGTCAATGACGGGAAGGTGGATGAAGCCAGAACATTCATGATTGCCAATATTGCCGTAGGCAACCGGGTCAATGTTGCGTTCAAAACGCACAATGACTACAACATCGTTATTGCCAAGAGGTCCGAATCCGAAGGCAACGCAATATTGGCCTCAGCGAGAACGCAGGCGGCGCTGATCGCGTTAATCGTCATTGGCATTGTTGGATTCATGGGTTTTAAAATTACGGCCAGACTGATCAACTCGCTGGAAGAAGCAGTCAACATTGCCAGAACGGTTGCCGGCGGTGACCTGACCGGTCGCATCGAAGCCACCTCCAATGATGAATTCGGACAGTTGGTTTCCGCCCTCAAAGACATGAATGACAGTCTGGTCAATATCGTTGGTCGGGTCAGAGTTGGGACCGACACCATCAATACGGCGTCGGCCGAAATTGCCAGCGGCAATCTGGAACTGTCTTCCAGAACCGAATCCCAGGCCAGCTCGCTGGAAGAAACCGCAGCGTCCATGGAGGAACTCACTTCCACGGTCAAACACAATTCAGAAAATGCCAAGATGGCCAACAAGCTCGCGCAAACCGCGTCAGAAGTGGCCACACGCGGAGGCAATGAGGTGTCCACCGTGGTGCAGACCATGGGCACCATCAACGACTCGGCCAGGAAAATTGTCGACATTATCAGCGTCATCGACGGTATCGCGTTTCAAACCAATATTCTGGCGTTGAATGCGGCGGTGGAAGCGGCGCGCGCCGGTGAGCAGGGGCGCGGCTTTGCCGTAGTGGCGTCCGAAGTGCGCAATCTGGCCCAGCGTTCCGCTGCAGCGGCCAAGGAAATCAAGGAACTCATCAATGCCTCGGTAGACAGCGTTGAAGCCGGCAGCCGACTGGTGAATCTGGCCGGCACCACCATGACCGAAGTCGTCAACAGTATCCGTCAGGTCACCGACGTGATGGCTGAAATTACCGCAGCCAGCAACGAGCAGTCGCAGGGCATTAATCAGGTGAATCAGGCCGTTATTGAAATGGACAGTGTCACCCAGCAAAATGCTGCACTGGTTGAAGAAGCGGCTGCCGCAGCAGGTGCACTGCAGGATCAGGCTGCGCAATTAACCGAAGTGGTCAAGGTCTTCAAGATTAATCAGACGGCAGCTGCCAGACCGACAGCAACACGTTCGGCACACAAATTCAAGACCGTGACCAAACCCCAGGTACCCAGGCTTGCACCCAAACGTGACACTGTCAAATCCATAGAGCGGCCGGCATCGGTTGAAAATAGCGATGCCGACGGCTTTGAAGAATTTTAGTTTCGCAGGCCGGAAAACCCGGCCAGCCTACATTTTATTCACGCTGCCACTGCCTGAATTGTGGGTACTGACCCGGGTCGGATTGCCTTTGTAGGTAATGTCACCGCTGCCGGAAGTGCTGGCATCCAGATCGTTTTTCACAAACACCTGGGCATCACCCGAACCGGAGATGCGCACCTTGCCGCTGTCAGCCTCAAACTGATCTGCCGACAGGTCACCGGAGCCGCTGATGCCGGCTTCCAGAACCGCTGCTTTACCGCTGAGCCTGATGTCGCCCGATCCGGAAATATCGATTACCGCCCGGCTGGAAACGTCTGCTGTCAACTCAACATCACCCGAACCACTGACCGCGCCTTTGAGATTCCTGAATTTCCCCTTGACGCTGACATCGCCCGAACCGGAAACGCCCAGATCCAGATCACCTGTCAATGCCAGTTCGGCTTTCAGATCACCCGATCCACTGACTTTAAGCGCCAGATTGGTGCCGGTGAGAGGGGTGAGAACGGTCAAGTTGCCTGAACCGCTCACATCGATGGCATCAATGTTTTCTGCCGTGATATAGATGTTGCAGGAATTGCTGTTGTACCAGATCCATTTCCCACTTTGCGTCTTCATGCTGATTTTGAGTTTGCCGTTTGAAACTTCGGTTAACAGATTGCCGAGCACGTCCTGTTTGGCTTCGACTTCCACTTTCTGTGGACTGCCCTGCCGCAGGTAGACATTGGCGGTGGCGCCCTGATCGATCTGAGTAAATTTATCCAGATTGCGTATTTCTTTGGGATCGGCAATGGCCAGCGTCGAAGTTAAAGTCAGCGCCAGCAGCGCCAGATTGAGGGATGTTTTCATGATTGATCCTGTTGTCAATTGATCGGAAACAGTGATATTCATACTGTCAGTGTGCCAATTATATTGATCCGCACCGGTTGGGCCAGCCGCATCCGACCAAACGGCATTTTCAGGCAATGAATGACACAATGTTGAACCTGAAACGCGCGGGTTTGCACAACAATGGAAAAGTGTATACGCTCTGGACACACAAAATACCGACTTTTTTCAAACCATCAGGAGACACCATGCTGCGTCGCGCGAACCGTATTTCAGCCTGCCTCACAGTCGCACTGATCATGCTGCCAGCCGGCATGGCGTTAGCCGATACGACCGCCACCAGTTGGGATGCGAAGTTCCGTGCCATCCCCAAACCGGACAACATCAAAGAAAACATGCGCAGAATGAGCGCGCATCCGCATCATGTCGGCTCACCGTACGACAAGGACAATGCCGAGTGGCTGCAGGCACGCTTTAAGGAATATGGCTGGAATGCGCAGATTGAAACGTTTTATGTGCTGTTCCCTACCCCGAAAACCCGCCTGCTGGAAATGACCGCCCCAACCCGCTACACGGCCCGTCTGGAAGAACCGGCCGAAGCCAAAGATCCGACTTCCGGGCAGGTCGCTGAACAGCTGCCCACCTATAACGCGTATTCGATTGACGGCGATGTGAGCGCACCGCTGGTGTATGTCAATTACGGGCGTCCGGAAGATTATGATGAACTGGAGCGACACGGCATTTCAGTCAAAGGAGCGATCGTCATCGCCCGCTACGGTGAAACCTGGCGCGGTATCAAACCCAAGGTCGCCGCCCAGCATGGGGCACTCGGATGCATCATTTATTCAGACCCCAAAGAGGACGGTTATGCACAGGATGCCGTGTTTCCCGACGGCCCGATGCGCAACAAAGATGGCGTGCAGCGTGGCAGCGTCATGGATATGCCGGTCGCACCAGGTGATCCACTGACGCCTGGCACAGGCGCGACCAAAGACGCCAAACGGCTCACTGTCAAAGAGGCCAAAACTTTGACCACCATACCGGTACTGCCGATTTCCTATGGTGACGCCCAGCCATTGCTCGCAGCCATGAGCGGCGCGCTGGCGCCCCAGAGTTGGCGTGGTGGCCTGCCGATCACCTACCACATGGGGCCGGGACCAACCAAAGTGCATCTGAAACTGGCGTTTAACTGGGATATCAAACCCATTTACGATGTCATTGCAAAAATGAATGGAACCATGTATCCGGATCAATGGATCATCCGCGGCAATCACCACGATGCCTGGGTCAATGGCGCCGCCGACCCGCTCAGCGGCACCTCGGCCATGCTGGAAGAAGCCAGGGCTTTGGGTGAACTGAAAAAACAGGGGTGGAAACCACTGCGCACCATCGTCTATACCGCCTGGGATGGTGAAGAACCGGGCCTGCTGGGTTCAACCGAATGGGTGGAGCAGCACGGTGACGAGCTGGCCAAGAAGGCTGTTTTATACATCAATTCCGATATGAACAGCCGCGGTTTTTTAGAGATGGATGGATCGCACTCGCTGGAAAAATTTATCAATGGCGTAGCCAGGGACATCAATGATCCGGAAACACATGGCAGTGTATGGAAACGCCTGCAGGCGCAGATGATCGTGACCGGCACCGTCCAGGAAAAGCAGGATGCGCGCAACCGGACCGATCTGAGAATTGGCGCACTTGGTTCCGGTTCTGACTTCACCCCTTTTCTGCAACATAACGGCATTGCCACGCTGAATCTGGGCTTTGGTGGTGAAGATCCTGACGGTATTTATCATTCGATCTATGACGACTTTTATCATTACTCCCACTTCCTCGATACCGATTTTGTGTATGAACGCGCGTTGGCGCAAACCGCTGGCACCGCGGTCATTCGTATGGCGGATGCCGAACTGCTGCCGTTTGAATTTACCGATGTGGCCGATACGGTACACAGCTACATCACCGAGTTGCATGCCTTGCTCAAAACCAGACAGGAAGCGGCTAAAGAACAGAACCTGCAGCTTGACGAAGGCGTGTTTGCTGAAGTGAATGATCCGCGTCGTCCCAAATCGGCACCGAAACACGAAGCGGTACCACCTGCGCTGAATTTTGCCCCGCTGGAAAATGCCGCCAGTGCACTGACTCTGGCAGCGCATCGTTACACAAAAGCGCAGGATGCCTCGCGCGGCAAACTCGAACACAACCCGACAGCATTGTTGCAGGTTAATCAGTTACTGATGCAAAGTGAGCGCCAGTACCTGGATCCGAATGGATTGCCCAACCGCGAATGGTTTAAACATCTGCTGTATGCGCCGGGTTTTTATACCGGGTATTCGGTTAAAACCATGCCGGGTGTGCGTGAGGGAATTGAGCAGAAACAGTTCGGTCTGATTGATGCGGAAGTCGCCAAACTGGCGCTGGCACTGGAACATGAAGTGGAGTTGATCAATCAGGCTGCAGGGTTGCTGGAGGGGATGAAGTAAATTGATGTGTAATACAAAACGACGCTGGATTCCCACGGGTTTAAGCGGGAATCCAGCGTCGTTTTTCAATTCAACCCGGAGCCTACCCCTTGGCCGCCGCCGCCACATTTTTGGCCCACACCAGCGAACTCAGATGCGCCCGGTTGACTTCTTCCGTGTCAATATGCAGCGTGCCGGCCAGAGAGCCCGCCAGTGCGCTGTTCAATTCACAGGCTTCAGCCAGCGACAGATAAGGTCCATACGCACCTTCACGACTGAGCAGCGCCTGAGTGACTTCTTCGGGTAACTGCACGGTAGCCAGTACTTTTTCCATCGGCACATTCAGCAGGCGATCCAGCAGAGAAAACATGCCCGCCACGAACAGGTTTTCCGCTTCGCCTTTTGGTAAATTCGGCACGCCCAGACTTTCAGCAAACCGGCCGCGCACGATCGCGGTTTCCATCAATACCGGTGAATAGCCACTGCTCGATGCAGTCGCCAGCAACACCGACAGCCAGCGGTACAGCGGACTGTAGCCGAGCAATTGCACGGCATGCTTCAAGGATTGAATCGGTGTACGCAAACCAAAGCCGGCCGAGTTGATATATTGCAGCAACTTGTAAGACAGTCCGGCATCACGCCGCAGTACTGCTTCCAGTGCCGACAGATCGGCATTTTTTCTGACCAGTTCCATCAATTGCAGAATCACGGTTTGCGCCGCATTGATTCCTTTGGGTGCATTGCCCTGCTCCGGCCTGGGTGTCAGATGCAGTTTGCCCACGAACGCATCCAGTCCGAGCGCGGCACAGGCATCAAAATCCTGCCAGGTCAAAATCTGACGCGCCACCATGCGGATCGACGATTGTTTCAGGGCCGCATACATTTTTGCCTGAGCGGCGAAATCGGTGGCAGACAGCCGCACTTCAATATGCGATATCAACCCCATGACGGTTTTATCCAGCCGGTTGATGTCAGCACCGCGCAGACAGATACCATACCCTTGGGCACGCAATTCCTTGACGGCTTCCAGCGTGGCTTCATCCTGCAGGTAAGAGCGGCGTATCGTCAGTACGATATTTTTGGGAGGCAGCCGTTTCAGCGCCGGCGCCTTGAACAGCGCAGGTACGGTTTCAAGAAAAATCAGGCTCTCACCGAGCAGCCAGGTGTCATCTTCATCGATCAACTGATCGGCCACAAATTCGAGCAACGCATTCAGATCTTCATCACTCAGAGGATCGGTATTTTTTTGCTGCCAGCTCAGTTCGTAACCAATCACCTGTTGCTTGGCATTGAGCAGCGGTTCTCTCAATATGAAATTTGTGTCTTGCATGATCCTGGATCCCTCTGTTGACCACTTACCGATGTTAATGAATTACTCAATATATTCGAATTTTTGATATGAAATAAGCTCACCATTTGATGAGATCGCTACAACGCTGATTGCACAGTTTGCCGGCTCCCTGGCTGCGTTGTTCAACAGAGGCATCCAGGATAATATTAAAATCCTAAACTATCCAACAAATCGTCAACCTGCTCCTGTCCGGCCACCACATCGATTTTATTGATGGGATTCATCTGTGGGCCGTTCATCAGTCCGTCACCGCTGTGTCGTTTGACTTCAGTCGGCGAGTAATCAATCAGAATCTGTACCAGTTGCTGTTCGATATTTTGTGCAAGTTCGGTGATTTTTTTGATGACCTGACCGGTTAAATCCTGAAAATCCTGAGCCATCATGATATCCATCAGGTGGCCTTTGGTACTGGCCGTGTCGGCATGAATGCTGTTTAGATATTCGACGGTCTTTAACAGACCATTGCGGCAATCCTGTTCAGAAAAAGGACCCTGCAACAGTTTGTTCAATTCGGCCAGTACCGGTTTGGCGCCCTGATCGATCTGCTCCTGAAGCGGGATGGCGGCGTCGGTGGCATTTAACACTTTCTGCGCAGCTTCCTCTGATTTTTTGGCGACATAATCGAGACGGTCACGGGCATTCGGAATATCTTCTGCGGCCGTCATCAGTAATTTGTCGAGACCAAGCCCGCGCAGACTGTCGTGCAGTGCGCGCGTCATATGCCCTATGCGCAGCAGGACCTCGTCATGCTGCAAGACTTCATCAGACTTTTCCGCCGAAGCGCTTTGATCAGGCAAGCCCGTCATGTCCAGCTCCTGTTTTAAGCTTTACCAAGCTTTTCAAATATTTTGCCGAGCTTTTCATCCAGCGTCGCAGCCGTAAATGGCTTGACGACATAGCCATTTGCACCAGCCTGGGCGGCCGCAATGATATTTTCCTTTTTGGCTTCTGCCGTTACCATCAGAACCGGAATTTTAGCCAGAGCGGGATCAGCACGAATTTGCTGCAACATGGTCAAACCATCCATGTTGGGCATATTCCAGTCTGAAATAACAAAATCGAACGAGCCGCTTCTCAGCTTGGACAGCCCCATGGCACCATCTTCGGCTTCATCAACATTGGTATAGCCTAGTTCTTTGAGCAAATTTCTTACGATGCGGCGCATAGTTGAAAAATCATCAACCACAAGAAATTTCGTATTTGGGTCAGCCATAATTACTCCGTATTTTCATAAAACCAATTAAACATTAGTGCGAGGCGTGCTTATCTATCAATTTAGTTCTTATTTAAAATATTGCCTAATTTTTTCTGCAGTTGACTGCATTTTTTTTCAAACTATCAGTCAAACACGCAATGCACGACCTCCGTGCGTTATCAAATAATTCAGAACCTTGCCGGACAGTTCATTGAGGCTGGCCACTTCATCTGTTGCACCAATGGCGATGGCTTCTCTGGGCATGCCAAAAACCACGCAACTGGCCTCATCCTGAGCAAAATTATACGAGCCGGCCTGCTTCATGGCCAGCATCCCGGCTGCACCGTCTTTACCCATGCCGGTCAGAATAACACCAACTGCGTTTTTACCGGCATATTGCGCTGCTGACCGAAACAGGACATCCACCGAAGGCCGGTGCCGGTTGACCGGTTCCTCCTGATTCAACTTGGTCATGTAGTTGGCACCGCTGCGGGCCAGCAATAAATGGGAATGGCCAGGCGCAATGTAGGCGTGACCTGGCAAGACCCGTTCACCGCCTTCGGCCTCACTCACCGATATCTGACACAGGCCATCAAGCCGCCTGGCAAATGACTTGGTAAATCCTTCCGGCATGTGCTGCGTAATGAGTATACCGGGACAATCGGCCGGCATTTTCATCAGGAACGTCTTGATGGCTTCCGTCCCGCCGGTTGAAGCACCTACTATGATCAATTTTTCACTGCTGATCAAAGGACTTCTCAGTGCCGGCGTTTGCGCACTTTCCTGATGCTTGGCATCGGCCATGGCCTGCGCGCGGGTTTTGATCCTGGCACGCGCCACGATCCGGATTTTTTCTGCGATCAGCTCGGCATATTCCATCATGCCGCTCTGGATTGAAATTTTCGGTTTGGTAATGAAATCAACCGCGCCCAGTTCCAGGGCACGCATGGTAATCTCGGAACCTCTCTCGGTCAGGGAAGACACCATCAACACCGGCATCGGCCGCAAGCGCATGAGCTTTTCCAGAAACTCCAACCCGTCCATTTTCGGCATTTCCACGTCCAGCGTCAGGACATCGGGGTTGGTTTTTTTTATCATTTCACGTGCCACCAGCGGGTCCGGTGCGGCGCCGACCACTTCCATGTCCGGCTGAGAGCCGATGATTTCAGTCATCAGGCTGCGAATCAGGGCCGAGTCATCCACGATCAGGACTTTGATTGTCATGTTCTGGTCTCCTGCTGGCCTGTCTGGGATAATTTAAAACAGATCAATTTCACCACCTCCGCGCGACGCATCTTTTTTCAGTTTGGCAGCGTATTCAATTTCGCGCTGTTTGACCGTATCGTTATGCACCACTTTCAGTTTTTTCACCAATACCTTGCCGGTGTGGGGGAAAAAAAATACTTTTCTGGGATGGATATCAATGAGGTCTTCAGCCGTAATCCGGATGTTTTCCATTTTCAGATATTGCCGTACGAACTGGGCGTTGCGCTCGCCGACATTGATTGACGTAAAGCCGCGCAGCACATTGCCGCCACCAAACACCTTGGCTTCAAAATTTTCCCGGCGCGCACCGGCCTTTAACAGTTCATTGATCAGAATTTCCATGGCATAGGTACCGTATCGCATCGATGCGGAAACCGGACTGTCGTCACTGCCACCATCGGGCAACATAAAATGGTTCATGCCGCCAATGCCCGAGACTCTGTCGCGTATGCAGGCAGAAACACAGGAGCCGAGCACGGTCACGATGACCATGTCTTTTCCTGAAAAATAGTACTCGCCAGGCAAAATTTTGGCCGCTTCACAATCAAACGTGCGGTCATAATAAAAATTGGTAGCAAGATGCTCTACACTCATCTCACTCATGACAGTCCTTTATTTTGATCAGCAGCAGGAAAATTAACGAGATACTTCATAAACCGTTTTTCCCCGCAACTGAAACAGGTCAGTTAAATACGAAAAATTTTCGGAATGCCCGACAAACAGCAGTCCGTGCGGCTTCAATAATGGCGCAAAGCGTTGCAGAATTTTTTTCTGGGTCGGCTTGTCAAAATAAATCATCACATTCCGGCAAAAAATGACATCGAACGGTCCACTGATTGGCCAACTGTCAGACAACAGATTTAACTGCTTGAATTCAATCATGTCGCGCAACTCTGGCCTTACACGCACCTGTCCATCGTTGGATCCCTTGCCTTTTAAAAAAAATTTCTTCACGCGTTCACCGGACATTTTTTCCAGCCGGTCCATCCCGTATACGCCGTTGGAAGCCGTCTTGAGCACATTCGTATCGATATCGGTGGCAATAATTCTGGCCGGCGGGTTCATCTTTCCGTAGGCTTCGCACAAAGTAATGGCAATCGAATACGGTTCCTCGCCGGTTGAACTGGCCGAACACCACACGGTGATCGGCTCTTTCAGTCTGGAGGCAAATTCAGCGAGCAGCGGAAAATGGTGGTCCTCTCTGAAAAATGACGTCAGGTTGGTAGTCAGGGCATTCGTAAATGCCACGATTTCATCCGGATCGGCGCCGCGTTCGAGCTCATTGAGATACTCGGAAAAACTGGTGATACCGGTGGCACGCAGCCGTCTGGCCAGCCTGCTGTAGACCATTTCCTGCTTGCTGTCAGACAGTGAAATACCGGCGCGCTGATAAATCAGGGTACGAACCCGTTCAAAATCCTTGTGAGTAAAGTCAAACTCTTTGCCGGTTTCCCTGGATGGTGAGGCCTGTGCCATGAATGTCGGTTCCGTCAGTTGGCCTGATGATCCACGAGTCCCATATCCGGACTGGTCATCAGCTTGTCGATATCGACCAGAATCAGCATGCGCTCATCGATGGTACCCAGACCGATCAGATAATCAGAATTGAATGTGGTATCCATTTCTGGCGGCGGTTTGATCTGCTCTGACAACAGCGTCGTCACATCCGATACACTGTCCACCACCATGCCAACAATTCTGCTGTTGATATTCAGTATGATGACCACGGTAAACTGATCATAGGTGGGCGTGCCCAGATTGAACTTGATCCGCATATCCACGACCGGCACAATAATACCGCGCAGGTTGATGACACCTTTGACAAATACCGGTGCATTGGCAATCCGGGTCACCGCTTCGTAGCCGCGGATTTCCTGCACCTTCAAGATATCGATCCCATACTCTTCCTTGCCCAGCGTGAACGCCAGAAACTCACTGCCATCCCCATCGCTGGCCGACTTCAGACCATGCATGTTGGACGACGAATCTGTCTGTGAAGATTGCAACATAATTGACTCCTGATTCAAGTTCTCAATAAAGCGGAAACATCCAAAATCAACGCCACGCAACCATCGCCCAAAATCGTGGCTCCGGATACGCCTGGTACCTTTTTATAATTCGATTCAATATTTTTCACGACCACCTGCTGTTGACCAACAAGTTCATCAATAAACAGTGCAGCGCGCTTGCCTTCGACTTCCAGAATGACGATGATGCCCTGGCACGGATTGGTGAACCTGGGCTGGATGCCAAACACCTTGTGCAGAGCGATCAGTGGCAGATATTCATCCCTGACCTTGATGACAGTACCCTTGTTGCTGATTTCCTTGAGGTCGTCCGGCACCGGCTGCAGCGATTCCACCACGCACGACAGCGGCAGGATATACACTTCCTCACCAACCCGAATCGACATACCGTCCAGAATTGCCAGTGTCAACGGCAGTGAAATCACGATGGTAGTACCAAAACCGCGCGCGGAGCGGATATCGACCACACCACCCATGTTGGTGATATTGCGTTTGACCACATCCATACCCACACCGCGCCCCGATACATCGGTGACGACTTCGGCGGTAGAAAATCCCGGCGCAAAGATCAGCTGCCAGACCTCCGCATCCGGCATGTTGTCACTGACCGGCAGGCCTTGTTCGAGCGCCTTGGCCAGAATTTTTTCCCGGTTCAATCCGCCACCATCATCGCTGACTTCAATGACGATATTGCCGCCCTGATGGGAGGCAGACAAAGACAGGCGCCCGGCGTCGGTCTTTCCATCAAAGCGCCGCACTTCCGGCATTTCAATGCCGTGGTCAATACTGTTTCTGACCAGATGCGTGAGCGGATCAACGATGCGCTCGATCAAACCCTTGTCGAGTTCGGTTGAGGCACCATAAGTAATGAATTCAACTTTTTTACCCAGCTTGGAGGCCAGGTCGCGCACCATGCGCGGAAAGCGCGAGAACACATAATCCATCGGCATCATGCGTATCGACATCACGGCCTGCTGCAGATCGCGCGTGTTTCTGGTGAGCTGACCGACACTGGAGAGCAACCGCTCGTGCGCGATCGGATCCAGATCGGTCGTGCGCTGTTCCAGCATGGCCTGCGTAATCACCAGTTCACCGATCAGATTGATGAGCTGGTCGACCTTTTCAATACCGACCCGGATCGTGGTGGTTTCCTGATTGGCCCCAGCTTTGTCGCCATCCTTTTTGCCGTGGTTCTTGTCGTCATGCGCAACATGGTGGGCCAGATCCCTGTCAATTTTTTTGACCACACCCTTCATGATTTCTTCAGGACTGCGATCCAGTGCAAAGGCCGGATTTTCCGGCTCGAAAAATCCATAACCCAGCTTGTCTTCATCCGGTTTGTCGATCGGATCAAAGAAACCATAGCCCAGCTCATTTTCATTTTCTTCCCGGGTGGGGATTTTTGTCTGGGCGATTTCGGTAATAAAGATGTCCTGCGGATCCAGAATGAACGAGCAGATCGCGATGATGTCATCGGGTGTGGCATTGGTATTCAATACAAACGCTATGCGGTTGTCATCCAGTATTTCTTTGGCGCTTTCTCCGAGCAGACTCAGTTCCTCGCCTAACGTATCGATTTCAGCATCGGCAACTTTAGGAAATTCAACCCGGAAGCATTTTTTAAATTGTTCAGCCGGAGTTTTTTCAATATAACTTTCAACTTTGGGTGGCGGTGCGATATGGGCAGAATTCTGTGCCAGCGCCTGCAGCATCATGCGTACATCGGCCACCGCTTCCTGATCCACCTCGGCACCAAACCGGTGCCCGTTCAACTGCATTTTCAGAATATCCTTGGCGATCAGGAATGCATCCACATGCTCGGCAGTGATGGCCATTTCTCCTTTACGGATATTATCGAGCAGCGATTCCAGAAAATGAGTAACGTCTGACATATCGGAAATGCCAAAAGTGGACGCGCCCCCTTTGATCGAATGGGCCGTCCGGAAAATTGCATTCAAATCTTCCATGTCAGGATCTGAAATGTTCACTGCCAGCAGCAGTTTTTCCATTTCAGCCAACAGTTCTTCCGCCTCATCAAAAAAGACCTGATAGAACTGACTCATTTCTATTGCCATTACCCCGCTCCCTGATTGACGTTATTCCCGGGTTACCTGTCTGATCAACCGATCACCTTTTTCACAACTTCGGTCAGTTTTTGCGGATCAAACGGCTTGACCAACCAGCCGTTGGCACCGGCCGCCCGTCCCCTGGATTTCATTTCATCACCAGACTCGGTGGTCAGCATCAGAATTGGTACCTTCTGATAGCTGGGCATGGCGCGCAAGGCCTTGATCAGCGACAGTCCGTCCATGCGCGGCATATTCTGATCGGTAAGCACCAGATCAACCACCTGCGCGCGCGCTTTGTCCAGACCGTCCTGGCCGTCCACGGCTTCAATCACCTGATAACCGGCGGCCTTCAGACTGAAGGACAACATCTGTCTGAGCGAACCCGAATCATCCACTGCCAATATCGTTTTTTCCATCATGACTCCAACATTCTTGATTACAGGCTTTTACACCCAACTAACTTCTAAAACATTTCAATTTCACCGCTGTCCATATCCTTCTGGTGCACCGCCTTGCGCAACAAGTCTTTTAACCCGGAACTTTGGGTATTCAGGTTTTTATTGATGTCATTGAGCATGGTGACAATTTCGTCTTCCTGACCTTCAACCGGCAGTTCGTTTCCTTCCACCGCCAATTCACTGAGTACATTACGCAATCCAATAATGCGTTGCACCGTTCTGGCCAACAACTGACTGGTCAAATCCTGAAACTGCAAACCGGTTACCGCCTCATTGGTATGCTGTGCAATTTCATCGCGCAATACGCGCAGGCGCGCCATTTTCGGATCACCATCTTTAAATTCGGCTAACAGAATATCGACTTCGCGCTGCTGGGCACTGACAGCGTTATGCAGGGCAAAAAAACTGCTGCCCAGCTTTTCGACCGCTTCGCCAAGCAAAAATGCGGTCTGAACCAGGTCAGTTTCCACTTCCAGCAAATGTTGCCGGCCGTGATCTGACACGCCTGACAGCAAGCGCTTTACCTGAGAACCTAACATTTTCTTCGTTGTCATGATTTGCCTGTTATCGCCTTAGTCCGCATCCCTATTTACCTGCCGGCGCATTGTCCGATTTTTGTTCCCCGCCACTGGCATCGGCGCCTTCTTCAGGCTTGTCCACATCGATATAACCGCCATCCTGAGTCGCTGTCATTTCTGCCCGTTTGTTCATCACAATGATGCTGATGCGCCGGTTGATCGGATCCACCGGATTATCCTTGTTAAACAGCACCGACGATGACAGGCCGATTACCCGCAGCATTTTGCCTTCATCCATCCCGGCCAAAATCAGTTCGCGACGCGTGGCATTGGCACGATCTGCCGACAGTTCCCAGTTGCTGTAACCGCGTCCGCCACTCGAATAGGGCGTGGCATCGGTATGTCCTGAAATACTGATTTTGTTTGGCACTTCATTGAGCGCCACGCCGATTTCATCGAGCAGCACTTTGGTATACGGTTCCAGGTCAGCCTTGGCTGAGGCGAACATCGGCCGGTTCTGATCATCCACAATCTGAATGCGCAAGCCATCCGAAGTCATGTCCAGCACCAGTTGTTTCTTGTACTGCTTGAGCGTCGGATTGGAATCGATGACCGCTTCTATCTTTTCTTTTAACTGCTTCAAATGCGCAGCATCAGCCAGGGCCAGCGCTGCCTGTGCATCTTTGAGGCTGAAACTTTTCTTGTTTTTTACCGCATCACTTTTCTTGGTCTGACCTTCCGACGATGACAGGTCCTTGCCGCCGCCCTTGATGATGCTGGAGCTGTCACCCGACCCTTCACCGCCGGCCATGGCAACCTTGAGCGGGGTCTGAAAATATTCTGCAATCCCCTGCAGGGTTCCCTTGGTCGTGGAACCCAACAGCCACATCAAAAGAAAGAATGCCATCATTGCCGTCACAAAGTCGGCATAGGCAATTTTCCAAGCGCCACCATGCGCACCGGCGGCAACCTTTTTAATGCGCTTGACTATAATTGGCCGGAGTTCTTCATTAGCCATTCACATCACCTGTCCCTGTTTTGCTCATTGCACTTATTTAGATTTGCTGGATTTAATATGATCTTCCAGCTCCCCGAAAGTCGGACGTTCTGTTGAATACAGTACCTTGCGCCCAAATTCCACTGCCAGGGCCGGCGCGAAACCATTCAGGCTGGCCAGCAAAGTGACTTTGACGCACTGGAATGTTTTGGAGGATTCTTCCACCTGCTGCTCGAGCAGTCCGGACAGCGGGCCGACGAAACCATAAGCCAGCAAAATACCCAGAAAAGTGCCGACCAGCGCATGCGCAATCAATTCACCGAGTTCAGCTGGCGGAATACCGACAGATTCCATGGTATGGACCACACCCATCACCGCAGCGACAATACCGAAAGCCGGCAGGCCGTCACCGAGTTTGGCAACAAAATGGCCTGGCGCATGGGCTTCAACATGATGCGTTTCGATTTCATTGTCCATCAGGTTTTCAATCTGAAACGCATCCATGTTCCCGGACACCATCAGCCTTAAATAGTCACAGATAAATTCCATCAGATGATGGTCGTGCACTACCAGTTCATATTTGCTGAACAGCGGACTGGCGTCGGGGTTTTCAACATCGCCCTCAATCGACATCAAGCCCTCCTTGCGTACCTTGCTGAGCACATCGAACATCATCGTCATGAGTTCCATATACATCGCCTTATTGTATTTGGAGCCCTTCAGAACGCCCGGCAAGGCTTTGAGCGATGCCTTTAATGTTTTGGCATTATTTCCAACCAGTGAAGCACCGGCCGCCGCGCCGCCGATCATCAGCAACTCCAAAGGCTGAAACAATGCGGCCAAGTGCCCACCGGCCATGGCGAAACCGCCAAACACCGATCCGACAACAATTACATATCCAATGATTACGAACACGAGCAGGCTCCCTTAGAAAAGGTTCTATATCACCAACCCAAGTTAGTCTAAAAAACGCATTGTTTCCATGAAAAAATTTAGTTTTTATGGCTAGAGGTGCCAGATGTAGAGCTTACGGGCCTCGGAGGTCGCGTTTTCTGGATAGATTGACAAGTGTTCTTTAACACCAATGACAGGAAATTCATAACTGACCAGCATGGAACCAGGTCGCATTTCACTTTTGGCTTTGAGCCACAAAGCCGGCATGGCCGCCGGGGACAGATAGGCAAAGACGACGTCGAAGTCGGCAAAGTTCAGCGCTTCGTAATTACCGCGCAAAAACCGGACGTTTCCACTTCGGGCTTTTTTCCGCAAATAACTGATCAGCCATGGCAACGGGGCGATTTCCACACCGGTGAATGTGCTTTCTGGATATTTTTTGCTCAGATAAAGAATCAGACCACCCAGTCCGCTGCCGATGTCGACCAGACTAAATGACTTATCGCCGGGCAGATGGTTTTCCAGCGCCTGCCAGGCATTTTCAGTTGAAGGGTAATAGGGAACCTGGGTCTGGTAGGCCGACCAGTAAATCGCCAGCAGAATTAAAAACAACAGCAAGTACAGCCATGGCGGCAGAGGAAGGGCCAGCATGGAAACCACGGCAAACGGAAACAGCGGCTGCATAACACACCACCACCACGCCAGTCCAAACCAGCGCGTCAGCAGCACGGTCAGGACCGCCTGAGTAACCAGTACGGCAGGCAGGCTGAGTTTAAATTGAAAGGCCTGCCATGCAATGGTCAGGCCAAGAACAAGAGAAAATAATGCAGCACATTGAATCAGTAATGCGACTACGGCAGGAGAAGCGGGCTTGGCAAGTCGCGGCCAGTTAATTTTTGTCAATGCCAAAATGCACCCTCAAAATACTGGCGCGCAGGCTCCTAGGCGACCAGTTCATCATTCATTTTTTCGACATCCCGGACTTTTTTCAGTTTGCCGGCCCGCGATGGCATGTGACACAGTCCGCAGGCGTAATCTTTATGCAGATCGTATTTATACGAAACAAAATGTCCACCGCATTTGCAGCATTGCGCCAGAGATAACATCTTGCTTTCAAAGAATCTTACTAGAGTCCACGCTCTTGTCAATGACAACACGTGCTCCTGGTTCTGATTATTGGCCGGAATTTGTTCCAGATAGAGCTTGTAGGCTTTAACGGTGGCCTCGATGCCCTTGACGTCGGCATGCTCCACCAGATATTTATGGATATTCATGAACAGTGAGGCATGAATATTGGGTTGCCAGGTTAAAAACCAGTCCGTGGAAAAAGGCAGCATTCCCTTCGGAGGTGACACACCTTTCAACTCTTTATAGAGCTTGAGCAGGCGTTCTCTCGATAACGAAGTTTCAGATTCCAGCAATTGCAAACGGGCACCCAGGTTGACCAGTTCAATGGCCAATTGAATTTCATGTGCTTCTGTGACGACACTTTTCTTACCCATGACCTGCTCCCATTACTGAATGATTTTTATAACCGTTATTGAATCAAAACCGGTATTAATGAATTTCTTCAACGGCTTGACCCGCCATCAGGATGGCAGCATGGGATTGCGCCAGAGCGCGGTCTTTGTTGTAATTGGTCAGCATGCACAATATGGAACTGTCTTCAAATCTGAAGCGCGCCAGCATCATGTTCGAGCCTGCCAGTTTCAGAATCTGGGCATTATTAAGACCTTCGATCAGATCGGCAATTTCTTTACCAATACCCAGACGGAAAATTGCAGTTGCCTTGTCTGAACGGATCATTTGTTGAGCCAGCATGAGGTAACTCAGATTGGAATCGCGAATTTCAGCCATCATATCGTTCGGTGTCATTTTATTTCTCCAAGAAAATTAACGACTGGCAATTAGTTGCTTTAGGACCAGTTGTTGCAATTGTGAGACCGGGGAGAAATGATGAGAATAGGCAACACGCGGTATTTACGGTAGGCATGAACGCGTGCACGCACATAGGAGATCTTCCTACATGCGGTAAGACAAATGACGTTTGCAAAATTTCCTGAGGCAAACTTATTGAAGGTAAAACTAATTCAAACTTTTTAGTATATTCAACAACATCCAAATAAAGCGGTTATAAATCAAACTGTTATAAATATTTGCGGCGGACAACTTATCGCCTTTTACTATTAACGACAATCCGATGTGCCAACTTTAGGATTTTTAAAAATATATTTTCAAAAAGTGTTTTTGTAGGACTGTCCCACCATTAACGGCAGTACACCGGGCCAACTTTAAACATTTTTTAATAAAAAGAAAAAAATTTAGTTTTCATTTAATTACTGGTCGCCCATATTCCAGACGCATTTGCCGGATTTGGCCAGGCCAGCCAGCAATTGCTGATGGGCTTCGAGCTCCTCGTCACTGGCATTTCTGACCAGAATTGAGGTAATGAGGGTGCCGCTGTCGACATGAGCAGCCTCTTTGGGTGCTTCATCAATCACAAAACTGTTTTGCCCGCGCGACATCGCCAGATAGACATCGGCCAGCAGCTCAGAATCGAGTAACGCGCCATGCAACTGTCGGTGCGCGTTGGAAATGCCATAGCGATCACACAGGGCATCGAGCGAATTGCGTTTGCCGGGATGCATTTCTTTGGCCTTGATCAAGGTATCGATGACGCTGGCGACCTGGCTGGTGAAACTGGGCAGTTTCAGTTTTTCGTATTCAGCGTCCAGAAAGCCCAGATCAAACGATGCGTTATGAATGATGACTTCGGCGCCCTGTATATATTCGGAAAGGCTGGCCGCGATGTCGGCGAACCTGGGTTTGTCGGATAAAAATTCCGTAGTCAGGCCATGAATTTCAAGGGCACGCGGATCAGAATCGCGCTCCGGATTGATGTATTGATGAAAATTATTGCCGGTCAATTTACGATTGAACAGTTCGACACAGCCGATTTCAATCACCCGGTCGCCGGTGCGCGGATTCAAGCCTGTGGTTTCTGTATCCAACACAATTTGACGCATAGTTTCTTTCTAAATGACGTGTTGATCACGTAATTGGGTAATCTGTTCTTCGGTATAGCCAAGATCGCGCAACACCTGGCCGTTATGCTCACCCAGCTCCGGACCGAGCCAGCGGGTCTGGCCCGGTGTGAGCGACATCTTGGGACTGATGGCCGGTAATTTGACCGGTGTACCGTCCTTGAAATAATGTTGTTCAAACATATTGCGGGCCTGAAATTGCGGATCGGTCATCATGTCGGCGACTGAATAGATTTTGCCGACCGGCACATCGGCCTGTTTCAGTATTGCCAGTGTTTCGTCTATGGTGTGCTGCATGCACCAGTCCTGGATTGCTGTATCGATTTCTGCGGTGCGCGGTACGCGGCCATCGTTTTTGGCAAGCTGCGGATCATTGGCCAGATCGGTTCGGCCGATGGCCTGCATCAACCGGATAAAAATGGCATCGCCGTTGCCGGCAATGACTACATTCTGATTATCCGAACAGGTGTAGGTATTGGATGGCACGATGCCCGGCAACGCACCGCCGGTGCGTTCGCGCACCACGCCGGCATAGTCATATTCCGGTACGAGCGACTCCATCATGTTAAACACGGATTCATACAGGGCGACATCAATCATCTGCCCCTGACCGGCAACCGCTTCTGTTCCGGATTTGCCATTCCAGCGACCACCGGTGGCATCACGATGGCGCAACGCCATCATGGCACCGATGACGCCATGCAGTGCAGCCAGCGAATCTCCAATGGAAATGCCGACCCGCAGCGGCGGCCGGTCCGGATGGCCTGACACATAACGCAGGCCGCCCATGGATTCACCGATTGCGCCAAAGCCCGGCAGACCACTCATCGGTCCGGTCTGGCCATATCCGGACAGTCGCACCATGATTGTGGCCGGATTGATTGCGTGCAGCTGTTCGAAACCGAGCTGCCATTTCTCCAGCACGCCGGGTCGATAATTTTCGATGATGACATCGGCATCCAGTGCCAGTTTTCTGGCGATTTCCTGGGCACGCGGATCTTTCATGTTCAGAGTCAGACTTTGCTTGTTGCGTGACTGCACACTCCACCACAACGACGTGTTGTCTTTCAATACCCGCCACTGACGCAATGGATCACCGACGCCGGGCGCTTCAATTTTTACGACGGTAGCACCGAATTCACCCAACATGCGGGCGCAGAACGGACCGGCAATCAGCGTCCCCAGTTCCAGAACCTTGATCCCGGACAGAGGACCCTTGCCTGATTCGGACTGTGCAGTGGTATTCATGTCAGGTGGCCCGTCGGTCCAGCATGGCGCGCGCCAGCGTACCGGCATCGACATACTCGAGTTCGCCGCCAACCGGCACGCCGCGCGCCAGTCGGGTGACGGTCAGGCCGCGTGCTTTGAGGGTTTCGCTCAGATAGTGTGCGGTTGCTTCACCTTCATTCGTGAAGTTGGTCGCGAGGATGACTTCCCTGACCACCCCGTTGGAGGCGCGCTGTACCAGTTTGGCAATGTGAATATCACTGGGGCCAATACCGTCGAGCGGTGAAAGGCGTCCCATGAGAACAAAATACAGTCCTTTAAAGGTCAGCGTCTGTTCGATCATGAGCAGATCGGCAGGGGTCTCCAGTACACACAACAACGACGCATCCCGCTGTGGATCGGAACAGGTTTCGCACACGGCCTGTTCAGTGAAGGTATTGCACAGCGCGCAGTGATGGATCTGGCTGAGTGCTTCGCTACAGGCCTGGCCCAGTTGCGCAAGGCCATCACGGTCATGCTGCAACAGATGAAACGCCATGCGTTGCGCTGATTTTGGTCCGATACCGGGCAAACGGCGCAGCGACTCGATCAGCTGTTCCAGGCTGGCATTGGATTTCATACGATGAATATCAGAACGGTAATTTGAAACCGGGAGGCAAAGGCAGACCGGCAGTCAGGCCCGACATTTTTTCCTGCGAGGTTGATTCAGCCTTGCTGACGGCATTGTTGAAAGCCGCCGCGACCAGATCTTCCAGCATGTCTTTGTCTTCGCCCAGCAGGGAAGGGTCGATCGTGACGCGCTTGACGTCATATTTGCAGGACATGATCACTTTGACCAGACCGGCACCGGACTGACCTTCGACTTCGATCAGTGCGAGCTGATCCTGCGCTTTTTTCAAATTTTCCTGCATGGCCTGAGCCTGTTTCATCATGCCTGCCAATCCACCCTTCATCATGGTATTTCCCCTTTAAATTTTAATGTTTCAAACAAATTATTTTTCGTTGCATCCCAGCCTGCGATTTCATAGTCAGTTCACGGGCTTCACCGAACCCGGCACAATGGTTGCGCCAAATACGCGCATCAAACCCTGTACCACATGGTCATTGTTGATCGCAACTTCCGCGGCTTCAATACGCTGCGCTCGATTTACGATGGCTGCTGCGTTGGCAGTTCTTTGTACGGCACCGATCTCAGTTGTAATTTTAACCGGTACGGTGAAGCACTCCGCCAGACTGGCCACCAGTTTATCGACACTGTCGGACGCCAGCAGCGTTTCCAGAGGTACACGCAGGGTCAGAGTGATGCAATGCGCAGCGACTTCGCAGGCGCTCAGTTCGCATTGCAAAGCCAGTTGCTGGGCCACGCCGCGCAACGGCAGACCCGCAGCCAATTGCGGCCAGTTTCCGTCCCATTCGCCACCGGAGGCCAGCCAGACTCCTTTCACTTCAAGGTGTTGCACGACCGGCGCATTTTCAGGCTTCGATTCCGGCCGCTCTGCGTTCAATTCAGTTTTTTTTTCAGCCTGTGCCGCACCGGCTTCATTGCTCATTGAGGCTTCCGGCGTCCTGGCTTTGTTGTTGCGACGATCTGTCATGGCCTCAAGCGCCAGCATGGCCGGGCTTTTTTTCACAGGCTGAGTTTGCTGTGCTGCCGGTGCCGGGGACTGGGGTTGGATTCCTGACTGGGGTTGTCGCTGCGGCGCGGCTTCAACAGCACGTACCGGTGTTACTGTCCTGGCCGGTGGGGCGGCCATGCTCGCTGCTTTTGCCGCCGGTCTTGCACCCTGCGCTGCAGGAGATACATTGAGCAGGGCTGGCGCCTCACCCGTTACCGGCTTGAAGGCCAGCATACGCAACAGGGTCATGCTGAAACCGGCATATTCGTCAGGCGCCAGACCGAGTTCATTACGGCCATGCACCACGATCTGGTAAAACAGTTGAATCTGTTCGGGATCAAACAGGCCGGACAAACGGACCAATTCCCCTCGTTCCGGCAGGTCCTCGGCAAGCGCGGCAGGCACCAGTTGAAGAATACTGAGCTGATGCAGCATCGTCGCCAGATCCTGCAGTGCCGACTTGTAGGACAGGCTGCGCGATAACATCTGATCAGCAACTGCCAGCAGTGCTGCACCGTCCTGCATTGCCAGCGCATCCAGAATCTGGATCAGATAGGTTTGATCGAGTGCGCCGAGCATGCCCTGCACTGCTTCCAGACTGACCGTTCCGGCGGCATACGCAATGGCCTGATCAGTCAGCGACAGCGCATCGCGCATTGACCCCTGGGCACCCTGTGCCAGCAAACGCAGTGCGGGCAATTCAAACCCGATCTGCTCCTGACCCAGAATATCTTCCAGATGGCCGACAATAGCCGGCAGCGGCATCTGCTTGAGATTAAATTGCAGGCAGCGCGACAGTACCGTGACGGGAATTTTTTGCGGATCGGTCGTAGCCAGAATGAATTTGACATGAGCCGGTGGTTCTTCAAGCGTTTTCAGCATCGAATTAAAGGCATGATTGGTCAGCATGTGTACCTCATCAATCATGTACACCTTGAAACGCGCATTGCTGGGTGCGTAGACCGCCTGTTCAAGCAGCTGTGCCATTTCATCGACGCCGCGGTTCGATGCCGCATCCATTTCTATGTAATCAACAAAGCGGCCGGCATCGATGGCCACACAGGCATCACACTGTCCGCACGGATTCGCAGTAATGCCCTGCTCACAGTTGAGCGACTTGGCCAGAATGCGCGACAGCGTGGTTTTGCCCACACCGCGGGTACCAGTGAACAGATAGGCGTGGTGCAACCGCTGCTGCTCAAGCGCATGGGTCAGGGCACGCACTACGTGCTCCTGGCCAACTAGAGTCTGAAAACTTCTGGGGCGGTATTTGCGGGCGAGGACTTGATATGACATGGGCGTGATTCTAACCTAAAAAGTAGCCTTCCCTGTTCTCAATGTAACGGCAACAACAATCTTTTGGATCGCACCACTTATTAAATACCCAATTAATGCGAGACGTTGTCGCGTCGAACAACTTTTAAAAAGGTCAACAGCAGGATCCTGCAATCCAGAGCGAAGCTGCGGTGTTGCAGATAATGGGCATCCAGCTCGACCTTGTGCGGAATAGGAATTTCATCCCTGCCATTGACCTGGGCCCAGCCAGTCAGGCCTGGCAACAGGGTGTGCACTTGCCGACTGGTACGCAGACTGATCAAGTCTTCCTGATTGAACAAGGCTGGGCGGGGCCCGACAAAACTCATATCGCCACGTAAAATACTCCACAACTGTGGCAATTCATCCAGACTGGACTTGCGTAAAAACGAACCTGGCGGCGTTAAGTATTGTTCCGGTTTGGACAGTAAATGGGTGGCCAGCGCCGGCGTATCGATTTGCATGGTTCTGAATTTGGGCATGCGAAAGATCCGATTGTCACGCCCCACCCGATCGGACCAGTAAACAACCGGACCTTTGGAGGTCAGCTTGATCATCAGTGCCACGATCAGGATCGGCACCAGCAACAGAATCAACGTAACCAACGCCAACGAAAAATCAAAAAATCGCTTCATCATCTCGGTCTATATTCTTCGTTTAATCGCCGTCATCACAAATTCTGAACGGTTTTCTGCAAACCCGCCTGAACAGTTACTGGCGGTTCCCATCCCAATAATTTTCTGGCTTTGCTGATATCAACCTGCAAGGTGCCGCACAGTCGCTGGATTGCATCACTCTGGCCCAACATTGAAGCGCCTAAAACGCACCAACTTTCAGGAATTGGCAGCAGGAAAATACCCACACCCATGGCGCTTGCGCAGTATCGCAACAATTCGGTGGTTGACAGGTCATTGCCATCTGACGCCAAAAACACCTGATTGACTGCTTTGGGATGGGTAATACATTGCATGATCAGACTTTGCAGATTTTCCAGATAAATAAAACTGCGCTTGTTTTCTATCGAACCAAACGGCAATGGCACGCCCAGCTTGACCATCCGAAGCATGGTGAAAAAATTGGCCTTGACGCCCGATCCATAAACCAGTGCCGGCCGTATGATAACCACTTCCAATCCAGTTTCCCGGGCCAGCTCGAGCAGGGCCTGCTCTGCCTCAAATTTGGAAATGGCGTAGGGATTCTGTGGCAATGGCGCATCTTTTTCCGAATACGGGTGACCTTTCACAGTCTGCTCCCCGTTGACCTTCACGCTACTGATAAAAATAAACCGCCTGGCACCGGCCTTGGCAGCCTGACGGGCCAGATTAATGGTTCCACCTACATTGATGCGACGGTACTCTGGTAACGGGTCGGCGAACAGATCATTCATCACATGCGCGCGGCCGGCACAGTGTATTACCGTATCAATGCCTTTCAGGTGCCTGCCCCAAACGGTGTGGTTATCGATCTCGGGGACCAGCGCCTGTTCCGTGCCGGCCAATTCAATTGACGATCGGACTGCGATTCTGACCGAATGGCCATGCTCCATCAACGAAACGGCGAGTCCCTTGCCGACAAAACCACTTGCGCCGGTTAATAAAATTTTGTTTTTAATTCTATTGATCATGGAGACGGTTTTTTTCAACTTCACTATCACTGATGGTCACATGCCCTGCAACGGCATCTAAAAAATGGGATTCAAGCCTGTCCAACAATAATTCACGCTCAAAATGACGCAAATAGTATTGTCGGCCATTTTCCCCCATTGAGGCCAATTCTTTCTTGCTTAATCGCGACATTTCCAGCGCCAGTTCGGCCAATTGACCGGATTCACCTGCACCGCATGACATCCCGGATCCGGATTCTTCGATGAGCAGGCGTGCCTCACCGTCCAGCATGCACAGGATCGGTTTCCCGGCTGCCATATAGGACTGGATTTTCGCCGGAATGGTCAGTGAAAAAATTGCATCGGACTTCAGGCTCACCAGCAATACATCCGCGGCCTCAAAAAAACCAGGCATCGCTTCCAGGGGGAAGCGGCCCACCAGCTGCACCCTGTGGGCCAGCCCACGTCGCGCCACTTCGGCAGACACCCAGGCGTGCGCCCTGCCGTCACCAACAATGATCCATCTGAGCCGTGCTTGCGACTTCAATTTTTCAGCGGCGTCCAGAATAGAAGGGAAATCTTGTGCATCACCGACATTGCCGGCAAATAAAATGGTAAAAAAATCATCGTCGCGGACTATAACGTCCTGTGGGTGTGGCTCGGACTTGCTGAAAACCTGTTCTGCCCAATTCGGAAAATAAAGTACCTTGCCTGGCTGATCAGCAGTTGCACAATAGCGCTTTACCGATGGTAAAAATGCCCGGGATTGAATCAGGATATGGTCGCACTTTGCATATATCCAGCGCACCAGGGCACCAACCAGACTCAGCAGGAAGGGCGATTTAACCACACCCACGGCTGAGAGTGTTTCCGGCCACAGATCCTGCACCCAGAGAAACACCGGGGCGCGCTTCAGTCTGCCCAGCAATATGGCTGGAATTGCCATTGTTATCGGTGACACGGCAAATACAAAGATGACGTCCACCTGGGTTGTGCGCAGTTTCCATGGGCCGGCAAAACATCCATAGAGCATAAAGGTCAGATAATTGAGCACCAGGCGCAACTTGCTACTGCCACGCAAACCATGAGCAACGCGATGCACCGTGATGCCTTGATAGTTAAAAAACTGCGCCGGATTATCACGGAACGCCGGCAACAATGCGCCATCTGGATAATTTGGCAATCCAGTCAGCACCGTCACATCATGTCCTTTGGCGACGAAACCGGCAGCCAGGTCATTTATCCGGAAATTTTCAGGCCAAAAATATTGGGATACGATTAATATCCGCAGTTTTTTTCCAGGTTGAATCGAATTTTTTATCACACTGTTTTTTTCCACACCACCCGATTTACATAATCGGTGTAACTCAAAATGATGCGCAGTACTTTGTCAGAGACATTTGGCATGGCGTAATCAGCGACCAGACGTAAAGTGCGATCCTCACCCCTGCTCTGTGACGCAAGAATCTGCAGCGCCTGAAAAATACGATTTTCATCAAATCCGGTCATCATCACCGCGGCTTCTTCGAAACCTTCCGGCCGCTCATGTGCCTGACGAATATTGAGCGCCGGGAAATTCAGAATAGATGATTCCTCGGAAATGGTACCGCTATCCGATAAAACCGCACGCGCAGACAACTGCAATTTGTTGTAATCATTAAAACCCAGCGGTTTTAACAATCTGACGAGTGGATGAAAATCCAAGCCTGCAGCATCGAACCGTTTCTGGGTGCGTGGATGCGTCGAAACGATGACAGGTTCATGATAGGTTTCGGCCAGCCGATTTAATACACCAGTCAGCTTGACCAGATTCTGCGGTTCATCGACGTTTTCTTCCCGATGGGCACTGACCACGAAAAATTTACCCACATCTAACTGCAACCGATCCAGTACCGTTGATGCATCGATGCCGCTGCGATAATGATTCAACACTTCGAACATGGGACTGCCGGTTTTGATTACCCGGTCTGGCGGCAATCCTTCTCTTAATAAATAATCACGCGCTATCGAACTGTATGGCAGGTTGATATCAGCCACATGGTCCACAATTCGCCGATTTATTTCTTCAGGCACGCGGAAATCAAAGCAGCGATTACCGGCTTCCATATGAAAGATCGGAATTTTACGGCGTTTGGCCGCGATCGAGGCCACGCAGCTGTTCGTATCGCCCAATATCAACACGCTTTCTGGCGCTTCGAGCTCCAGCACTTTGTCAATTTCGATAATGACATTGCCTATCGTTTGGGCTGCATTTTCCCCGGCCGCGTTCAGAAAATAATCAGGCTTACGCACTGACAAGTCCTGAAAAAATACTTCACTCAGTTCGAAGTCGTAATTTTGTCCAGTGTGTACCAGGATGTGATCGCAATACTCGTCCAGTTTGGCGATAACACGCGAAAGTCGTATTATTTCCGGCCGGGTACCAACTATGGTCATTACTTTTAATTTTTTCATGTTCAAACCTGGTGGGATTTTGTATCCGGTTGCGATTGATCAAATACCTCATTGGCCCACAACAGGACAATCATTTCATCTGTACCAATATTGGTGATGTCATGCGCCCAGCCTGGAATCGTTTCAACAACCTGAGGCTGCTGACTGTTGGCAAAAATTTCAGCGACTTCGCCCGTAACGATGTGCCTGAAACCAAATCGTGCCTCGCCTTTGACCACAATAAATTTTTCAGTTTTGGTGTGATGATAATGACCGCCTCTGGTCACACCCGGGTGGGCAGTAAAAAAAGAAAACTGACCCGAATCCCTGGTTTTTAACACTTCTACAAATGCCCCTCTCCTATCCTCATGTTTCACCAAAGGATAGGCAAAATGCGCCGGATTCAAATACGAAATATAGGTTGCGTATAAAGCACGGATCAATCCAGTGCCTACCGGCTCAGTCAACAGCGAATTTCTGCTGTCCTTGAATTTCCTTAATTGTACGGCCAATGCCCCCACAGAAATCTGGAAAATCGGGGCCAATGTCCGGTAACCATCTGAGGGTCTGGATTCGATAACCTGAATAAAATCCTTGATGACGTCATCTACATAAACCAGATTGAGCATCGTATCCGGGTCATTAATATTGATCGGGATATCTTGCACAATGTTATGGCAAAACGTTGCAACTACGGAATTATAATTGGGTCGACACCACTTCCCAAATATATTCGGCAAACGATAGATGTAGACAGGATTGGAAGTTTGTGAGGAAAACTGCCTGAGAAATACTTCAGCCTGAGATTTGCTTTGCCCATACGCGTTATCCATATCGACCTGGGTTGACGATGTGTAAATAATGGGGATCAGGCGTCCAGAGTGCTGAACCGCCTTGCACAATTCAATGGTGAAGTCCACATTTCCCGCAGCAAATTCAGTGACGTCAACGGTGCGATTGATACCGGCAAGATGCACAATGAAATCGCACTGTGCAACTTTATCGAACAATGCGGACAACAATTCTCCCCGTGTATACGTCAGCGGCTCAAATTTCTCATGTTCTTTCAGGTGTGCCAGCAAATTTTTTCCAATAAATCCGCTGGCGCCCGTTACCAGAATCCTCATACTTTCACCCTTCCGCAATGGCCACCTCGCCGTGCAAAACGGACTGGATGAATTTAAGTTTTTTCAGTAACTCACTCATCGCGACAACATCCAGTCGTAACGTATTATGGGAATTGTAATCTTCGCACTTTGATATTTTGTGTTCGCCAATTTCCACAAATTTACCGTAATTCAAATCGCGCAGGTCCGGTGGAATTCTGTAATAAGCACCAAGATCGACTGCTGCAGCCATTTCTTCCCTGCTCAATAATGTTTCGAACAACTTTTCACCGTGCCGTGTTCCAATTATGTTTACCTGATATTTATCTATATTCAATATCGCAAATAATGCCTTGACCAATGTATCAATGGTCGCAGCAGGTGCTTTCTGGACAAAAATATCGCCATTGCGTCCATGTTCAAATGCGTACAGGACAAGATCGACCGCGTCTTCCAATGTCATCATGAAACGGGTCATTTCCGGATCTGTAATTGTTATCGGATGGCCTTTACTAATCTGTTCAATAAACAGTGGAATGACAGAGCCTCGCGAAGCCATGACATTGCCATAGCGCGTACCGCAGATCACTGTTTTGGTTTCATCCAAATTGCGTGACTTGGCAACCATGACTTTTTCCATCATGGCTTTCGAGATTCCCATGGCATTGATCGGATAGGCCGCTTTATCGGTACTCAAACACACAACGCGACTGACCTTATTCTGAATAGCGGCTTCCAATAAATTATCGGTTCCGATGATATTCGTTTTTACAGCCTCCATCGGATGGAACTCACAGGATGGAACCTGCTTCAATGCCGCAGCATGAAAGATAAAATCAACACCACGCGTGGCATTCAAGAGGCTGGAATAATCGCGCACATCGCCTATATAGAATTTCAGTTTGGCGTCGCCGTACAGTTTGCGCATGTCGTCCTGTTTTTTTTCATCGCGGCTGAAAATGCGTATTTCCCGAATATTGGAGGACAAAAACCGATTCAAAACAGCGTTCCCAAAAGAGCCCGTTCCGCCGGTAATCAATAATGTTTTATTTTTGAACATGGTGTTTTTTATATTTTGGTTATTGAAAGCGTTTAATTTACTTCTGATCCCGACGCATCCTGAATTTTCGGTTGATATGCAAACCATCCAACATAGCCAGGTACAAAAAACTGAGGAAAAAACTGATTTTGAAAATAAAAGACAATTTAATGGTTGTAATGCGGGCAGTCCGCGTCATCTGATGCAAACCGTCAATCGTCTTCTCTATGGAAAATTCTGCCGCTTTTTCTGCACACTGTTGTCCGATACGTTGATTTTCTTCCGAATCCGAGTTCAACAATTTGCGTATGACGTCCACAATCGGAACCAGTTTTAACCCTGGGATCAATTCATTATAAGAATACCCGGTTACGTCACTCAAAAAACCATAGGTCTGTGGCGTCTTGATCGATTCGATTCCGGTTACGCTTGGCACTCTGAGCGCGGCGGCTTCCAGCAGTGCCGTACCACTGCCAATAAATCCCATTGCACTTTCCACCGTACTGCTGAAATCGCTGTAGGGAATGCGCCCGTGTATCTTGACAACCGACTCCAGTTTCAATTCCGCAATCAACTCATTGAGCAACGCAAGCTGATCACCGTCCCCGTAGATATCGTATCGAAGCTGTGGATAGTCTGCCGCCAGCAATGATACTGTTCTAATCACATGTTCATTGTAGGTTTTAAAATCAACCAGATTGCCGACCGAAACCAGTCGCCCGTACTGCATCGGCCTGGCACGCCCTGGATCAATCTTCGGCAGTGCCACACCGATTGGCAAAAGCGGCGATGTGGCGTAATTCTTTTTAAAAACCTGTGTATATCTGATTCGAGTGTATTCATTAAAAAACACAATATTATCTGGCGGCAGTAAACCAAACATTTTATTGGCCTGTTTAACAAAAAACAGCGCAACGTTGGATAAAAATTCATTTTGCTGGTAGACGCCCGCAGTGACTTTAACGCCACCGAACTGACTGGCCAAGCGATACCCATAAATCAACCCAAATATCCCCATCGCATGCACGACACGGCCATTGGCTTCCAACAATTTCTCCAATTTCAATCGATTGAACGGCAAAAATATCGAGACTTGATTGGTGCCACACCAGGCAAACCGATGATCAACAAGTTCAGCCAATTCAATAATATTGGCATATTGAGCCAGTTCCGCTCTGATTTCTTCCACAATAACCCTGCTCAAAACGACTATATCAATCTTTCCGGCTTTACTGTTTTCCCGCGCAACCCGCAACAGAAAGGTACTGCCGCCATTCAGATCCAAAGAGCCTGCCAGATAAATCATGTCGAGATGCCCATTTAAAATTCACCATGCAGATTCAAGGATGCTGCCTGGTCGGTCTTGTTCAAATACGCACGCAATACAAAATGAACGATGAAAAAATAAAGTAGGTAGTTCAGACAATACGCATAGGTCGCGCCTACTGCCCCAAACCGACTGACAAACACCATGCAAAAAACAATCAGCATGCTTGACTGCAGGATTTCAGCCATGATGTATACCTTCGTATTGGCTTTCGCCACCGCCACATAAGCGCCGATATATGCGGCAATTTTGAAGCAGTCTCCAATCAACTGAAAAGTGAAATATTCTTTCATCGGCAAAAATTCACGGGAAAATATAAGCAGAATAATCCGATCCCTGCAAATAAATACTAACGCGACCATTACCAGCAAAACCGGCATTGCATACTGATACGCCTGCCTGACTTCCTGCTTTATTGCACTGCGCTGCTTCAACTCGGCCAACCTTGGAAGAAAATAATTTGCCAAAACCACTGTTATAAACTGCAGGTAGGCATCTGAAATTTTAGAAACCGCCTGCCAGTAACCAACCTCCACCCAACTGTTGTTCGACTCGATGATGTGTCTGACGACAATCTGCGACATCTGCATGGTAAAAACACTAACCAGAAGCATCAGGGAAAAGTGCGAAAATTGCTTAACTTTTTCCTTGTCCCATGTGGGAATAATTTGACTCCATTGAAATTTCAATCCAAGCTTATACCAAGGCAACAGAAATAAAATCGGACAAGCTGACATCCACATTAAGCCATACATGGCCCCCTGCATTCCGTAATACGAACACGCTAACGCCACGCCGGCAGAACCGATGATGACCGACATCAAAGTAATCAATGCAAATGCCTGAACTCTTTGATGACCATTTACCAGTCCCATGAACAAATTTGTCATCGCGATGCAAAATTGAACGAACGCCAGAATTCGTACAACCCCCGCAAATTCAATCGTTTTAAAAAGCCAGATGGATATGGTTTGGGCGGCCATGTACAGCACAGTTCCGACGATAAAGGAAGCAATTGTTGTAACAAAGCTTGCCGCTCCAAGGTATGCGTTCAGAATCTTTTCATCATCTTTAAATTCAGCTACATACTTAATGATTCCGCTTGTTATTCCACCTCCAGACAGGATGGTCACCATGGACATCAAGCTCATGAATTGACCAAGCCTTCCCAGCCCATCAGCTCCGACTGAAACCGCAATAATTTTAATTATGACCAGTCCTGCCAATAATTTGCTGAGAGTGGAAACAGAAAATAGCAGGCCTGCTCTGATAAAATTCATGGATGCCTGAAATTCCCAATAACAATTTCAGAAATCATGTCCACTTCCGAATCTGAAAGTTCCGGAAATAGTGGCAACCGCAGAAGACAATCGGTATAACGATCACTGTTGGCCAAGACTCTGCCATCATGTTGCCCCTTAAAATAGGGGCTCATATGGAGCGACAAATAATGGAAAACTGCGAGAATATTTTTTGATTTTAATGAATTGATTACCGCAGATCGCTTCGCCAAATCATGACAAACAAGGTAAAACATGTGAGAGTTATTTGTAGCATTGGCAGGAATCTGCGGCAACTGAAGCTGTTCATGTAGATTTGCTGCCGTGAAATTATTCCAATAACGATTCCATACCCGGCTTCTCTGCTCCTGGATGTATCCAATATTTTCAAGCTGTGCCAACAAAAATCCAGCCAAAATTTCTGAAGGCAGGTAAGAAGAACCAATATCAACCCAACCGTACTTATCGATTTCTCCACGAAAAAATGAGGACCTGTTGGTTCCTTTTTCACGAATAATTTCCGCTCGAAGCATCAGTTTTTCATCATTGACAGCCAGTAATCCACCCTCGCCGCAGCTCACATTTTTTGTTTCGTGAAAAGAAAATGTAGCCAATGTCCCAATAGATCCCAATGGTCGTCCCTTGTAGGTTGACTCAATGGCCTGAGCCGCATCTTCCACCACAGGAATGGCATACGCCGAGGCCAATGACAATATTCTGTCCATATTGCACGCCATACCAGCGTAATGAACTACCACAATTGCCTTGGTACGCGAAGTAATCAGACGTGCGATTTCTTCTGGATCAATATTCGGATGTTCAGGCAAACTGTCAGCAAATTTCAATTTTGCTCCACGCAACGCAAATGCATTGGCCGTAGATACAAAGGTGTAAGACGGGAGAATTACTTCGTCACCTGGTTTGATATCAAGCAGAATTGCACACATTTCCAGAGCAGCGGTGCACGATGTTGTTAACAGCGCTCTCTTAAATCCATATTTTTTTTCAAACCATTCGTGACATTTTTGAGTAAATTCTCCATCTCCAGATAATTTTCTGCTGGCCAAAACCTGTTCAATATAGCCTTGTTCTTTGCCACCAATATATGGTCTATTAAAAGGAATCATTGTGGGAACCATTTATGGAAAGTGTAATAGCTTTTAAACGGCTCGAAGCCATGGCGACACCATACTTTTTGCACCGCCAAATTGGTAATTTGGGTCGACACAATCATTTGACTGTAATGCGCTTCAATTGCCCATTGTTGAGCCAAATTCATTAAAGCATCGTATAGACCTTTGCCCTGGTGTTTCGGTCCGACGCCAAACAGGACACCTTCACACATGTATTCCTCAACTTTTTTCAATGTGGCAAACGCCGCCAATTCGGCTTCTTTAAATATCAGAATGACCGCGTCAGCCAACGATTTGTCCTTGCAGGAATTTGTTGCCCACGAAGAATAGACGAGGTCACAATCTTTTATATCCAATTTTTGGTCAGCATGATAATGGCCACTGTATCCAACAAAAGTCTGTTTGGCCAAATATTCGACCGCATCAGCATCGGCAGGTGTGGCCAAGCGCCAACTATATCCACTGGACAGATTAAATGCTGGATAGTTGACATGCTTTTTCCTGAAGTACACCAACGTATCTGTGAGAAAAAAACCGGCATGCTCCATCTTTTGAGCAGTTTGAATCTCTTCAGCAGAAATTCGTGCGATTAAGAACTTTACCTTTCGACCTTCACACCAGGAGAACGCCTCCAGAAAATCTTCATTCGGGTCTATACTCAACTTCGCTGTAGCAATACCAAATCGCTTTTCGTCTACTTCAGATAAATAGATTTTCATGGCAACGTTAATTCAAAAAAATTATGGAAGGTCTGAGGTGATTTTTAGTTTAGCAACGGTGATGCCGCATTTTATATTGATTTCCACCGGACAATATCAATTTGTACCCGGCAAATTCGTAATATGTATTCAAAATGGCCATATTACGATGCGATTTGCAATATTCGATAGCGATGGATTAATGCGCGCGATTTGATTAATTTGATGCAGGGCGATCGTGGCGCTAATTTTAAGAGACAAATCACAGAGACCGGTATTAACCTGTCCCTGTGATTTTTTTTGATATATCTAATTCAATGCAAAAAGAATGTAACTCGTAATTTCTGGACTCACTTCAGTTAATCAAACTCTCCAGTCCCTCTCCGAGTTCGTCAATACCAGGCATGGTATTCAACACCAGCTCGGCACTCAGATTCAATTTGGCGGCAACGTCAGCCGGGAAAGTAGCCTGCAGTTCTTCGACATTCAGGTCGTGTACAAACGCCCGCGCACGCCATGCTGCCAGATGAATGATGCCCGCCATCGGATCCATTTTTTCCTGCGCCAGCGGATGTGGAAAAGAACGGATTGCGGTAGCAAATTCATTCGGAAATTTCCAGCGGGTGGCCAGTTCGGCACCGACATCGGCAAAGTTATAACCGAATGAATTGAACTCGACGTCAAAGCGTCGTGCATCCAGCGCGCCGGCAATTTTGTCCACCTCCAGCATTTTTTCCGGCATTGCGGCATGCATGACCAGCTGGCCTATGGCGTGCATCATGCCAACGGTAAATGCAAAATCAGAATTGGTTTTGGTCTGTTTGGCCAGCCACTTGGCAATAACGGCCGTATGCAGACTGTAGCGCCAGAATTTTTTCAGATCAAAGCCGGCAACGGCTTTAAACCCACCAGTCAGTCCGGTACTCACCACCAGTGTGCGTATCGTCATAAAACCGAGCATCATGACCGCATCATCCACGGTGCCGATACTGCGCGACACATGGTAATAGGACGAGTTGGCCAGCCTCAGTATCTTGGCACTGAGTACCTGATCAGCAGCCAGTTTTTGCGCGATCTCTTCAACGGATATGTGGTCATTGTTAAAACTCTCAATGACTTCCTGAACTACTTTGGGAATAGTCGGCAGTGCATGTTGCTGTAAAAATAATGCGTCAAAGTTCATCACTTTCCCCTTTTTATTGTCGTTAAGTCCACACAATGATTGCGTGGGTACGAAAACAGCCGTGGGGAATTTCAGTGGTTTGGTTTGCTCTGCCCCAGAACTGTTTGGTTTGCTAGCTACAGTTTTAGGACAGATTCATTACTAATGCAACAATCCGGTGATTTTATTTTTTCACTTATTGCACCTTTGTTGCGCTTATTCTTTGGTTTCGATATTCAATTCTGCCAATTTACGCGTGATGGTATTTCGGCCTATCCCCAACCGGATTGCCGCTTCATTCTTTTTGCCGTTCGTGAATTTCAGTGCCGAGCGGATCAGAATGGATTCAAACTGCCTCGACAGATTATCCATGACATCAGTCTGATTGGTTTCCAGCATCGCCGCCGCTTCCAGCTCGAGCAAATTCTGCCATTTTGAAATGCTGCTTTCAGCAACGGACCCGCTGACCACTTTATCGCTTTCAGGTATCAGGGGCAGATTCTGCCGCACCGCGGACTCCAGCAACTCTGGTGGCAGATCTTTAATTTCCACGGTCTGCCCGGGGGCCATGACAACGATCCAGTTACACAGGTTTTCCAGCTGGCGCACGTTGCCGGGCAAATTCAGCTGACTCAAAAACTGCATGGCCGATTCACTCATGCGTTTGCTTTCAACGCCCAGTTGCACAGAACTCTGTTTTAAAAAATGACGGGTCAGGATCGGAATGTCTTCACTGCGTTCACGCAGACTCGGAATGCGCAGGCGGATCACATTGAGACGATGATACAGATCTTCCCGGAACAGACCTTGCGCCACGCGCTGTTCCAGATTCTGGTGAGTGGCGGCAATCACCCGCACATTCGACTTGATCGGCTGATGTCCGCCAACCCGGTAAAAATGTCCGTCAGACAGCACCCGCAACAGCCGGGTCTGCAGATCAAAGGGCATGTCACCAATTTCATCCAGAAACAGTGTGCCGCCTTCAGCCTGTTCAAAACGTCCGCGCCGCGACGCCTGTGCACCAGTGAATGCACCACGTTCGTGCCCGAACAGCTCAGACTCAAGCAGGTCTTTGGGTATTGCCGCGGTATTCAATGAAATCATCGGTTGGGCGGAACGCGGGCTGTGCTTGTGCAGGGCGCGCGCTACCAGTTCTTTCCCCGTTCCGGATTCACCGGTAATGAGCACAGTCATGTTCGACTGGGTCAGCCGGCCGATAGCCCGAAACACTTCCTGCATGGCTGAGGCCTGCCCCAGAATTTCCGGTGTCTCGGCAGAAAACTGTTCGACGCTGACTTCGCGCAGACTTTCTTCCAGCGCACGCCGGATCAGTTCCACCGCCTTGTCCAGATCAAACGGTTTGGCCAGATAATCAAATGCGCCCCCCTTAAACGCTTCCACCGCAGAATCAAGATCAGAAAAGGCCGTCATGACAATCACCGGCAGACCGGGATGAATTTCCTTGACCTTTTGCAGCAGAACCAGACCAGACATGCCATGCATGCGAATGTCCGATACCAGCACCTGCGGCGTGCCATGTTCAAGCGCAGTCAGCACATCTTTGGCATTGCTGAAGCTGCGCGTTTCCAGATTTTGACGCGCCAGAGCTTTTTCCAGAACCCAACGTATGGACTCATCATCATCGACCAACCAAATCGGTTTCATATTGTCTCGCTCTACATTCAATTTATGGCAGCGGAATCAGTATTTTAAAATCCGTTACCCCCGGCCGGCTTACGCATTCGATCACACCCTGATGCTGCTGCACAAAGGTTTGCGCCAAAGTCAGGCCCAAACCGCTGCCGCCTTCGCGACCAGACACCAGAGGGAAAAAAATGCGGTCCACTATATCGGGGGGAATCCCCGGACCATTGTCAATGATATGCAATTCTAATGCCAGCTTGTATCTGACCTTGGCGATAGTGACCTGACGTACGATACGGGTTTTAAAAGTCAGCTCGGCATCGCCCGTTTCAATCCGTTCTGACAGTGCCTGCGCCGCATTGAGCGTGATATTCAAAATGCTTTGTATGAGCTGTTCGACATCGCCACGAAAATCGGGAATGGATAAATCGTAATCGCGCAACAACTTCAGGCCGCGCGGAAATTCGGCCATGATCAGGCTGCGGACCCGTTCGCATACTTCGTGAATATTCACGTCGCCGACAATGTGCGGAACACGGTGCGGGGCCAACAACCGGTCAACCAGAGTCTGGAGCCGGTCCGCTTCTTTGATAATCACCTGCGTATATTCACGCAATTCCCTGGCATCCCGTTCCGGCAACTCCATTTCCAGCAACTGGGCTGCACCGCGAATGCCGCCCAGCGGATTTTTGATTTCATGTGCCAGATTGCGCAACAGTTCCTTGTTGGCCAACGAGTGATCGAGAATACGGTCCTCCCGGTCCTGCTTGATCTGTTGCACGTTCTCCCGGAATTCAATCAGGACCGGAGTTTGGGCATTGTCGAGCACATTGATAATGATTTCCACCTGCAGCGGTTCAAAGCCGGCCCGTTCCAGAATCAGATCCTGGCGCTTGTCGGCAAACTGTAATTCCAGTGACTGTTCGAACAGTCGCTGCAGTTCCTGACCATTGACAAACAGGTCTGCAAGCTTTTGATTTAACAGGGTTTTGACCGATGCCTGCAGCAGATCCTGCGCTGCGGCATTGGCATACTTGATACTTCCGGTGGCATCTAATATCACCACGCTTGAAGCGAGTAAATCCAGGCCGGCTAACGATTCCAATGTCACTCCTTCATAAAAAAAGGCCGCCAAAGCAGCCCGATAGTCCGTACAGCGTCTGATTTGCGAACGGGTCTAATTCAACCCGTTGAGTTCACGCTGCAGCGAATCCACATTCTGTTGCGTTCTGTTGATTTCGTCTTTCATGGATTGAACCCGCTCCTGATACTTGGCGTAATTGCGTTCATTGCCATTACGGTCCGGTTCGCCGTTGTTGTACTGCGAATTCAAATCACTCAGTTTTTGCTGTTCTTTCCGCAGCTCATCCCCCAGAATCTGTTTGCGTTCGACATCGCGTCGTTTCTGGGTTGAATCATCCACTTTGGGAAAGTCACTCGGCGCCTTGGCGGATTTTTTGGGGGCAGGGAATATCGTCAATCCGGGCAGGTCTACTTTTTTGCATCCCTTGGCATCGCCGATGTTGCCATACGATTTCACACCATTTGCGTCCGTACAAACATAAATATCCGAATCAGCCCAGACCTGACCGACTCCAAATAAAGTAATCGCTGCAAACAAAAATTGTTTCATGGGTCTACTTTGTTTCATATTGGAGCGCCAGTTTAAAACAAGAACCTTAACATTACCAACAGTAAACAACAAAGCGAGGCACAGCCTCGCTTTTGTACACTGCCTTATGATCAAATTACCAATTACAGCGAATAGTACATATCGAATTCAACCGGATGGGTAGTCATGTTCAGACGTTCCACTTCCTTCTTCTTGAGTTCAATATAGGCATCGATCATGGTATCGCTGAATACGCCACCGCGAGTCAGGAATTCGCGATCTTTATCCAGATAACCCAACGCCTGTTCCAGCGATTCACATACTGTCGGGATCAGTGCATCTTCTTCCGGCGGCAGATGGTACAGATCTTTCGATGCTGCTTCACCTGGGTGAATCTTGTTCTGCACGCCATCCAGACCTGCCATGAGCAACGCGGCAAAGCACAGGTATGGGTTGGCCAGCGGATCAGGGAAACGGGCTTCAACACGACGGCCTTTAGGATTGGCAACGTAAGGAATACGGATCGAAGCTGAACGGTTACGTGCTGAATACGCCAGTTTAACCGGTGCTTCATAACCTGGAACCAGACGTTTATACGAGTTGGTACCTGGATTGGTGATGGCATTCAGAGCACGGGCATGTTTGATGATACCGCCGATGTAGTACAGGGCAAATTCAGACAGACCGGCATAGCCGTCGCCTGCAAACAGGTTTTTACCATCTTTCCATACGGACTGATGCACATGCATGCCGGAACCGTTATCACCAACGATAGGCTTAGGCATGAATGTCGCCGTTTTTCCATAGGAGTGAGCGACATTCCAGACTACATATTTCAGATTCTGGGTCCAGTCAGCACGCTCTACCAGGGTAGAAAACTTGGTGCCGATTTCATTCTGGCCGGCACCGGCTACTTCATGGTGATGCACTTCAACCGGAATGCCCATACCTTCCAGAATCAGACACATTTCCGAACGCATGTCCTGGAAGCTGTCAACTGGTGGAACCGGGAAATAACCGCCTTTGACGGTTGGACGATGACCTGAATTGCCGCCTTCGATTTTGGCATCGGTTGACCATGATGCTTCTTCGGAATCAATTTTCACGAAGCAGCCGGACATGTCAATTTTCCAGCGTACGCCGTCAAAAATGAAGAATTCTGGTTCAGGGCCGAAATAGGCGGTGTCGCCCATGCCGGATGATTTCAAATAGGCTTCAGCCCGTTTTGCAATCGAACGTGGATCACGGTCATAGCCTTTTCCATCTGATGGCTCAATGACATCACATTGCATGAACAATGTGGTTTCTTCCATGAACGGGTCAATATTGGCGGTATTCGAATCCGGAATCAACAACATGTCCGACGCTTCAATACCTTTCCAGCCTGCGATGGACGAACCATCAAAAGCATGACCAGATTCAAATTTATCAATGCTGAACTGAGAAACCGGCACTGTTACGTGCTGCTCTTTGCCGCGGGTGTCAGTAAAACGGAAGTCGACAAACTTGACTTCATTGTCTTTGGCCATCTTCAATACTTCTGCTGGTGTCATTGCCATTCGAAACTCCTCATTAAATATCTGGATAAATTTATCTTTGGATCATGATCATGAATTGATCCATCAAGCCTGCCTAGTGTATGCACTTTCCATGCCAACATATAAAGTGCACTTTTTAAAACAAAACCGGAATATCATCCCCAAATCCGCACTGCGCAACGGGGCATGCTTTAAATTGACGCACCAACTTGGTGATTAATTTAAGTAAGAGGCACTTTTTTGGTGCTTCAAACCTGAATCATGGTGCAGCGTTGCCGCTAAAATTCAGTTTTATAATTCTAGACAACATTTCGTTCAAAAAGCCGATAATGAGAAATTAATTTTCCGTCGAACCGCTGATCTGGAATTGAGATCTCTCATAATGCTGCTTTAACTCAGAACTTTTCATTGACATACCAGACCATCATGACCCATCCACTTATCGAACTGGCAAAACAACGCGGCGCGGCACTGCCTTATGCGGGCGCGCTCACACCAGGCGAAACGTTTCAGTTGCTGCAGGATGATGCAGCAGTAATGCTGATTGACGTTCGTACCAATGCAGAACGCGACTGGGTTGGGCAGGTGCAGATCAATCCCGGACAATGCCATGCGGTCCAGTGGAATCTGTATCCAACCCAATTCAATCCGGCTTTTTCAAGCGAGCTGGCGCAGGTTGCCGGCAAGGACACGGTACTTCTGTTTTTATGCCGCTCCGGCGTGCGCTCGCGTGCCGCGGCCCAGTTGGCCACCGAACAGGGTTATACCAACTGCTTCGATATTCTGGAGGGCTTCGAGGGCGACAGGGACAGCGCCGGCCACCGCAAGTCTGTCAATGGCTGGTGCCATGCTGGCCTGCCATGGCGTGGAGCCTGAATTCAAATCGGAATGTATTCGGCCTTCATCCGGTCCAGTTCCTGTTCGATGATGGCAAAAGCCTGGTCAACCGCTGCAGGCTGGCCCTTCACACCAAGTTCGATATGGCGCCTGATCTGATGATTGCCAACGCTGGGCAGGCTGAATACCTTAATCAAAGGAAAATCGGCTTCCAGCTGCTCCATCAGTGGCGTCAAAATCGATTCAGCAATCTCAAACACCAGCAGTGATTTTTCAGCGCGCTCATGCTGATGAAACAAATGCGAGAAATGAGTATCGAGCACCCAGGTAATCATCGGCTCGGCCATCACCGGGAATCCAGGTACAAAATAATGACGAGACCGGTAAAAACCCGGTATCAGATTAAAGGAATTGGGAATAATGTCTGAACCAACCGGAAACTCACCCATTTTAAGACGGTGCAGATGGTCAGGCGTATTCAGATCTACCGGTTTTCCTGACTCCTGCAAGGTCTGCGTAATGCGCTGCTGAATCAGACGTTTCGCTTCGGGATGCAGTTCCAGTCCCACTCCCAGTGCAGCAGAGGCACATTGCCGGGTATGGTCGTCAGGCGTGGCACCAATGCCGCCACAACAAAATACGATATCGTTGCCACTCATGGTGCGTTGCAGGGTCGCAGTGATACGGGCCGGATCATCACCGATAAATTCCGCCCACTCCAGCTGCAAGCCGCGTGCAGACAATAACTCCACGACCTTGGAAAAATGTTTATCGGCGCGTTTGCCGGATAAAATTTCGTCACCGATGATGATGAGTCCGAATGCCATGATGTGCTCCTTTCAAATGGTCAGTAACGGCTGGTGCTCAGCCGCGGCTGCGGCTGTTGCGTCGCGCAGGTGCTGCAGCGTATCAAGGCAAAACAATTGAAACCAGATTCCGGAAAACATGAATACCAGTACATACAGCCAGATTGCGATGGCAGCGAATAACGGCAGAACAACGATCCACAGTACACCGCCCAGCCAGACCATGCCAGGCAGGGAACTGAGCAACCCGATGATAATACCGACGCTCCAGAGTTGCCAGGAATGCTGCTTCATAATGATTTCCCGTTCTTCTGTACTGGCATGGGCAGCCAGTGCATCATAGGCCATCACCCGATAAGTAAACCATCCAATCAGCACTGGCTGAAAAAACAGGCCGAAATTCATAAACAGGCTCAATGGCAGACTGCATAACCAGGCGACCAAAAACAACAGCAGGCTTTTGAGTGCAAATCCGCTGCTGCGCCACCAGCCGGCGCCATGCTTTTTTTCCAGTGCCGGAAAATATTTGCGGCTGATGAAACGATTAATAACGGGCATCGCCAGACCGGCGACAAACAGGAGCGCCGTCGCCAGCATAAGCGGCAACAGCAACCACATTGCGAACAACGGAACAATAAACGCCTTGAGCGCAACCAGGCCCAGAAAGGTCAGAATACTGCCCACCTGCTGATAACTGCCGGTGTTCACGAAATTCTGCTGCAAAAAATCAATCAGTCTTTGCAGACTGAAATAAAGCAGCACAGCCCACAAACCCAGAGCGAGCAGACTGGGCAGCATAGACAGCATCACCATTCTGAAACTGAACTGCATCAAAAATGCGCGACCATACGACTTCAATACTTTCCTCATCCCTGCTCCGTTTTTTTGCCATCTGATTTACTCCGGACGAATCATACCTTTTTATCCGCCCGATTGATCATCCCGCAGTGCTGCAAATTAGCTTACAATCTCGCCACACTTTTTTTAATTTTTGAAAGATATTTATGACAACAACCATGACCTCTTCCGGCCTGCAATATCTGGATACGACTGTTGGTGAAGGCACCGTTGCCGTTGCGGGCAACCTGGTCAGCGTCCATTACACGGGCTGGTTACAAAATCCGGACGGCAGCAAGGGCAACAAATTTGATTCCAGCAAAGACCGCAATGAAGCGTTTGAATTTCCGCTTGGTGCCGGTCACGTCATCAAAGGCTGGGATGAAGGTGTACAGGGCATGAAGGTTGGCGGTGCGCGCACCCTGATCATACCTTCGGCGCTGGGTTACGGTCCGCGCGGCGCAGGCGGCGCTATCCCACCCAATGCCACCTTGATATTTGATGTTGAATTATTGGCCGTTTAAACAACATTTGAATGCATAAAGTGCCTGCCTGGGTTACTCCGGCGGGCTTTTTTTACTTTCATTTCCTCGTCGCGCTGAACGAATACTCTAAACAAACCTGAAATTGGGCGCGCCATTCCGTGTTAATTTATTGATCTCATCCATTTAAGAACAACCACACAGAAGGAATCACAATGAGTTTATCCGACCAATTTGCCCAGGCCCAGCTCGACTCTAAAACTTTATCTGAGCGGCCAGACAATATGACACTGCTGAAAATTTACGCGCTGTTCAAACAGGCCAGCAGTGGTGACGCCGGCGGCGAACGCCCAGGCTTTACCGACATGATTGGGCGCGCCAAATGGGATGCATGGCATGCGCTGGCCGGCACTGAGCAACAGGCAGCCCAGCAGCAATATATTGATTTGATCAATGATCTGAAATAAAGGATTGCGCCAACCAGACGCAATTTTCAAACATCGTCCTGTTTTACGATCGGTGTTTTTTGATTTTTTTTCAGCGTAACCCACATCTGCCACGCCGCCAGCAGAATCACGGCAACGCCGCTGCCGGTCATGTTGAGCAACGGCGTTGCCTGGGCTGAAAAAGAAAAAGCGTATGGCGCAAG